>Ga0307511_10002544_pt1 | contig 19051 bp, 23 predicted proteins | sample 13_EM_MG_FD_200266 | JGI IMG/M metagenome (GOLD analysis project Ga0307511, IMG submission 200266) | Populus trichocarpa ectomycorrhiza microbial communities from riparian zone in the Pacific Northwest, United States - 13_EM | ecosystem: Host-associated > Plants > Roots > Unclassified | place... | reverse complement strand
CCAGTGGTACCGCCGGGTGGGAACAATGTGGGTACAGTATATATCGGTGTAATATTGATTATATATATAGAGGTTAGTTTTGTTTTTGACTTGTTTGTTTTGTTTTGACTTGGCCTGGTTTTGACTAGTTAGATAGATGGATAGATGGATTGATGGGTGATGGGTGGGTGGGTTGATGGGTGGGCAGGTATAGACATAGATAGATAGACATAGATAGATAGATACTAGATACTATGGGCAAGGTGGTAGGGAAGGGGAGGCAAAGGGTACGGGTAAGGTAGCGTGGGTAGGGTAGGGTTAAGGTAAAAATAAAAAATAAAAAAGCGTACTGTACATATGTATGTAGGTGTTTAGTAAAGGGCTGTTTGTTTCTGGATACATATTGAGATACTGAACATATTGAAGAAAAAGAAAAAAAAAAAAGTTTTTCGTATGTGTGGTGGGTGGTAAAAATGTTCGTTTGTTGAACCCTCTCTCTTCTTCCTTCCTGTCCTCTCTTTCTCTACCCTTGGTCTCTGGTCTCTGGTCTCTGGTCTCTGGTCTCTGGTCTCTGGGGTTTCTAGTTTTTAGTTGGTCATAGATGGGTATATGTTGGTAGATAGATATAGAAGATGAGCATGCAAGCCCAAAAAAAAAAATGATAATAATAAAATTGGTAAATTTTACATATTGCATCTGCATTTGCATTTGCATTTTTACAACCTTTTCCTAGTTAATTAATTACCAGTAGGTGATTGTAATCCTTACTTTCAATTAAGTACAGTAGTAGTAGTAGGCCATGTACATGCACTATACCACGACTATCCACCACCACGCGGCCACCTCAACCTTCAACCCTCAACCCTCAACCCTCAACCCTCAACCAACATACACTTAATAATTAACGACAGGCCTACCCAGCAAAGCAAGCAAACAATAAGGAGCAAAACACCCCTTCACCTCTGCCACTCTGCACAAAAAAAATTCCACCAGAATCTGCACAAGGCAAAAGCAAAAAGGTAAATATAAAAAAAATATATAAAAAAAAATAGGGGTGTGAAATATGTAACGGAATGGTAAAAGGTAAAAGAAGAAAAATCGAATACTACAAATACCTAAGGGAAAAACTCACACTCACACTCACACAAAGAAAATGAAAAGGAGGGCCTGTCCCAGCCGATAAAGTAACAAATACCTAAGCAGAAGACGCATGAAGCAAACCCCCTGCCCCTTACACACATAAAAAAAAGCCAACACCAGTTCCCCTGCGAAAGAGAGAAAAAAAAAGAGAGAAAAAACCATCCTGGTCGAATGACTCCCAGCTACCTAGCATCCTTGATATCGCCCGATTCCCATACTTCCTTCACTACCCATACAGCCATTCCTCCACCTAATTTACCCTCCCACCAACGAGTTCTCGATATTTAACAAAAAAAAGACAAGAGAAATCAAGAGGAACCAATGCAAGCCAATGCGAATGCAAAAAACAAATAAAGGAAAGCCCTCCTTGGACCCCAGATGTGGTATGTATTTCGTCCGGAGGGCTAGGGAATGAGTTGCTTGCGCGGACAAAGAAAAGGCGTGGTTTTGCTATTTGTGGGTTCCTTGTGTGTAGTTGGTATGCCGATTCGTGGTTTCTGTTTTTCGAGTCATGCGTGAGACGATACGGATGGGTGTGACGTAGTGTAATTGGTCAGTATCAGTATAGCTCAGCGAATGTGATGTGTATTGCGGTATGATGTAATGCTATGATTGTGTTGCTAAGTGGCGCGATGTAATCCAATTGACTCCTGCAGAATTGATTGTACCTGCTGACTACCCCCATTCGTTCGAGAGCTCCAACGACAAACCTGCATGTGTTTTGTAGGCTGAATCGTCTTATGTTGTTCTGTCTTCCAGTCCGCGAACTCACGGCCATCCGACCAGGGATATCCACAAGCCCCCTCATCTATGTAAATACTCTTGCACACGCAAACAAAAAAATCCAGTTGCTCTATATGTGGGTGGTATACCGGATGAATATGTCGATCGAATTTAGTCGCCGAACGCCCAACTCTACCTCCCACACCCGCTGCTAAGTTTAAACATCCAAGGCAACATGTAAGTAACTGAGTATCCATCCAGCAGATAAGCCAAGATCCCCGCTTAGCTTCGCCATGTGACCGACCACCGTTGTCTCCTCCCCATAAGCGATCCAGAAAATCCAAAGCCATTCCCACACCATTCCTCATCTTACGAATTCATCGAATTCACCTTCTTCCTTATTGAGGTTGGTGGCCCCATCAACCCTGGCTCATCACCAGCCCCTGACACCCTTCTATCGCCACCCAAGCTCCTCCTTGGTAGCGAACTCCTTGCTGCTATTGTCGCATGAACCTTTGGTGATCCTTGATATCCCGCTATACCACTGATTCCTATGCTCGTGGCCCTCCTCGCAGGAGATGCAAACCCTGGGGTCGATGGAGATGTATCAAACACATCACTGTCGTCATCACTAGTGACGCCTGATTCACCATTGCCCTTGTTGCTTCCGTTACTGTCCTTGTGCTGATGGCCCATTCCATTCTTCTTGCGTTCATTAGGCGCGGGTAAGTTGTTACGAATTGAGGTTTTCATCGCAGTAGTGTAATCATGCCGACTCATCGCCAAACTAGGTGTGACTCTTGTGGGCGATGCAGTGGGCTTGCTTGTGTTCTTTGGCTGTGGTAAACTGCTTAGAATAGCGCTACTGCCTAAACTCGACCGTGAATTTACAGAGGTTGCCGTAGTGACAGAAGCTCGCGAGCTTGGGCGGTTCAGATCACCAGAAAGCCGATTGAGTCCAGACAGCTGCTCTACCACCTCCATCCTTGAAAGAGCTTTATTCACCGGCCTGTCCCCCATCACGCCGAACGATAGCCTCGATACTGGTGCGTAACTCGTTGACGAGGACCCGGCTGTGTCGGCTGACGACGTCGATATACTCGAGCCTGGTCGGCCTCCTCTGGATGACCGGCCGGATCCGTTCTGGGCTAAAAAAGGGTAGTTCTGTTGTGGACTGGGAGAAGCGCGTGGTGGTGAAACTGACGGTCCTGGAAGCTTTGACCGTGCTGATTGGACTCTTTGCTCTAATCGTTGCATTTGTCCAATCAGGCCCCGGATTTGATGAAGCGATTTGGACTGTGGGATAGGAATTCCTGTTGAGCTGGGGCCGACTGATGAGCCCCGTCCATTGCGGTTCCTTGGGTAATTGGCTGGGCGGGGAGTGGACGATGGGTCGAATAGCGTGGGTAGACGGGAAGAACCTGATGCTGTTGTGGATGTTTCTGATATTGGTGGAGAAGGAGGTGTAGGCGACGTAACACCGGTGCTACCGGATTTCTGTGAACGGTTGCGGGGTGTCGCTGGTACAACATCTGATATAACCGATGCGCTGTCTTCCGATATGGGTGACTGGTATCCTGGGCGATTGTATTTAGAGGTCATCGATAGTGCATGCTGCAGCTTCTCGTGCGTAATTTCCTGCTCAATCCTAAGATCTGACAGCTCATCCCTTAGTCTCTGCACTTCAATCCGTAGTGCCTCCCGCTCAGCCTCTCCGGCATTTATATCGGCTTCGAGCATGACGGCCCTCTCTATTGAAACATTATATTTTGTCTCCAAGTCCTCTAGAGATGACTTTACTATTCTCTCCTGAGTCTCGAAATGATCATTGGATACTTCCATATCCCGGAGGCGAAGCTGTATGCTTCTATTTTGCTCTCTCAAGGTAGTAACCTCTTTCTGGAGGATATTCTGCGCAGAATTGGCCTCGGCCTTGGACTGTTTGTACTTCGTCTGTTGAACAAGTATCACAAGTCAGCAGACGGAGTCTTTCTTTAGGACACGGCGTGGACTAATGAGCTGACCTTCCACTCGTCAACTTCGTACCGTAAAGCCTCATTTTTCTCCTTTAGAGTCCGATGTTGTTTTTCCGATGCTTCCAACTCTTTCTCCAGCTCAGCTTCCAACTCCCTCGAACTAGCTTGGAAGTCTGCAAGCTCAGACTCGAGAGTTGCTATCTGCGACTTGTAGAATTCCAGTTCGGCAGCGACATCGGGATCCAGATCCTTTGACGGCATTGCTGAAATCCTCCCAGTGTTAATTAAATTCGTCCCCCTCCCTAATATGGCCGCAAGTTCCCGGCTGGAAGTTTTATTACGTCGTTATTTTATCCAAGCCAAACTAGTTTCTTGTTCGGCACCTGTTTTCCCACTGCACTTCCACCCAGGCCTTATACTGACTTCTCCGACTTGTCGGATTGTCGAGGACTTCCAGCAGGGTGTATCGGAAGGTGTCGGTGGAGTTGCTCTTCAATGTCGCTTAGCGCTGTACAGTTGTAGAGGTTTGGGGTATTTGAGTGAGGGGATGTTAAATTTGAAGGGAGATGACCGCTGGACAGAACCCTGACTGGATGAACAAACGCCGCGGCGCATGTAAACCCCTGTAATCCGTTCCCCCCCAAGTGAACAAAATTGGAAGCGTCCAACTGATCAAGCACTGATCAAGCGTGTGACTGACCCTGGGAGCTCGAGGTATTAATCGTATTGATCGTGTGAATCTTTTTTTTTTCTTTCTCTCTATGTTGTTTCTTTCTCAACGCCAGCCCCTCTATTTCCTCCCTATGGTACCGATGGAGTTTCCGGTGGGGTAATTAAGTGGTCTATTGTAACGTCACCGTCGTCAGTATGTCATATCAGTAACCTTCTCGTTGTCGTGTCACTCGTGATTTCTCATCAAGTCATAAACTCATCAGGTTGATTTTGTACAGCGAGATCTTGGGGGCATTTTTCGACTTTCGTGCTGTGGGGCGTCCGATTCAAGCTGAACTCAAGCTGGGAGAAGGGAAGAACAGAACAACGGATACTTGAGTAGCAGCGGGAGGAGGGAAGGGAAGAAGAATAGTGTGCAAAACAGCTTGGAACACTCGGGCTTGATGCAGGTGAATCGAAAGCAGAAAATGGTTTCTACGTACTAAGTACCAGGAAGGCGAATGTAGCCGTGACCACACAGATGTTTGGGGACAGGCAAGTCAGCACGCAGCAGCACCCTGGCCAGCTAGCCGTTTTTTCTCTGTATTTGTATGTTCGATATCCGTTTGAAGTTCGAGACAGACTTAGGTATGCCAGTGCACAGTGGTTAGTAAATCAGTACAGTAGGGCCGGCAAAACAGGAACGGAGTGCAGCTCCCTGTGCAGGACGGCCTTCTTTCGGGCGTTTCCGCACTGGCCTTAACACGTATGTATTCGAGAAACTGTTGGGGCAGAAAAAGGAAAGGCTGCTCGCTGTGGATGGGTCGGGTACAGCAGCAACTGTGGCTAGCCACTGACAGTTATCGAGCAAGATTTTTGGCGAAGGTGCAGCACAGACAGCGCTCTGCATGCCGTGCGCTGCTCATCTCTCGCTACTACGCACATATGACCGAAGCAGACGATATTGGATCAATATTGCGGCGGGTTTACATGCTCAATGTTTTCCGCCAGATTAAACGTTTAGTGCCAGTGAAGCGAAGACTGGACTATGCCCCTGACACGGCAATACCGCCAGTGACATCGGCAATCATACATACTATATGTACTCTACATATGTCCTATGTATGTACATGTACATATGTAGATAAGGATCACTTAATATATGGGGTTACTCCTATCGTACAACCAGACCAGCTCCTATCTCTTGCCTAGATCTGCTCATGACCTCAAATTTGTATCGAAATTATTATCGTAGTGAGAAACATACACACAAGTACCCAAGCAAGTATAGTAAGAGCGATGCGGATATCCGATTGTCAGGGCGGCGCACCAGGTACCCGGGGCAAGAATCGGCCCGGGGATCGATTTGTCTCGGTCACTGGCCCATCATCGACAAATCGCCCTACCTACATACCTCTCATTCACGTCAACTGCCGCTGTAGGGAGGGATTTGGCGATTTCCCCAGCTCGGCTGCGACCTCCCTTTTGTGCATGCAGGAACTTTGGTCTGCAAGGAACTTGGAGTATGTAGGCACCAAGTCGATTCCCCTGCATGCATGCCGAGCAAGCAACACTGGTAGTCTGGCTGCAACACTGGCATGCCTTATCATGGGTTAAGTAGGTCGCGATAGAGAGCAAATAAATAGGCGTAATTACTAGTAAAAGAGCGGTATAAAAAGACCTCTCAATAAGCTTCTGTGACAAATCTGATCCGATTGGTTGATAGTATCACTAAAGCTACTATCTACTTAGTCTTATGCCCCATAATTTTATTATCATACACATGTGATGGTGATCTAGACTATCCTCAAACCGCCAAGCTTCCTGTTGAGCTAAGCATATATGTATGTATCTAGGGATACATAGGGCTATTTCACAGAAACCTGCACAAACGCGACTTCCCCCTAGTTTACACTGGTTTTGGTTTTACTTGTCGCTCCGAGACATTTAATATATGGGTCGAAACAACCAGACTAGGGTCGAAAGTCGAACAACAATAATAGCAACCAGACTACAACTATAACCCAGATCCCGTGCTCTGGAACCGGAAGATGGGAATACACGAGGTTTTGTGCAACCAGACTAATCAGGACCATCCTTTCCTGCTCTAGCGATGAAGTGTTGATAGCCCCGAAACATTGATAGCCCCGAATGTTGATAGTCCCCGATCTACTATGTACTTTACTACTTACATTGCTTACCGATATTCTAGTCTGGCGCTACAGGCTAGTCGCCTAACTGGCGGCATACCGGTGGCTTTCTGCACCACCAACTGCCCGTGCCAACCAGACTACAACCCATTATTTACACTTTTACCTGTCGTTTCTAATTTGGGATATCCGCCATCGCTTTGGCAGGCTCATCTAGGTACCGGTAGTACTGAATTCAGCCATTCTCCATCCACATTGTTTTTTGTTGCTGACTCACCTTATGCCATGAGTTCTGAGAGCAATCTTACTATCACAGATGCCGATAGTGTTGTACTTGAGGGTAACTTGAAAACCCTGTTCAAGAACTCTACTATTAAATGTAATAGCAAATAGAGGGTAACAATGTATGAAAAACTCGAGTTTCACATCCCCAGCCCTGCTAGAATGCTTCTATTCTACCCATGGTTTCAATATCCCCTACAACCTTCTATCTACTACCGAGACTGCAGAAGGCGAGCCGGACCCGAGATTGACATGAAGTCAGGCACCCACTATGACCTACCCCTGCCCAACAACGAGAAGAGAAGGCTTGCAATACAAGTTCTCTGCATACTCACTTCGCGGATGGGAACACTTTCTATCCTACTTTGCAAGCAGCTCAGACATCCTCTACTAACTAGTGCAACATCAGTCAAATTATTAGCAGGAGCTTCAAAAATCAACGGGGAAGAAAGACTGTTTCGCGAGGTGGGGGGTGTTCCTGGTATGATGCCAAAGACTCCGGCCCCTCCATACATAGGGATTTGGTAGTCTGGTTGCATGGGATTAAGAGACTGTACCGGGGGACTTTAGTCGGGGCTGCATGCAAGCAGCAAGTAAATAAGCGTAATTGCAAGAGGGATTTGGTGGCATCACAGAAGTCACCTCCATTTTATTTTACATAGGATCTAGACTAGAGCTAACTATCTTCACTGCCAAGCGCTAAACGTTTACAGTCTCGTTGGTTTACAGGTTGCTAATTATGTGTTGACCGAAAGATCGAACATACTACAGTGGCCATGGTTCAGGGTAATGTATTGACCCGATATTCAGCTTGCATTGGTGTATATGCAACTTTATGTATGTGGGAAGCTTGCCAGGCCGAACTCAAATGTTGGGTTGATACTGTATCCACAGATTCTCAGAAAGCGTTTGCCTTAAGTCCCGAAAGCCAGGAGAATCGTATTTCACTTCATAGCCGGGACAAGAATACTAGGAAATCAATATCATAATTAGGAGCCAGCGTATCAGGGCGATTGCTAGACTGAGTTACTGACGCTGCTCATGGGTGAAGGCATCGATGAATTTTTAGAAGAAACGACACTCCAATCTATGCATCGGACGCTGAGCTCGAAAGCTAGCTTGATGCATTATTCAACTCACTTCCTCCCAATGTGCATTACTATGAATATTATCCTGAGCTTTTGTGGTGGAATACCTACCCCCTTGAGAGTTACCACGCGTGAGATTTGGAGTCATATGTTATGATTATAATACTTCCTATCCTTCGCCATTCATACACAGCCGGGGATTACTACCACTTGACGTGCTAAGACTTTTTTAGTGCATAGACCATAGGCTGTACTTTACTGCAGAACTATCAACTTAGCTTTAGATAGTTACTATAGAGTATAAACAAAACACTACCATACCCGAAAGCAGACCACTAGCATACTTGAGCATAGGTAGGTACATACAGTTCCTCCCCCCCAATTTTTTTTATGAACTCATTACTCGTATGTATAAAAAAAATACTTGGACTGGCCATAATCTCTTAAATAAGACCATCATCCATTGGTAAGACCTTTTCACTGTAAGTCAGCCATTTTTAACCCCTATATCATCACATCTTGCGAGCTGCAATTCCTGAGCTAAATAGAGTCATGTCGAACAGCTCGCCATCAGAGTTGGGATACCGCTCACTCCATGTATGAAAGTTATACCGGATATTCATTGCGGTCATCCTTTCTTGAGTGGGTCTCAGTTCGGCATACCCTTCCAGCATTTGAGCCACAATCTCCGCCTCCCTTGCAGAGAGGCAAGAGTATGTCTGGGTACCCGCACCCTCGACAACAAATGCGAACACATTTTTTCGGCAAACATGCTACTGGCTTTATTCCTGCTGTAGGGACACCCATTTTCCACCTGTATTGAGATGACTGGCATTCCAGGTCGGGAGGGGGCTATATTCCTTCTCACCCACTCTAAATACTTGAGTGGATTTTCGATTTTCGACTTGAATTAAGAGTACGCTGAGTCTTGCCTTATTGATCGGTTCATCTGGGGATCCAAGATAAAGGGGAATCATCAAATGCCATACCCTCTGTGTCTCCTTCAATTTCAAAGCTGCACCCCCATGGAGAAGCATATGCAGCAGCTCTAGCATTTCCTCGGATGTGCTTGGGAGAGCTTTTGTCGTGTGGACCCAGAATGCACAAGCCTGGATTTTCCAGCCCCACAATTAGCATAAATTTTGAATTCAACTTATCTGCATCAAATGCTCTTTCATTCTCCAACACATACTGTGCAAATGTGCGAGGAGTATCCCCAAGTAGATCTTGGCTCCATGCTTTTTGTGCCTTTGTAGGTCATTTATCTGGCCATCGGTGCATGCGAAGCTCAAATTGACAAACAGTTCGTTGCTCATGGCAAATAATCAAATTGGAAGTCAGATTTTCATAGTAGAAAATACTTGCATTCAGTGGTGATTTGAGAAGGAGATGATATTGGAGGTCGATATTGACGACCCGCAATTGGCTATTTGATAAGTACAAATAGCTGCCTATCCGTACCGGGAGTCTGGTACCATCATAGCAGCAGGTAGTATGCCAAGTGGGCCGTTTGTGTTGTCTCTTTTTGTCCCAAAGTTCTGTTCTTTCCTTTCAATGTATGTCATTTAGTAAAAGTCTAGTTGATACCACTCCTCCTGTGGTCATCTATGGACGTATAGTTACAGCTAGGACTATATTAGTGGTTAACCAGACAGTGTAATACTCCGTAGTTATTGTAGCATAAATAAATCTCATCATACGCAATTTGATGATTGCACTTCCTACTTGGGTGCTGACTAATATTGCAATGATTGAAGTATCGCTTATTCAATAATTACTACAAAGTAGGGCCCGCGATCTTCAGTTGGTCTGTCACTGCACCGGTCACTGTTGCGATTGTTCATCCGCAGGTACTGGTTGGCGAGTTGATAATTTACTCCTCTGACTGAATGCTAGCACCCCCAAAGACCCCGGCCCCTCCATACCGCTTCTCGAGCTCGAAAACCTCTAGCCATACGCCGTCGAGAGGCTCTGCAGGCGCAAGCCTTCTCCAGGTCTTCACAACCCCCAAAGCCACAAAAACCCTCCACCCTAGCACAAAGACGTCTTCAGATAAAGTACTCCATCCTAATGGCCCATCAGCACCATCACGAGACTCCTCTTTACCCTCAATTTCGCTCCGGTACTCTATCAAAGCACCAATTCCATCTTTCGCGAAGGTTAATAGCCTTACCATAGCAGCCTTTATTTTACCCTCGTCTCCCTGATGCGTAGCCAATGTCCTCTCAATGATCTCCTTCCACAAGCCAATCTCCCTCACATCGTCCACCCATAAATTCTGCTTCTCTTTCGTGAATAAAACGTCATTGTCTTTCCTTGCTTCATCGATAAGTTGATGAATATCCTTTTTCCCTATGATTTTCGTAACCGCAGGCTCAAGTATTGCTGTCTGAAATACTTCACCCAATTTCCTTGCTAACAGCTCACTTGCTGCTAGCGGGATCATGGGGCAGGTGATGCGAAAGACATTCTGTGTCACAATGGTCGATGTATTCTCACGAACGTCATGATCATCGTCATTGAGGAAATCATATAACGAAACATGTAGCTGGAGCAGGGATGAATATGGCCGAACATCGGAACTCGACGAGGATAGGTCCATCACCGGAGCCATGCCTTTCAGAGATTCAAGAGCACATTCTCTGCTGGTATACGACTGCCATAGTGTGAGGAGGATGACAATGCTTGAAGCGGGGAAAAGAGTCATACCATTTCATCATGTGAGGCAGCAACTACTTGCTCTATCCACCGTGGCAAGAGTTCTTGCCTTTGCGTGCTTTTCGATACCCATAGCCTCAGCATCACCTTCCCAAGCACCAGCAATGAGGCTTCTTTCAGTGGTATTGTTCTGGGCCGTTCAATCAAATCTAGAAGGACCCTCCAGTCAATCATTCTGCCATAATCCAGGTCATCCTCCGCAATACACTTTCCGAGTATCATATTCAGTAACTGCATACATGCAACTCGAACCTGTCCCCAGTTGGAGTCGTCGATGACTTTCCTCCACAGTATGTTCTCTAGAGTACGTGTATGATCCCTATTCAGGCCCAGCTTGTTGGACTGATCGAGAAGTACCTTGCTAATTGCCAAGATAACTTCGTCGTCATCACCTTCTATCAGAGAGAAAACTTCTTCAACCACACCCGAAGAGCGTCCAGCTTCCATGACACAGTGAGCCATTACTGTTGCTATCTGCTCCCTGAACATAGGATTTCCAACAATCTCTGGCCCGCTATATGGTTCCAGGAGAATTGTGTTTGTTGCATACTCCGATAACACATGCCTGAGCGGTGTAACAGAAGCTTGTATTACGCCGACGGATTCTGGATGGAGGGTCAGTCGGTTCATTCAACTGAAAGAGCATTCATCAGAATCATCTACCTTGAGAAAAAGCCCCCAAAGAAGCTGTAAAGCTCTTCTCATAATCAAACGCAACAAGACCTGCAATCTCCAAATACAAGGCCCGGGTGACGAAGCATCGGTTTGCCTTGACCAATTTTTGAAACCCGCCTTTGAGAATTTCGGCAACATCTCTCGCAATCACCGAGACTTGCTCGTTCGTGGCGGCGGGTACCTGCCCTACTCTTCGCTCAAGCATGCATTTCACAGCACATAGATTTCCATGAAGCGTATTCTGTTTCCATATTTTTTCCTCCGTACTCAGGAGGCTTTTGATTTCTTGTATACACTCCCCTGGTCCCACGAGAGTCACATATGCCTTGGCCGCCACCTCACGAACCTTCCATATTTCGCTCTTCATACATTCTAGTATCAGGGGCTTGAACTCCTCTATATCCGGGTAGCCCGGGGAGACACCTAGCCTCGACACAAGTGACAGGGCTGGGTACACCATCTCCACAATTGGGACATTTGATGACGGCAAAGTCGCGGGTGGTAATGACAAACTTTCCACCCCTTTGCGCAGCTGATTGAGCAAAATGCCTCGTACTGCAGGATATTTCTGAAAGAACCTCTTTGTCGTGTACAAATTTGCCGTGAATGAATAATCATTTCTGCTCCTGCTTGTCCCGAACAAGCGGTTCAACAATGCCGTGAAAAGCATCAACCCGCCATTCCTGATGGCCCAGACAGAACTGGCAAAGCAATTTACTGCTACCTCGAGTCCGTGACCAATAAGATCTGAAACGATGGGACCAAGGCGGGAATCACAAAACAGGGTTTTGATGCAATTAAGCGCGTGGACCTGGGGTAAGTCCATCTTTGTACCACCGCTCTCATTGCTTGCTTTTTCTCCGCCAGCCTCTCTTTCCGGTGGGGGCATTTGTGCAATTTCCACAAATCTTGCAAAGGTCTCATGTAGCAGTGGGCGATTGTTGTCTGTCTCAGCTGTCAATATCCCAATGATCAAAAATGGAATACCCGCAGATCTCCGTGTAATTGCCCCTGCTTTTGTTACGATGAGGGAAGAGTTCTCTGCAAGCCACCGCCTCGGAAGCTCTCGCACCGCGGGATCTGGACAGGCAAAACATCGTTTAGAAAGCTGCAAGAGGCAGGGTGAGACGGCCGAGAAGGCACCAGCGTGTCTGCTATTTGCAAGCTGAGCAATAAGCAGCTCACCACTGCGGGAGATGTCCTCGTGATTTATTATATCCGGGTATCGTGCGTGGGAAATGATCGCACTGAGTAGCTCACTCGACTCTTTGATGGCACGCCAGGCATAAGACATGAGCGCTTGGGTGGTCACATCTCCACCTGCGGAGTAGAAGTCTTCTACCCCGCCATTGCCATCCTCCTCGTCTTCGGGCTCTAGTGTGTGACCTTCTGGAGCGGCTGCACAGAGCACGGGTCCCACTAGATCCCACATATCACAACAAAATGAAATCAATTTCTGATGCAATTCTCGCCATGCAGCGGTTTCCTCTGCGGTGGGGCGTGATATATGACCAGAGATATCCTTCCGCTCGAGGATCAGCCTCAACCCGGATATGACCCCATGAATGGCTGCGCAGCTTGTCACTCCCTCAGCCAATCCACCACTCTTGAGCTTTGCGAGAAATGTATCACACAAGAGAGCGTTGACGAGGTATGCAACATACTCCAGAGGAGTGGTCAGCGTTATTGGCCCCGAGGCACGACCATCCTCGCGATCTCCCTCAACCTCGAATCCTCCCTTCCACGTTGTGGCTGCCTCGTAGGCGACCTCCAGGACTCTTGCTAATCCATCGGCATCCCTCGCTCTTCCACCTCCAGCTTTCACCTTGGTGAAACAGCGCCTTAAAAAGCGAACATCCAGAACTTCCTTCGCATATGCCGCTGGAAGTAGCCCCGCCTTAGTAACACCAGCAGCCTCGACACGAACATCCTCAAATGAATGGAAGAGGCATTCAAGAAGTAGCCTTGCCATTTCCCGTCCTTCTCCAGTAGAACCATCAAATATTGGTACTCGGAAAGGGAATTGTAGAGAGCTATTTTGTGATGCAGCACGGGAGTCATGTACAGGCTGTTCTTTAGCCCCATTGTCAGGCGGTGGAAGGTCTAACCCGCTGCCAGCCCACATCTTCAACACCCTTAACGCCATCCCCACCCTAGGGAAACCCTTGCCTGGCAACATCTGTGAGCGGATAAACCCCACATACCACTCTATGAATCGTCGTATCTCATCTACCTCTGCTTCTAGCCCTTGAGCTAGTTCCTCTGCCTCCACCCCGCCGCGGCGACGCTCTTTTATGACCCTCCGGGAGGCGAACGCTGACCCTGCGGCGAGCCGCTCGATGAATGCCCTGATTTGCCCCGCTACTACATTCCGACCTTCAGGGTCTGTCAGGGCATGGAAGTGGGGAAGGTGAGCCCGTAGTAGGGACAACGAGACAGATGATGGCAGCTGAGTAGTTTGCCTCGACGCCGTGAGGAGCGTAAGCGCCGAGATGCGAATAGGGAGAGAAGGGTGTGTCAGCAGTGGGGGTAAAACATGAGGCGGGAGGTGCATTGCTGTGCTAGCAGTAGGAGCTCGCTCGCTAGGATGGTCTGCTGATGGGGAGGCGCCTATATCATCAACAAATCCAATCTCTCTTCCCACGCGTATACAGCACAGCCATGCATTGACGTCCCATTCCTCACCGGTTCGTACTCCGGATTCACTCACCACCCCGAAACCCGAGATAAAGCCCTTCAGCCCACCCGCTCCGGTTAACTTGAATACCCCGGGGAGGACATAGGTTGTTAGGTTCCCCCGCGCGATCGCACCGGCTTTATCCTCCCCTGCCTCCCTCACTCCTATATCTTCTGGGGAAACCAGCTCCCCTCTTAAAGCTGCTCGTAGCAACCTATCCCAGATACTTGTCCATTCGGCCACCCCGAGCTTCTCCTGCGTAGGATATTCAGCCAGGAACTCGGTTTTCCGCGCAGTGATGAGCGCAAGGAAGGTTTTTGCGGAAGCGGATGCAAATGCGCGATCGGTTGAGACTGTTGTGAGGAGGTGCTGGAGTAGGAGGGGGTAGCTGTGTGGGCGGCTGTGGGGTGAAGATAATTCTGCTGCAGCGAGGAGATGCTTTGCCGAGACGGTCTTCCGGGAGACGAGGACTTCGAGGATGAAGTAGGCGGCTTTGCGGCGCCGTTCGGAGATGCCTGGGGCAGTAGGTTGTGAGGGTGATGATGGTGATGCTGAGGTTGATTGGGGCGTTGCGCTTGAGAACCCGAGGAGTGACAGTGTCTGTTGGATTAGATGGGCGATGTATACATCTACCTCTTCCGCCCATTCGTTCCCACCAGGCACTGGCAAAAGGAGAAAAAGATTGCGGTAACAAGCGAGTAATGTCCCATAGAGATCTTTAAGTGCCTTCATTAGTGCCGCGGACGCGGAGGAATCGAAGTTTGCAAGGAGGAGGTGCGTGAGGGTGGTGAAGAGGGTGATGTAGTAGGCTGTTGTGTCTGAGTGGGAGGCAGAGGGATTGGGATGGTGGAAGGGTATGCGGAGGAGGTGCTGGATAGGGTTGGGGGAGGACGAAGGGGCGGAGGCGCGGATGAGCCATGTAGAGAGGACGTCGCAGGTAGTAGTGCGGTGGGGGTTGGTGAGCGAGGGGAGGGAGGCGGTGTGGAGGATGCGGGTGAAGAGCTGGCGAGTGGGAGTGGATAAGTTGAGGAGGGAGGTTCTAGAATCGGTATTTATGCGGGAGGTGGTAGTGGTATTTATGCGGGAGGTGGTAGTGGTAGTGGTTGTTGGTGTTGTTGTGTTTGTTGACGTAGCAGTCGCTGTGCTAGAAAGGTCTTGTGGATTTAGCATCGCTCGCAGCTTGTTACCACAGCGATGAATTATTTGATAAAAATTAAATAAAAAAAATACCACACATACCTACCCATCTCTATCTCAGCCCTTGCAGTATCCCCATTCCCATTCCCTTGCGCTTGTAATTGCTGCGCATGCTGTCCTCGTATACCCCCCCCTTTCCCTTCCCCTTTCCCTTTCCCTTCCCCTTTCCCTTTCCCTTTCCCTTTCCCTTTCCCTTTCCCTCCTCGCGACGGCTGTAATGAAACCAACCACACCCTAATCTCCTTTAATAGCTCAACTGATAACGGCTCTTCTGGTGGTGATGATGTTGGTGCATTGTGAGATGTAGATGTAGATGGAGATGGAGATGTATGTATCCCGGCATTGGCGAATATGGAGAGTAGTGGCTCTAGTTGTGCTATTGCAATTGTCGAAGAAGAAGACATGTATTTTTTTTATTTTATTTTATTTTATTTTGTGTTGTATTGTTGTTGTTGTTGTGGTGTGTTTATGTTTATTTTGTGGTCGCGCGGGGGGGGGATGTGCGTTGTGGTGTGGTGTGGTGGGGCAAAAGTGAGGTAGTTGCCAAGATTTCTACGCTATGGTGTGCCTTTATCAGATTCTTGAATACATCAAATATCTGGGGCAGCGGACAGTGAGGCTCTGGCCCATAACAGATACCAAGAGTCTTGGCACGAGATCAGCTACTACAACTACGGGGCAGGAAGAAAGATTCCCCGATGCATGTTTTTTTGGGGACAACTACGGATAACGGTGTAGGAATTCTCCAGACCAGTGCCGAGACTAGAGTAGTAGGAATTCCTCTTGCCGGGAACCCAAAACATCAAGTTGTGACAAAAGTATGACGGAAGTTGGCAAGTGTGAGGGGTGGGGGGGAATACTGTATAATAGCCTCGAGCCCTCTCTCTCATCTCTGAATATCTCCAAATATTCCCACAATTCCTCCCGTTCAGAACCTTCGTAATTTCCTTACAAACGGTAGGGCAGGTTTTATGATTTACCTGGTTGCAAGCTTTATAAGAAAGCTGATCTTTCTCAACAACGATAGCACTGGGTATAGCGAAGTCGATAGACAGCAACTTATCCATACAATATCAATCATCACAATTATGCCGTGGGACCAATCCATCCTCGAGGAATTCCGGTCCGCTCTCCCACGCGGTGAAGAGAATGAGGAGGAATACTACCCCCCTTACCACACCATTCTCACCCACCTATTCCCACGAGAAGAACATTTCAGATTCTACTACATGGGCTATATACGGCCTGATGTAAGCATAATGTTCCTCATTGCGTACCACGGCGATCCAGTATTTCTAGTCAAGGTCAAAGCTGCAAGGCAGATCCACGACGAATCCTGTCGCGCATCTGCCGATAGGGAACTACGGGAGATGTTTGCTGAGCTATATAACAATCTGAAAATCCCCATATTGCATGGTGTCAGTGCGATTGGGACAAAGCTTTGTTTTTATAAATATTCAAAGCGGATGCAACAGATCGAACCGGGGCGTGTTCCCTATTATATGTTCACGGCACCGAGGGATCGTTGGAATCTCGACCTATTGACACCTGAGGGAGAGCAGCGGTTGAGGGATGTTGTAGGTCATATAAAGCGGATGTGTCGTGCAAGGTTAGCTCGGTTTTTTTCTTCCTAATTCCTGATTTATTTATTGAGTCCTTAACTAATGATTACAAAGGCAATCAACCGAACCATCTGTGGAGCGGAGCATCATACTATCAGCACAGGTAGCATGATGGTGGTGAGCTTGTGACCTACCAACCGCGCATTGGGGCGAATTGGGGAAAAAAGAGGTGGAATACGTATGTCTATTTATTTATCTCATTCTTCGGCCGGAAGAAAGCAAAACCGACATTGCTTATCGCGTGCGCCACCGGGGTTTTCCTCAGACATGTTTTTTTTCAAGTATAACTTTGTGCCGAATACAGTAGGCTACATGTATAGTTATTTTTTTTCTTCTTTTTTTTCAGGCCAAGTATGGAGGAGGGAGGCCCATATGCCTGAATATGGGAGGAAATATTTTCAAGTGGTGGTCAGAATTATTGCTTTTCAGTTTTGGTTATCTAAAGTCTCAAAACCGATTGTATGTATGTATAGTATCTACAGAGTTGTGGTATATTGTATTTGTATTTGTATTTGTTTGTTATGGGAGTAACTACGGATTATTACTGTTTCCTGGGTATGTTTCAGGGGAGGGGAGGGGAGGGGTTGTGTCTGTGTGTTTGTGTGTTGATGTTGGCTGGGCATTGGGGGGCACAAAAGTTGCGCTCATTAAATTGCGTGTTGAATATAGAATCAGATAAAAGACTTATAGTGATTCAGGGTAAAAAGTCCCATCTGTACCTAACAAAACATCAAACATCAAACAGGCCTGATTCCATAAAAAAAGTCCTTACAAAAGCTCATTTGTAATGTAGTTTATAGCTTATTTTTTTTTTAATTTAAAAATACTCTCTGGCTTTGAAAACTAGATAGAATACCGATAAAAAAGAACCAAACAATAATAAGGTGATAGGCGTAGCAGCCTTGTATATATAACCTCTCCTTAAATGCCCATCCAGCTTCCACGATTTTTGTTCCCCCCCCCCAACCATGCACCTCTCATACTCTTTTTCAAGCCAGCAAACCAACCACCTCAATCCTTCAAATGTCACATGTCTTGAAACTTCCTGTGATCCCAACACCCAGGGCCCCCTCCCTGCCCATCGTTAGGTGTCATCCGGGCACATTCTGGGTGTGTTTTGTCAGGCGGAACTTTTTGGTGGGCGGGTCAGAGGGGTCAATTTTGGTAGCTCGTTTCCTCGGTCCATCTGTCTTTCTACCTCCTGTATTTGTTGGTGCTGTACCCCGTTTCCTTAGCCTCTCTGTCTTTCCACTTCTTGTATTTGTTGGTACTGTAGCCCGTTTCCTCGGCCTATCTGTCTTTCCACCTCTTGTACTTGTTGTGTATTTCTGGCGCTTGCTCTGCTGGTGCGGCTGGTGCTGCGGTTGGGGATGCTGGAGGCGGGGATTCAGGCACCTGTGGTGTGGGCGGGATGGAAATCACCATAGCGGATCAATATTCTCGTCCCCCATAACCCCATAATCTTACAGCGCCATGAGTTGACCCGGGTACCGTACCGGTATATCTCTCTCTCGATCCACCACCGCCTAGATGTGAGAACCCGGACCGGCCCTTCCTGTCGTCCAGGCTAGGATACCAGTACCTTTCTCATGCAAGCCACGTACCAGTAGTTCTGATCTTATATACTTAAAGCATAACTGACTTTCAGGGGAAATTCGTTTGGAAGGTGAGTTGTTCCCTTAAAATACGTGAAATAAAAAAGTATGCCCCTTTTGAGGACAAGCTTGTTCTATGATGAACTGAATTTGCAAGTCATAACCATCCATCCATCCATCCATATATATGAACAGATTAGGATTAGGTTATGATATGAGAGCATGGACAGCCATACTTTTGTGAACAGCCGAACCGATGAACCGCAGAAGGGCAAGACGCACAACCGTAGTTATCGCAGCGTAATTTTTTTTTAAATAAAAATCCAAATCAGGTGGGCTACGTTTACAAAAACTTAAGGAGGGGGTTCTGTCTAGGTAGTCGTGGGGATGAAGAGCAGAGCACTGGGCGCAGGTCAGGTCAGGTCAGGTCAGGTCAGGTCGGGGGGGGGTTTGGGGGTTGGTGGATGTTCGATGCTCAATGTGATGAAGGGAATACCTATCGTTCATCAGGCGTTTGTGACAAGCTACAGTATGTATATTTAGTAAGTTCTAAGTTCTAGAGAGTAGCGTCTAGTTCG
>Ga0307511_10002543_pt1 | contig 19054 bp, 5 predicted proteins | sample 13_EM_MG_FD_200266 | JGI IMG/M metagenome (GOLD analysis project Ga0307511, IMG submission 200266) | Populus trichocarpa ectomycorrhiza microbial communities from riparian zone in the Pacific Northwest, United States - 13_EM | ecosystem: Host-associated > Plants > Roots > Unclassified | place... | reverse complement strand
AAACATTTAGGGATGAAATTGAGAGAGAAAAAAAACAATGCAAGAAAAAAATAGCAATTAAAAGAATTAGTACTAAATTTGACATAAAAATTAAATGAATTTAAATGTCTAGGAAAAAATCAAATGAATTAAATGTTCAGTGATTAAATTGTATAAAAATCCATTAAGAAAATGATTAAAAAAATAGCAATTAAAAGAATTAGGATTAAATTTGACTTAAAAATCAAATGAAAATAAATGCCTAGGAGTGGAATTGGAAAAAAAAAATCAATCAAGAAAATGATTCAAAACAAATCAAATAGAAATTAAAAGAATGAGGACCAAATTTAAAAATAAATTAAAAAAGTCAATGATCAGGGATGAAATCAAAAATAAAATCCAATTAGAAACAATCAATGTAAATAAAACAATTGCAAATAAGAGAAGAGGGATTGAATCAAAAGAAAAAATAAATTGCAGGGCTGGTATGAATTTTTGCATTGCTAGCACGCAATCCGAGGAAGAAAAAGAAGGAAAAGAAAGAAAGAAAAGCAAAGCAATTTCGGGCTAAACCATGCCGAACCACCATACACGCATGACCCATAGAGGAAGAGGACGTCGAGACGAATCAAATGATGCGGCACAATCACTGTTACAATCACTGGAGTCAGCCGTACGCACCACCAATAGATGGCGTGGCAGTTGACGCAATGACGCGTGTGAGACATGTATCAACAACTTTTTCAATTTTTTTGGGTGCAAAAACCAAAAATGCCTTTAGGACTAAATAATATTAAAAAACAAACCATGGTGAAATTACAACCAAGCCCCTGAGGTCAAGGCTAAAAAAATCAAATTGTAAGTGTAATGTAGTAATTCAATTGTTCTATAAAAATTGAAAATACAAAAACATTCTTGTGTAGAAGGCATTGTATTATTTTATTAAAGGTTTACATTAGTAATTTTACTATGCATTTAAATTTCAATTACCAAAATAACCCCCGCACAACCCTTAAAAGACATTTATGCCATGGTGAAAAGACCATCTTACCCCTGAAGCCAAGGCTAATAATAAAATAACCAAGGGACAAAAATGTTATGACACTATTGTAATTAATAGTGTTCTGTGCCATGGAACATAGTAAAACCCGTAGGAGAATTATTGTTTTGGATAATTATAGATATATATTTTTTGGATTTGTCTTTTACACCTGGGTACAATAGGAGGGCCTGTTTGAGAGTGTGTTAGAAGTTGTTGTTCAAAGTGTTTTTCACTTTAGAATGCATCAAAATAATATTTTTTCAATTTATTTTTGATATTAGCATATCAAAACAATCCAAAAACACTAAAAAAAATTAATTTGAAGCAAATTTTTTTTACAAATATCTTGGTAAATACTAAGATAAACATAGAATTAAGGGATTTAAGAGATCAAAACCACTAAAACAATTTTAGGGATGGAAGAGAAAATAGGTTGTAAGTGAGGGCTTTAAAAGAAATGAAAAGAGAAAAAAGAAAGTGAAGACAACTTAGTTTATCCTTGCATTTGTCTCTTGATTCATATTCCATTAAGGGTAAGAACTTCATCCAAGTTGCTTAGATTAAATAAAGATGTGTTATGAGATTATGAACATTAGTTGTGTGTTTTAATGTTGTTATAGTGGAATGGTATTATTTACTATGTGTAGTCATTAAATCATGGTTTGATTGAGAGAGTTTTTATCTATGTAAAATTCATGTTTAATGGAATTATAAAGGATATTAAAAGGAAATGGGTGCCTTGAATGATGAAGAGTTACATTAAAACACCTAGTTGCTTGTTAAAGTGATATGCTAAAAACATGATAGATTTATCACCAGATTTCCAACTATAATTTCACTCTGAAAATGATAAAATTTGAAATACCTATCTTCATGAAAGTTATAGGTATAGGTGTTAGATTTCAAATGCAACTGGTTTTGTGTAATTAAGAACTATAAAACTCCAGATATGGGCTAAAAACTGATAAAAGGTCTAACTTGAAACCTATTAGACAATCCCACACGTTACTATCATGAGAAATGTTCAATATATAAATGGCAGATCTGGGTTTGTCATCCTCATAAAAGTTGTAACCTTATATCTGAGCTTTCAAATGAAACAAACCACGCTTAAAACCGAGTTCTACAACTTCAGTTATGATTGAAATACAAAACAGTGTTCAGAGGGGCTTAGGCTGTAGTGACAAAAATAATTAATTGCTAACCTTTGTTGGGAACTCGGCACTATAGAAATCATGACAAATGAAACATTGTGTAAATGTGTGAAACTTTAAGGATTTGTCCTACTCAGTGAGTTAGAATTTGGATTGGATAAGAATTAAAATGACACTTTTGTTGTTCGTGGAACTTGTCAGCGATGTTTGTCTTTATTGGTACATGAGAGGCTGCACTAACAGGGTGTCGTATCTAGAGGTTGGACACCAGGTAGGTCTTTTTGCACCTTAGTCTTTTTAATTTTATACATTACTCTTGCAATTTCTTACACTTGATAAACCTTGGTAAATGTGACAAAAGTATATTGAAAAAAAGGTTTATGGAAAACCAATGGTTATGTTGCTTTCATTATTGAATGGAAGCCAATGTTTGTTGCTTCTATTATTGAAGGGATGCCAATGATTATGTTGATTTCATATTGAATAAAGCCAATATGTGGTTGTTTTCTTGGAAAAGAAAAAGGAAAAAGTTATTGTTATGTTGCTTTCATCGTTAGATGTAAGCCAATGTTTGTAGGTTCCATCATTGAATGGAAGTGAAATGTTGCTTACTTCTATTGATGAACGAGAGTCATTGTTATGTTGCTTTCATTATTGGATGGAAGTCAATGTTTGTAGCTTCCATTATTGAATGAAAGCCAATGATATGTTGCTTTTTTCCATTGATGAATGCGAGTCATTGTTATGTTGCTTTCATAACTGGATGAAAGCCAATGTCTGTAGTTTTCATTGTTGAGTGGAAGCCACTGCTTGTTGCTTTCATGGTTAAATGAAAGTCAATAATATATCGTTTTCATTGTTAAAAGAAAACAAATAAGATGAAGTGTTGTGAATAATGAATATGACTTTTGGGGTGGAAATGAGGTTATGATCGTAAAGCAATGAAAATTTTGGATTGAAAGCAAAAATATGTTATATTAAGGAAACGATAATTAGTGTGTCAAGAATTATCAAAATTTATTTAAATACTTGTGTGCACTTGTTAATTTCTTTATTAAATTGTTTATTATTTTGTTGTTGTCATTGGCAGGATTCTCGCACATTGCAGGGCAGAGTTGATATATAAGGGTTTTATTTTGTTGTGTTAGGTATGCTTTGTACTCACGCACATCTTATGTATAATTAGTAGAATCCTTAACTTTATTCCGTACATTAATCATTTTATAAACTCTTTAGATGTAGTACTATGTATTTACTTTTCTTGTTACATATTTTATATGTTTGTCTTTGATTTTTAAGCTTTATTATTCATATTTTATGGAAGAAGATTAATTGTATACCAATCTTGAGTTGCGTTGATGTGGGGTAAGGTCTAGAATGGTTATACCATAATTGTCGTGTTATTTGGGTTGTGATTGAAGATATTAATAACTTATTATCCTCCAAGTACATGGAAAACTCTATTGAAATCTTGGTAGGATTTTTAATACCGTAAGATTTTGCTTAACCACTTATATAGATGAATTATATATATAAAAAATTGACCATAATATTGCATATAAGCATATTATCCGGACACAACATGTGTTAAAAATTGAGATGTTACACAGGTAGACTCAAGGCATTTTGTATTTGGACTGCATATATTTTATAATTGATTTTCTTTTTTAATTTCATTCTTTAACATTGAGTTAGTTGAAAATTCAGCTTCATAATTTTTTTGATTTATTTTTTACATGATTATCCTGATTTTATGATTTAGATTGTAAATTTGATAAATTGATCCGAATTAATTTTTTTTTAATTGAATTATCTCTAAACACGGCGAGATAGGGAATCCACTTAGGTAGCCTGGTCCAATGTGAAAGCTTACATTTATGACTCAATATGCGTTATATTTTAAAAGGACACAAGTCAAAGATGCATGGCGTTTCATACAGAACACAAGTGCACTTCGCGTATCCGTTTACAACTTGGTAGCCCAACAAGCATGCAGTGTGGTGATTTCTTCCCATGCCATATCTTACTACTTCGAGCTAGTAGCATAGAAAATACCGAGTCTCTCTGTGTTTGTATAAGGAAATGGAAAGGTAGATAAGCTCTTCGATAGGAAATATTGCGTCCCCGTGCACTCTTTCTTACTGTAGTTACAATTATATATTGTTGGAGCAGCAGAAATTAACTTGTAGTACAAAGATAATGTATATTTAGTACACGAAGCTAGACTAGTTTTTATATTTGGTTGCGGAAATGCTTGAATGAATTTAACAAAAAAACAAAAAAGGTGGGAAAGCTTGTGAGTGGAAATATATAGGACCCCCACAAATACAGGAATGGTGCAGAAACCCTAAATTAAGAAGTGGGTGCCCACCTACCACCTTATAATAACTTGAACCCTTTTTTGACTATCTCAGTATACAGTACTAAAAAGAGCCTTTTGAACATTGGTTTTGGTTGGTTCTTCGAATGAGACTCATTGGTTCAGAATTGACATTTTGATGTGTGGGTTAGATTGTGTGTACATATTCTAGTGCTATCATTATATATTTTATCGGTGTCTTGTAACATAAAAAAACAAATACAGAAAAATCAGAAATATATCCGATTAAAGGATATAGATACGAGGATATAAAATAAATTTATCTCTTCTTCGACACATGAAATACATAGAGACATATTCCTCGTACATAAACCAAGTATTAAAGGTCCGACATGACACATGTCCCATACATGCTTGCTGAAAATTCAACTGGGGACAAGTTTGTGCTCTTCATTTTCAGCACATCATCAAAACTATGAAGGCTAAAGACCTCAAATATTGGACAACATATGGCACAAAGTGTTCTTCGCCCACATTTGGTGATGGATGAGCTTGGAGCTTTCACTATCTTAATGGGCTTAATTATGACGTTAGAAATATCTTATGTTCAGCTATAGAATCTTGTTAATGTTTGGATAGGATCTCGACACTAATGATGGAAAATGGAAAGGATCTCTCGTTCATCACAATTTGTTTCAAGTGAAAGATGACATCTGCTAGTTTATTAATTTTCCAAGCTTTAATTTATGCTCTTGGCAAGCTATATATAGTTATATATCGGCTATATATTTAATTTTATCACACAAACCCATACTCATTGCCAAAGGATCTGCCACCATTAATTGAAGATTACATGATCAGCTCCACCTTCTAATTGGTACCCTAATGAAAGATTCTTGTCAGATTCAAATGTCGATTGTTTTTTGTTTTTTTTTTAATAATAAAAGGTTATTTAAGTACCCTAGTTGATTATATCATTTCCAAATTTCAAGCGCCTAGCTCGTCAGTGATGTCATAATTACATGTGTGTATGTATACGTCAATGAGCTATTTAAAATCATATTATAAGTGTTGTCTAGTAATTTAAATTTTTAAATTTAAATTATTTCTTCACGTAGTATCAAATTTTTATAACCCCTTGAAGGTGGACTCGGATGGTCAAGGTGCTTGTTCATTCTCGACGAGGTCTTGAATTCGAGTCATCTTCACTGGCGTTTGATGAGGTGATATATCTACGCCCCAAAGCCCCGCTCGTGGAGGTACTCTTAGCTTCGGCCTCGACATATAGGTGTGGTGTATGAGGCTGCTTTGATAAATTTTTATTAATAAAATAATTACGAGTTCAAATAAAAAAAAATATAAAGGAGCAATAAAAAATTATTTTTTAAAAAATTAAATTAATAGTTTAAGTTTTTTTAATTAAGATGAGTTAGGCATGTGCCTTTTATATACATTATACATACACATTATTCTTTGATCAATAAAAAACTTTATACTATATCAAATAAAAATGTCTTTGATTTAACAGGTCTTGAACTGAGATAAATTTCATGGCCGATCAACAACTCCTCTCTCTCTCTCTCTCTCTACACACACACACACACAGAGAACAAATTAAAAATCCTTCAATATTGGATATAGGTTTCAGGTTGACTTGTGTCATAAGATAACAGTGTTTCGAGGGTACATGTTCTTCCTCCCGGCCATAGAAGATCGAAGAAAAGGGAAAGAAAAGGTGAACAATGGGGTTGTTCTGTGAGAGATTTTTGTTGTTGAATCCAAAATTTAGTCACAAAGACGTAAGTTTTATGTTTATGGGATCCAGTTAGGATTCAAATGCCTTGTCTCCACTTTGTCTCCCTCTTCGTCTTCTCAAAACTATACATGTACACAACAAAGATCGTGTTCCTTGTTTAGGTTGCTTTGCACTTTGCATATGTTGACTTCTTTTGCTGACCAACCAATTGGTAGCCGCCATGTGTTGAAAACGAAACATATCATCATGATTTTTTAATTGGTAATAATATAAATTTATTTGTTATTGTATGCAAATTTCCATTTCAAATGTTATCGTATTATATTTTTCATGCTTGAATTTTGTGATTGGATTCCAAAACTCAACCTAGCCTTGCTAGTTGACCTAACCCCTTGTCTAAGTGGGTCTTGAATTTTTTTTTTTAAAAATGATGTTTTTTTAATTTTTTAATTTTTTAAAATTAATCTATTTAATTTATAATCCGGATGTTGTACCAAGTCAACGTTTGATGTAAAACCTATGACTTGTTTATCACCGTGCATGATATGTGTTTGATAATTTGATGCAATGATGTTTTTTGAAAGTAATTTTTAATTAAACATACATTAAAATAATTTTTTTTATATTTTTTATATTAACTTATTAAAATCATAAAAAATATCAATTTAATATAATTTTAAATAAAAAATATTTAAAAAACTAACTCAAATCTCACAAATAATAAATCAAGATGCAAGTGGCCAATATACATGAGAGTGAGAGAGAGTAAGGTGCCCTTCTTTCTCCTTCTCATCCTCCCACCTCATCCCTCCACCTTCAACTTGCATAATGTCATATTTGTCTAGGTTTTTGGAGAACACATATACAACCATGAAGGAGATATTGTATAATATTATTTTCATATTCTAATAGATGATGCATTAATTATAATGTATTTGGCTTGCATGAAACGTCTGCTTGGTAACGCGGTAAAATATTTTTAATTAAAAATATATTAAAATAAATTTTTAATTTTTATATTAGAACGTTAAAATCATAAAAAATACTTAAAAATATTAACTTAATATTTTTTTAAAATAAAAAAATACTTTAAAAAACAGGTTATAACCACATTACATTAAAACCCAACTATTGAAAGAAAAGACTTGATTAATCCAATGAAAACATAAATTAATTTGAGCCCCTCATGTCAAAAAGTTCAAAACCATTTCCTTTTGTTGCTCATTAGAACAGACAACCTTTTTGACTTGGTTTCCCTTTTTCCTGCTCCCTCCAACATTCATATTATAATAAAATAATTAGTATCATCAACAGTATGTTGCACCATGCAAAATTAATTCAAAGTTCCATAATTCTTAATCACTAATTAGCTAGAGGATTTGTAGCCTAATTACCTACCCCTTCACCACTTTCTCTGTCTCTTTCACTATGGTCGGCATAGCCTCGTTAAGTACTGTGTAGTTTGCAGGCCATTTAGTGAACATAATTTAAAATCTATTTTATTGGTTAATGTATAAATATCAGTACCATACATTCACTTTGTTGCATTGTTTCAAAACCTCTCTATAGGTAGATTCAGTATCCGAGTTATCTGGGATATTCAAGTTGACTTCCAATCAAAATTTAATTACAAATCTGTCGATTTTTTTTCTTAAATATTTTTTATCAAAACACCATCATTTTAATTTTTCTAAAAAATAATATGGATTGATCGTTCCAATTCCTGATCTAGATCTTGTCTCGGATCAGATTTTATTAAGGCATATTTCATTTCATCTCAAAACATATATATTTTTTAAAATGGGAAAAGAAGGCAAATTAAATATGTGAATTAGTTAAACTTATTCTTATTTTATGTCTAGTTTTTAATATGTTTTTATTAAGTCAAGTCTTCATTTGCGAAAAACCTATTATAACTTTTTGTATAAAAAAAACTTGAAAATTATTAACTATAACTATAACTTATTAATGTTTAACTTTAGCGCAGACTATTGTGCACTTTGAGTGTATTCACTGTGGATTGCACTGTAGCGACCCTATGAGTGCTTTCACTGTGGACTGCGAGTGCTTTTACTATGGACTGCACTGTTTGGTTTCACTGTAGCGTGGACTACTATGCAATGTGAGTGCTTTCATTGTAGATTGCACTGTTCTGCACTGTAGTGGCCATGTGAGTGCTTTCATTGTGGATTACATTGTTTGGTGGAGGCATGTGTGAGGCTGGAGCTAGCAGGCCCCAAGTGCCAGGCTGGAGGTGTGCCCGCCGAGGCTGCAGACACCTGGCGCTTGGCTACCATGCCTGGGCGCTGGGCAGGCCACACCCCAGGCTGCAGCCACCTGGCGCTCGATCTGCCCGACCTTGGGCTGCTGCTTGTGTGCTGAGCATACCCTAGAGCACATGTGGCACTTGCACCCTAGTTTGGGACACCTAACGCTTGGGTCATAGCGTTGGACCTAAGGGAAATGGGTCCGGCGTCAGGACTCAAGATTAATAGGTCTTGCGTAAGGACCCAAGGTTCCTATGTCCTAAGAATCTAAATATTATTGTTTTTGTTTTTATAATTCAACGTATTAATATCAAAGATATTATTATTTGTGTTATAATATTATTATTTTTATAATAATTCAAAGTTTTAATATAAAAAAATATTATTATTTGTGTTCTAAATATTCTTGGAATTAAAAATAGTATTATTTGTGTTATGAATATTATTATTTTTACTATAATCAAAAGTATTAATATTAAAAATATTATCTTTTGTGTTATTAATATTATTATTAATAAAATAATTACTAAATTAGAAAAAAAATTATTATTAATATTGAAAAACAACCATAGATTTGATTTGAAAGGTAAAATTAAAAATTACTATCATCATCATCATCATCATTAATAAATTTTAAAAAATTATTATTATTATCGAAGAAAAACCATGTGGGAACACATGACACTTGGCTACTGCCTGTGTTATGGGCAGATCCCAGCGCACATATGGCGTTTGGGCTCCCTGTCTGGGGGCTGGGTACACCCCAGCGCACACGTGGCGCTTGGGCTGCGCTGTGAGTGATCCATGCTCGTGCCCCACTTGGAGACACCTGGCGTTTGGGTCATGTCGTTGTACCCAAGGTTCCTGAGTCCTAGGATTCTAAATATTATTATTTGTTTTAGAAATATTATTATTTTTCTTATAATTAATAAATTTGAAAGAAAATATTATTATTAATATTGAAATCATATTATTATTTATATTATAAATTTTTATGATATTTTTTATAAAAATATTTCAATGTTGCTCGGGATACTGTGCACTGTTAGTGCATTCATTGTGGATTGAATTGTGCCGCACTGTAGTGCGGGTACTGTAGACTGTGAGTGCTTTCATTGTGGACTGCACTGTTTTGTTTGGACGCGACCGCGTCCACCACCATGTTGGACCTGGATACGTCCATGTCCAACCCCACGTTAGGGCTGGACGCGACTGCATCCACCTCCATGTTGGATCTGGACGCGTCCACACCCAGCCCCATGTTGGGTCTGGATGTGACCGTGTCCGACCCCACGTTGGGTCTGGACGTGACCGCGTCCGACACCATGTTGGACCTGGACGCGTTTGCGTCCATCCCCACGTTGGGCCTGGCAGCGACCGCGTCCACCTCCATGTTGGACCTGGATGCATCCAACTCCATGTCGGACCTGCGTTTGCGTCCATCCCCACGTTGGGCCTGACAGCGACCGCGTCCACCTCCATGTTGGACCTGGATGCATCCAACTCCATGTCGGACCTAGACATATTATTATTAAATTGAAAACATATTATTATTTATAATTAATAAATTTGAAAGAAAATATTATTATTAATATTGAAAACATATTATTATTTATATTATAAATTTTTATGATATTTTTTCTAAAAATAAAAGTGCGCCCGCGGCGTAGTATTATTAAAAATATTCAACAATTCTAAGTATTAATATAAAAAATATTATAATTTGTGTTGTAAATATTATTATTTTTCTTATAATTCAAAGGATTAATATCAAAGATATTATTATTTTTATAATAATTCAAAGTTTTAATATAAAAAATATTATTATTTGTGTTCTAAATATTCTTGGAATTAAAAATAGTATTATTTATGTTATGAATATTATTATTTTTACTATAAAAAAATTATTAATATTAAAAATATTATCTTTTGTGTTAAAAATATTATTATTTTTATAATAATGAATATTATTAATAAAATAATTATTAAATTAGAAAAAAATTATTATTAATATTAAAAAACAACCATAGATTTGATTTGAAAGGTAAAATTAAAAATCATCATCATCATCATCATTAAACAAATTTAAAAAATTGTTATCACTATAGAAAAAAAACCACGTAAGGACACATGACGCTTGGACTGTCTGCCTGTGTGTCAGCAGACCAATTGCACAGGTGGCACTTGGGTTGCCTGCTATGTGCTGGGTAGACCTCAGTGCAAACATGACGCTTGAGTTGTGCCAAGACCCAATTGTTCTTGTTCTTGAGTCTTGCAGCTGCAGAACCCAAAATAGCATTGGGTCATTGACTATACATGACCCAAACTAGCCATGAATCCTGCTAGCGTCAAGATCCAAATTTTTTATGAAAATAAAAAGTGAGTTCGCGTTGTAGCATAGGCCACCTAACTAGCAATAATACTAATAATGACAAGAAAAAAAAAAGAACTCTGTTCCCTTCAAATAAGAAAAAAAAACTAAAAAAAATTAAATTAACCAAGGATAATATTTATTTTCCTAAAAGACTTTTCTTAATCACAAACCCACCTAATTTATTATATAAAAAAGGAAAATTTGAAAAAGAAAAGAATTCTCATATTCTGTTAAAAATTACTTTTTCATGGCTTTTTTTTTTTAAAAAATAAATTAGATTATGTTTGAGCTTCTCACATGAGAGTATTTTTATCATTTTAAAGAAGAATAGATGACATTAAGATAGATTGAAAAACAATCCAATATGTAAGAACAAGTTAAAAACCATTAAACTTATATAAAAATAGATTAAAAACTATATATAAAATATAAGAATAAGCTAACTATCGGTGTTATGTACTGTACACTGAGCATATGACCAAGAAATGGCAGCATCCATCACACTTTCTGTACAGTGTTGTTTTGCATCCTCCACTAATTTCGACAGGCCATGTTAGCATATACATTTGTATTCAGAAACATTTAATCTCTAGATTTTCCAAGGAGGCTTGCTTTAAGGTTTCTCTTCTTCTTTTCTCCTCGACAAGGAAGGTCTCTTGTAGTAGAATTAACCCAAACCTTGTCGAATAATTTAAGAAGCACAAAACAAAATTCAATTAAGATTTTTAAAATAGTGTGGTAGACAAATTAAATCATTAAACACAAAGCTAAATTCATTTAAAATTTAGACAATAATTTTTTTTATATACATATGGAAGGCTGGAATATGAACAAACATCTATTATTGAATTACCCGACCTTGATAGTTGTTAAAAAATCCACCTCAATCTAAAAGTTTAAACTGTTAGATAAGGTTTTAAGATATAATTTATATTATTTTCTAACACACCTCATCGAGTGAAAGCCTTTTGAACTTGAAGCTTGCACAATTCTATATTATCTTGTGCTTAATTTTTATCAAATAAATCGGGGTGGTGAGATTCGAACTCGTGACTACTTGATCATCAAGACTCTGACACCATGTTAAAAAACTATCTCAACCTAAAAACTTAAGCTATTAAATAAAATTTCAATATACGATTTATATTATTCTTATTCACCGACAGGGCCACTTAATTGATAAGTTCATGGATCTTTAAAATGGATTGTGTAACAAAAGAATCCCAGTTTCATTAAAAAAGAAAAGAAAAGAAAAGTAAAACACATTCAACATGCTAATTTTATTTTATCTTGCTGCACTTAGTGGCAAAAAAACGTGAAGGAGGCAGGTGATATACAGGGAGGGACACTAAGTTTTCGATTAACGAGATCTAATGTGTTGATTCTTATGTTGTGATTGCATTAAAAAAATGAAAATGGATGGAAAAAAAGTATGAGGATAGATCAAGAAGAGTGTGAGAAAAATAAATAAATAAAAAAACTTAGAACTCTGTCCAACAACACAACACACTTTCTTACCATGAGATTAGTTAAAATAGAAGGTGGACCACCAAACATACATTAATGCAAGGCCAGAAGGCCACTCTTCAACTCTGTCCAACAACACAAACACTTTCTTCGAAGTTCCAAGTGCGCAAGCTAATCGAGTATTTGTCTAAGTGATTAAAATCACGTTTTACTGATAACAAAAATATATTAAATTGACGTTTTGACGACTTAGCCAGGCCAATAATCATACCAAGCAACACCACTTTTTTGGTTTTTTTTCCCTTCTTGGTAGAGGTGTTAACCACGTTTGTTAGGCTGCGTGTGGGTTTAGAAGTTTCAAGGAGGGCTTGAACCTTCTATATTTAGGACAATACTCCTGCCTCAGTTTCAGCATAGGAGTAAAGACAACACTTGTTTCTTACATTTTTCTGTCAGAGGAGAAAGAGCTAAGAGGTGCAAGAAAAATGGACATGGAGGCAAGGAGACATGATACCAAGGGAGAGAGCGTGTGTGTGGTGAGTGAAGAGGTTACAGTTGATTGGAGAGGCAAGCCCTCCAATCCCAACAAGCATGGTGGCATGAGAGCAGCGGCATTTGTTCTTGGTATGTCTTATTTCTTCCCCAGCAGATCTTGCTGTTTCATGGTTTCCCTTTTCTTGGATATTAACTTTGCCAAGTGAAAGCAATAAGTTTTTTTGGCATAAAGTAAGGATATGACTTGATTCTCTCTATGATAAGTCATGATATTGTCTACCCTTTTCTGCAAACACTTGATGTATTTTCTGGCATGGAATCTCAGGGCTTCAAGCATTTGAAATAATGGCAATAGCTGCTGTCGGGAACAACCTCATAACATATGTGATAAATGAGATGCACTTCTCTTTGTCAAAGTCTGCAAACATAGTGACAAACTTTGTTGGAACTATCTTTATCCTGGCCCTCCTTGGTGGTTACCTCTCAGACTCTTATCTTGGGTGCTTCTGGACCATGCTCATCTTTGGTTTCGTGGAACTTTCTGTAAGGGCTCCTTTTAAGCTTTGCATACGTATTCTCCCTTCTATAGTTTAGCACAAGACAAACTTGTATGTATGTATGCAAAGGACAAATGAAGAATTATGAGGAAGAAATTGTCTGTGTGTAAGTAATGAAGATTCCTTCTGATAAACACTCTCTCTTTTGTTCATTGAATTCGTAGGGTTTCATATTACTATCAGTTCAAGCTCATCTTCCCCAACTAAAGCCACCCCAGTGTAACATGTTAACTGGTGGAGAAAACTGTATAGAAGCTAAAGGATTCAAGACCTTGATCTTTTTTGTAGCCCTGTACATGGTGGCATTGGGGAGTGGGTGCGTTAAACCCAACATGATTGCTCATGGGGGTGATCAGTTCAATCAAAGTAATCCAAAGCAATCCAAGAAGCTCTCTACCTACTTCAATGCTGCCTATTTTGCTTTCTCCATGGGTGAACTTTTTGCTCTAACACTTCTAGTATGGGTTCAAACAAATTCTGGCATGGATGTTGGCTTCGGAGTCTCTGCAGCTGTCATGGCAATGGGATTGATCAGCTTGGTTTCCGGTACTCTATATTACAGGAACAAAGCCCCTCAAGGAAGCATTTTCACCCCCATAGCTCAGGTAATATACCTTAACCTTTTCTTTCGTGCATTATCTCTGGCTACATATTGCATGCAATTCAAATCCTAACTCCTCCTGCTTTGCAAGAGCACCAAAATGAGCTACCTTTGTTCGAAATGTATGCACTCTTTTAGATTAAAATCATGGTTTTCTCTCTAAATTCTAACAGAGAAAGAGAGACAGTGCACTTGCATATTGTTTAGTGCCTCTTTTGGTCTCCATCAAGAATTGGAAGTTAGTGGTTGTTCAGATTTTTTATGTTGTGGACTCAACTGTTTGATGTTGCTGCTTGTGTCCGCAATTTTGTCTTGCTTAATTATGCTATCAGATAAATAAATACATGAGTTGATGCTTTGGCTACACGGTCATCTTGGGATAGACAAAAATAGAAAACCAGAGCTACTTGCGGCTTAATTTCTTGCCTAACATAAGATTATATAGACAATAGCAGAAAGGGTGTCTGCTGACTCATGGTCATGGAAAAAGTTGTTCCAGCCATTTTTATCCTACTTTCTATAGAATAATTATGAAAGAATGCTGGACCTTTCATTTTTCTAATAGTCTAATTGGGCTCTATTTATGGTCTGTCTGGGGTTTCTCAGGTTTTTGTGGCTGCCATGTTCAAGAGAAAGCAAACCTGTCCCGCTAATCCGCAGATGCTTCATGGAAGCCAAAACAGCGTGCCGAGTAATGGCCTGGTAGACCCATCTTCTGACCCTTGCAGGCTAGTTCATACACAAAGGTTCAGGTAATTCAGAATTTTTCTGAATTAATTAAGCAGAAACAAGTGCCAAATTAACTTGTATTTTCGCTTCTTTTAATTAATCCTTTTAAATATTACATTAATCTCTCTTGAACTAAATTCCAGGTTCTTGGACAAGGCGTGCATCAAAGTTGAAGATGGAAGCAATAGGAAGGAGAGTCCATGGAGATTATGCAGTGTCACTCAAGTGGAGCAAGTGAAGATACTGATCTCAGCCATTCCCATTTTTGCTTGCACCATAGTTTTCAACACCATCTTAGCTCAACTCCAGACATTCTCAGTCCAACAAGGGAGTGCCATGGACACCCAACTTACCAAATCCTTCCACATCCCTCCAGCTTCACTTCAATCCATCCCTTACATCATACTCATCTTTGTAGTCCCTCTATATGAAACTTTCTTTGTACCTTTTGCAAGAAAAATCACTGGTCATGAATCAGGAATATCGCCTTTGCAAAGGATAGGAGCTGGCCTCTTTTTTGTTACCTTTTCCATGGTTTCTGCTGCCATTATGGAGAAGAAGAGAAGGGATGCGGCTGTAGATTCAAACAAGATATTGTCCATCTTTTGGATCACCCCACAGTTTCTAATATTTGGATTGTCAGAAATGCTCACTGCTGTTGGTCTCATCGAGTTCTTTTACAAACAGTCTTTAAAAGGGATGCAAGCATTCTTAACAGCTATCACATATTGCTCCTACTCGTTTGGTTTTTACTTGAGCTCCTTGCTAGTTTCTTTGGTGAACAAGGTCACCTCCTCAAGCTCTACAAATAAAGGCTGGCTTAGTGACAATGATCTCAACAAAGACAGGCTAGATCTTTTCTACTGGATGCTAGCAGTCCTTGGCTTCCTCAACTTCCTCAACTATCTATTCTGGGCTAGATGGTATTCTTACAGTCCAACATCTGTATCCATCACAACACAACAAGGTACCCATGGTGACGACTATGGCTTCACCAACTCTTCAAAGCATGTTGGGGATGAGAGCATCCCTTAGCTGATTTTTATACCACTCCTTGATCAAAAGAATATGCTTTCATCGCACTACATATTATATAGGCTTGTAATATAGGCACAGGAATATAAAAATGTTAAGGGATCATCTCCCTTTGTCATTAGCCCTTCTGTTTTTTACCTTCTCCTTTCTTTCCTTCCAGCCTCGCTGCAGGAAGTAGGCTCCCTCTAGAGGGAGTTTTGTAAAATGAAGTGAAAAAATAGGGAACCAATCTATAATTAGAATAATGCTATAAAGGCAGCTTGTGTTGAGCATCAAGCAATCCCAAGCTCAAATCAATTTTTAAGTTTCTAATGATATGGTCAAGAAGCAAATTTCAAGGGTCCCAAAGAAGATCCATTGCATGCATCCTCCTCAATTTAGCACTTTCCTTGATCATGGGGAGCTCATCACTTAATTTGCTGGAGCTCTTGAAGAAGAGAGGTGTTTCCTAGCTAGCAATCTAACTTCTATGAAGTGATGAGTGCATCAGGAACATAATCAAAGGCTCTATCAGGAAAGTCCACGGGCAAAAACCTGTTACAAAATGTAAAGGAGAAGCTGTTCCCATCAGGAAATGTCCGAAAAAAAACATGTCTCAGACATGTCTTGGTATTGGAGCTAGGTCCCTCCAAGCACAAACCTTTTTTCCCGTCTGTTTTTATCTAAACACTAATACTCATCAAGATGTTGGCTAAAAACAGGCATAGACAGGGCCCCCCCTTCAAGAATATTGGAGCTCCTACCTTATGGTCAAGGATCATATAATAGCTGGCTTGACTACATAGAAGCCAAAAAAAAATACAGTGATGGTAGATTGAAGAGACAAAATCATAGTTGTAAAATCTCAGATTAATTCCTATTTTTTAAAAAAAATTTAAGAGATATTTTAATTAAAAAAAATCAACACGTTAGGGTTGATTTTAACCGGCTTAACCATGTCTTTTCTTTTATTTTTTTTAATTCGGATCGGTCTAGATTTTTATTGGCTAGTTTAAATTTTACGATAAAACATTAAAAAAATTGACTAAAATGTTAATATAAATCAGTTCCGTATTATAAAGGTCAATTATTTTAAATTATATTATAATAAAAAATGTCTAAAAAAATATTTCAATTAAAATTATATTTACTAATCTAACCTGTAAAAAAAATTAAAAAGTTTTCAAAAAAAGTACATTGTCTGAGTGACACGTGTCCTCAACGGTCAAAATCTATTTCGACACTAAATTGAAGAGGATGGTGGACAAAGGGATGGAAAAGGCCGCCAAAATCAAATACAGGGACTCAATTGTCTCTTATCAAACCACAGGCATGCATTGACCCAATTCCTAAACCATACCCTACGTGTGCAATTCAAGTTCCCATGAATCTCCTAACACATGACATGGGCATGGGGTATATCATTCGACAAATCACGGTATCTTGTGGATAAGATTTTAAATTAATTTTTAATATATAAAAAAATATATATAGATATCATAAACATGTTTTTTGATTTAATAAAATTTTTTAATTCAAAATTGAAAAGTTAATTAAGATATGTGTTAAATAAAATAAAATAAAAATTATATGAACCAATAAATTGTAAAAGAGCTAGGAATGTTAACTCAAAACCAAATTGCAAAGTTGAAAAATAGATATATATTAATAAATTTCATCTTGTGCCATTGGGCTAATTATATGACAATTAAATTAGATTTTTATAAGAAAATTTATAATTTATATTTCGTTAAAAAAATGTAATTTTTATGTTTAAATTCTCCTTCTCTTATTAATGTATTTTTTTAATAAAAAATATTTTTTTTATCTATGTTCTTACTGCATAAAAACTTAAAGCAATTAAAATAAATATTCAAAAATATTTTAGCAATAAAATAGGTATCTATTTAATCAAAACCCCTTTTCCTTTATTAATTAATGCCTCTTTTTTACAATTTTTTTATTAAAATATTATTTTTTAAATAAAAACTTATCATAATCTAAGTTTTGATAAATAAAAATAACGAATCAATAATTTTGACATAAATATATTAAAAAATAATAAACTTGAGAAAAATTATATAAAAAATTCAAAATAAAAAAGTAAAAAATAGATATTTCATCCGCATTGAGTATTCAAGGTTCATATATAATTATTTGAAAAGCAATTGTTAATATTACCATAAAATATGCTAATATTATTTGAAAATAATGGCATAATTAAATAATTATTTAAACATCATTTGAATAAATTTATTTTAAGAAAAATCTAATTATAAAAAAGCACTATGGTTTTGTGATAGGCCTTAGTTTATAGATTTTTCACTTCTCCATGTCACCAAGTTGGCTTTTCTAATTGCTTGTTTGTGGGGATTGTACAAAAAATCACACAACCAGGTATTAGAATTTATCAAACAGAAATTAGATATGAAAATAAAATAAACAAGTTTACAATAATATACCATAAGTTGATTTAAACTTATCTAGTTGCACTATGGTTTTTCCACACTCTTTTGATAAGTGTTTCGTTGCTCTTGTCCTCCATAATTTTTTCTTAATTGATTTCATACATCAACTAGTTTTGAAAATTTTATAAAACTAGTAACTCTAATTAAAGATTATTTATTTAACTTTAAACTTTTCCCACCAAGCATTTACAATATACATCTATTCAGGATGCTTTTCAAATTGACTCTATTTAAACAATGATTCTTTAAATGACCATTTCATCATGAAGGTAATGGAACTAGCAGCTTCAATATAGATGAACTTGAAAATCAATTTAAGCAAGTTATTTTTATATAATTATAAAACTTAAAATAACTCAACACAAATAAATAATATCATGACATAAAATATTGATTACATAGATAGGCCGTCCTTGTATTCTATTATAATTTTATCTGAAATGAGCTCTATTGAAGAAAGGATGCCCTGCTTTGTTGTTCTCATTGATTGAACCTTGGTTAATAACTTCTATATTATATCTCTTCATAATTATCACCTAAATTCATGCCATAATCACTGACACAACTACTTGGACGTGTTTTTTCTTGAATGCATAATACCTAAAAGAAAACAATTAACATAATGATAATAAACTAGAAGATGACAAATACTTCTAGACATTCATAAAATTAGATTTTTTGCTTTGTATATTCAGCATATGTCTATTTCTTAAAGTCTATACTTGCACATGGCAAAGAAAAATAATATGATTTCACTATAATAATAATAAAGAAAAGATACAATAAAAAAAGCAACACTCAAACTTTGAACACAATTAACAAAAAAACAAT
>Ga0307511_10002542_pt1 | contig 19058 bp, 22 predicted proteins | sample 13_EM_MG_FD_200266 | JGI IMG/M metagenome (GOLD analysis project Ga0307511, IMG submission 200266) | Populus trichocarpa ectomycorrhiza microbial communities from riparian zone in the Pacific Northwest, United States - 13_EM | ecosystem: Host-associated > Plants > Roots > Unclassified | place... | reverse complement strand
AATTGGCAGCATTTGGAGCTTGGGAAACAGAAAGATTGCTTTGCGATTCTTGAAATGCATGTTACATGATGTGTGTTGTACAGAATTCATGGATACTCGACGCGTTCTCCATACTCCTCCCAATCCGCGTCTCTATCGACCAAACTCATACACTCGCTGTCTGGCATCGAGGAGGAAGCCGGTACGGATTCTGCTCGCTCGGAACCGTCGCCGCTCCGTTTGAGGATCAACTCTTCGAACTCGCTCTCGAGACTGACGGCATCAGACTCGTGGCTACCGGGAACGCTCTTGGGCTTATCAATCCCGTCCCAGTCCGACCCCGACACTGAACCACCAGTCTCCCACGACATGACGGCGTTCGAACCGGAGTCCCCGGCGATGCTTCCGGTAGTAGTCGACATGGCCGATCGAGCGTACTCGTCGATGTTTGCCTTCAACGTCTCCGTGCTCCCCTTCCTCCCAAGGAACCTGTCTTCATCGTCCCCGTCGTCCACCATGATCTCCTCCTGCTCTCGTTGTTGTCTGTCGAACAGTCGATCCCAGAGGGTTCTGGGAGTGGCAGTGTGCCCAGCCCATAACCTCCAATCCATATCCACCATCCCCATGCAAGTAACGTCTTTATAAACGGCGTCCGGGCCAACCTGAGCCTTGCGTCTGGTTCCCTCGTGTGAGAAGCCGACGTGGGAGAAGAGCTTCATGAGAGGAACTCTGTGTTTTCCCTCGAGGAGCGTGGTCTGGATTCGGTGGAAACCTACGTCCTCGAACGCCCAGCTCAGCAATAGCTTGATTGTCTGGACGTCGAAGGTTTCGGCTTTCCACGCGTCCGAGATATAGACGCCGACACTGGCCTCGCCTGGCTCTATCGATTTCAGATAAGCTACGCCGGCTTGTTGGACGGGTGGGATGGGGACAACGTCGTCTACGATCGCTGGGAGCTCGTCAGTACTGGTAGGTCGCTGAGTGATTGAACCACGGACTTTCTTGTTTCGTTTGTATCCCCCCTGGGGACCCCATCTCCCCCTTTATTTGACCCTGCTCTGCGTTCCACTTTTCGAGGGCGCCCTTGCGTTCGAAGTAGCTATCGGTGACGACGATAACGCCAAAGAGCTCGCAGCTCTCGATGAACGCGTTGACGTCCGGATACCTGGCGTCGGCCAGAGTGGCGTACATGTTCTGCATTTCGAGCCATGCTTTGTGGAGGAGGGGTTGTTCCTGTCCTAGGATTTTGACGTTGCATTCCAGGACGACGTCGTCGACGCTGAGGGACATGGCGAGGTGAAAGTGTGGCTAAGAGGAAAACGGGCGCGCACCACGATGCACTGCTGCGATATTAGGGTCCATTCAGATCCTTTGTAGTCCCCGTCCCGAAATCCCTATACCGCAAACGACATTCGATCACAGCCGTCACTCCCCTCGGTCCGCCACACTATCCGATCACATGGACTCCTCATCCTCACCCGAAATCTCGAAACTTGAGTCGCAAATCCAAGCTTTGGCCGACCTCTCGACGCGTCTGCAGCAGCTTCGTAACGTGCCAGCATGGCTCTACAAGTCACCGAACTCCATGATGCCCATGGAACCCATCCGAGAACAATTCGAAAACCTGAGACAGCTCGGAAACAACCTCACATCCGAGGTCGTACAGGAGGCTTTGAAGGCCGCGAGGGAAAGTGAGGAGAAAGACAAGTCTGAACTTACTCTCAAGTACAGAACGGACACGAACAAAGCAAAGTATGTGATCAACTCCAACAGTGACCAGACCAGCCGACCGCGACGTTCAGGTTGCGAACACCGTCCCCTGATTCGCCGAGATACTATGAGTCGTCCCTAACAAAAGTGTCCGTACCGTTCCCAACGTTGGTGGGAGATTCGGTACCGTTGAAACTGGCTGGTCTTCCCGAATATATTCGAAACTTCAACAAGACTTCAGCCCCTTCAAAATTGAACATTTGGGTACCCACACGGGCAGAGATGGACAAGCTGCAGGATCCGGTGACTGTCCGATTAATCCTCCCCGATATTCTCGTGGCCTACTGCGTCTTGTCCGTTCCGACGAACAGAAACGGGCTTTCGGTCGAAACGGTTACCGTGTCTGGGCCGAGGGAGCAGGTGCTAAATATATATCCTTGGGACGTGTGTTACGATTTCTGATCGTTTCGTTCCACAGATCAAACCACACTCTCAGTCAGAGTACGCCGTGTATCAGAAAGTATCCCAACAGGTTGTTAGGATGGTTCAGACTTACCCACAAGTCTCGTTCCAACAACTGATGGTGAGGATCACACGCGAGTGTCCGCCCGTATCCCACTGATTACCCTGATATATCCGTCCGCAGAGTCTCTTGCTATCGTACGATAACCTGTTCGTGACGAGCTGCTCGATCTGCTCACGGATTTTGTCGTTGGAGGCGCATATTCCGCCGGTTGCGCGAGTGTGGATCGAGGGTGAGGGAGAACAGGGGAGGTGGGACTCTCGACACGTCACTTGTCTTCAAGCCTAGGGTATTTTGGAAATAGATGTAACCAACTGCTTAGGGAACTACGGCGAGCTGTGCAACGTTTCAACACGATCAAGCGGACTACAGCATACCTCCCGATCACCGGCACCGATGATGATGAGGCTTTTGAAACGAAGCGCCCCTCGCTCCCGGACGAGGTTGGCACCCGACTCCCACTGAGCTCGTGAACCAGCCCTTCCGTTCCTTTCTCGACTTCACGACCGAGGTGGCAGGCTCCCCTCAATTCTTCACGATTCCCTGCAACCTCTGGTAGGCGTTACGAACTTCACGTCTTTCAACACCTCTCTCTGCCCGGAGCGGAGATGTTTGTCGCTGATCCTGCATACCACGGCGTGTCGCCCGTCCAATATTCGGCCAGGGAGGCTGCTGGTGTATCCGCCCTTGTTGGGGTCTCATGCTTTTCCCTCGTTGCTGTTTTGGGCCTTTTGTTTCTCATGGCGGTCAGTATCCTTGCTTCTGTCTCCACGAGGTTGACCCTTACCTTCACCGTAGGTTTCTGCATGGTCCAATAGGGGCTCTGAGAGCAAGAACTTCTTCTTTCGAACTAATGTTGCTACCTATTTCGTCTGCCTCTTGATCGCCGATCTTATTCAAGGCAAGGGTCCCTATCGTTACTGCACACTGGACTGCGTCTGACAGTCCTGTAGCCGTTGGTGCTATCATGAATGCGAAGTGGGTTGAAGTTGGTGGCGTTCATCATGGTAACTTCTGCACTACCCAAGGTATGAAAACGTAGTGTTCAAGTGGGCGTGAAACCCCCTAATCGCCGTACGGCATGCGCAGGTGTCCTCAAGCACATTTCCGACATCGGATCCGCTACCTGGTGAGTGTATTTCTTCCGTCCTAGGTACCCGTGCCTGATTGCCACCAGGTCGTTTGTATGTTGATCTCTGTATCCGCGCATTCTTCCAAGGGGAGACTGAACTGGCCACATAGGTGATTTCCGTGCAGACATTTTGTCTGTTGTTCTACCAACTCCATTCCCCTCGATGGGTGGGATGGGTGGTGCTTGTAGTCATCAATGGACTTCTAGTCATGTTCACTTTCCTCGGCCCGGCCATTTACAAGACCAAGGCCTCCGGTGAATTCTGTGAGTGGCGACCATCCCCCCCCCAATCGTAGTCCTGAACTGGCGCACGAACAGACGGCGTCTCTGGATACTGGTGTTGGATCACATCCGAGTATAACGAGGCTCGGGTGACCTTGGACTACTTGATCGTACGTCCGCGGTTTCATCCACCACTGGCAGGACTCTCACAATTTGTAGATGTTCCTCTCTGCTTTCCTCAGTTTCATCCTCTATACTCTGGTGTTCTTCCGTTTAAGGGGAAACATCGTGGTGAGTGGCTGGCACGTCCGCTTCCGGATGCTCGAAGAGGACGAGTCGGGCTGGAGAGGGCGTGACCACGCCAGCTCACGCGCACTTAGTGTCGCTAGGCAGATGCTCTTGTTCCCCGTACGTGATTCAATCCCCATCAGGTCCACGGCATAAGAGTACCCACCGCTTGAATCTAGTTCGCATATACCATCCTCTTTCTCCCCATCGCAGTGCTGCGGATGTGCGAGTGGGCCGGTCACCCCATTTCATTCGAAGTCACCATGTTCTGGTAGGCATCGTGTGCGCATCTCTAGTCAGACCTCGTTTCACTCACGCCTACACTTTCATCAACTAGTGATTCAGTCTTCCTCCTGGGCGGAATCGTCAACGTCGTGTTGTTCTGCACGATTCGAAGGGTCATCCCAGTTAAGGAAGTATTGGTAGGGATCTTTACCGGGAAGGCCTTCCGGAAGCGAGTGGATGAGCCCCAGGACACTACTTGGTGCATCGGGACCATGGAAGCTGGGGAGAAGGATATCACTGCTGACGTTGCGGTCGTGGCCAGCGACGATTACTTCGCCCTCCGTCAACCCAAGTTCGAGATCGTCACCCCGCCTGACCAAGCGGCGGCGACGACGACCACACGCACCGCACAGAATGTCCCCACAGCCAGGACGGAGAACGTCGTCCCCATAGATCCCCCCAACACCACCATTCCCACCAGGAGATTCGCTAAACCGTTACCAACAGCGCCCTCAGTCCACAGCGAGGATGAAGGGTCTGATCGCAGTTCTTCCTTCTCCCACCAAAGCTCGTTCAGGAAGCTCCCTCCAGTTCCCCGAGCTCCCAGATCCGCCCCTCTCCTGCCCGTCACCGAGAAACGAGACTCACCGCCTCCCCCTTACCGCCCGGATTCGTCGCAGCACAGGTACTCCATTTCAGGGGCCGTCCAGACTCATAGCCACACTGGATCCTACGATTCAGTGGTTTCAGATACTCCCTTGCTCGGGGTAAACCGCCCCTCGGAAGAGAAGTGAGGGTACCCCTGGACGTCCATCCCGTGTTGTGTTGTGTAGTCTATTGTTGTCTCCCATGCTGTCGTTATACCCCCATTTACCATTGTACTATAGCGATTATTTAAATTCCAGGTGGAAAGTTGGCCCCCGCTGGAATATTTCACACCAATTTGAAACGTTACGGAGGTGCTGACGCTCCAGTAACAGCCGCGAATGAAGAGAGAGACCGACAGATATGAATATTGAAGATAAGGCTACAGTGGATTACGTACATACAACCGAAGAGAAAGACCCTGTGCAAAGTAAACAAGCTGAACAACATCCAAGACATGTAAGTGGTAATTATAATGTAAACAAAAAGGGGGTTGAGCCACTGAAAGCGTTCATTGTGGTGGCCATGGCATGTCAGTCCTTGGGCCCGTGTTTCTCCAGGTCTCCTGCATCTGTCTTTGCCAGTCTGACACAAGCAGTGTTACGTTTCCAGTGAACTCCGATAAGACTCCCGTCCAGCCGGCCCTAACCCATGTACCAGGAACGTGATAGATGGACCAGGGAGGCGTTACGTTCTCTAAAGACTGCCTGAACTTTTCCGGATGCGTGACATGGAGGTACAGGTCCGGATAGAGCGGCTCGTAGTACGTGCTCAGGAAGAGTTCTCGGGACCGCACGTGGCTCAACCTGGTAAATGGATGCGGATTAATCCCCTATTGCCATATATGCGCGTTGGGAGGCACGTACCGCAACATGTAGAGTATGAACACAATCTGTGCGAGCGCAATGAAACCGATCACCATCCCACTGATACGGGAGCGATGAAAAGGGCGGTCGGGCGTCCCAGACGGCTGTGCAGTCATGTTAGGGCTCCTGACAAAGGTACGATTATCCGGGAAAACTCACCAAGGAAATGCTCTTACGCATACTGGCGCGGAGAGACCCATATTTCGCTTTCCAATCCTCATCCCCCGACTGAACGGCATGTAGGGCTTGTTTGAGTTTTTCCCTCGTGTCCCGTGCCTTGGCCGTTGTTTCGTTAAGCTCCCTAAGCCTTGCCTCGTCACTCTCATCATCCGACGAAGACGACAAGTCAATATCATCCATATCCCTCGCGAGACTCGAAATCGACTCTCGCATTTTCGTGAATGATTGGGCTCTCGTCAATTCCTCCTCGACAGTGTCAGGTTTGGTAGCGGCTCCGTTCTGTTGAACCTCCCTTCCCATCGCGTCCACAATCCGTACGGATGATTTCCGGTTCGGCGTGGCATCTTGCGGTGGGAGGGTCATCGGTGACACATCGTTCACCTCCCTACTCGGACTCTCGTGTATGACCTCTCTGCCGAATGCGTCAACCACTCTCACACTGGGTGGGGTTCTCGGGAGTGCAGGGGTCGGCCTGAGAACCGGCGTGCGAGGGTCATCTTCCACCCCTGAGGTATCGGAGGAAGAGAAGGATGAGAAAGCGGAGCGAGGTTCATCATATCCGGCTCCCCTGACCCTGTCAAGTGCACCCGTCGTGCGGTGTGCACGATCATCGTCGGGTGGATGAACCATTTCGATAGACTCCAGAGATATGTCCTGTTGGCCCGGAGAGGAGGGAGGCTCGCTCTCGGATGTCACATCGAACCGGACCTTCAATGTGCTCTTCCTACCAACGCTCCCGAATCCAGGGGTACCACTCCATGCACCAGGTGGTGCAGGCGTTTGCATCGGAAAGGTGTTGCCTCTCTGAATTGGTAGGGGTGTGGATAGAGTGTCGCTCGTGTTCGCTGGTAGCGTGTTCGACCGAGCACGCCCAGAGCGAAGAACAGGAACGGGGGTCTGCATCCACGCTCCAGGGGGCTTAGGGGTGTTCATCATTGTCAAATTGCTCGACATGACCGGAGTGGATTGTTCTGACCCGTCGGAAGATGGCAAATCAGGAAGGTCAGGGATGTCGGGGATATCCGTAGGTGGGGAAGGCATTTTGAGCACGACCTTCGAAGTGTTTGATTCGGTTCTGGGTGGGGTTGTGAGAGAGAGTGCCGGTTCACTGATGATTACCGGCGGGGAGCCAGTGAGTGGAGAGTTCTTCTTCGGAGAGCCTTTGGGCGGCGATCCCCCGTTAGCCAACTGCAGTGGAGTTTCGCGTAGCGGAGATAGTTCCTTCAAACCATAAACGAGGGGGGAAGGCTCCAAAGGTAGTGGCCCGGGTCGAGGTGTGCTGCTCATGGGAGTGTCCACAGGGGACTCCTCGTCGCTCTCTGGATAGGGTGCATTAGTAACTGTTAGGGGGTAATTTCAAGAGGGGCCACATACTGTACAGTACATCCTCGGAGGCTAAGTTGCGAGGGGGTAACAAGGTTTGGACACTAACTCGAGGTGGAATCGCACCGTTCGCCTGCTGGAACTCAGTGAAGGACCGTCGATGACGGATGATAACAGCTTCCTTGGGTTTCGAGGTGTCATCGGATTTCGCAGCGCTAGTAGATGCACGGACGGGAATACGACTGTCTCGTGGAGGACGCTCTGGGGAAGTAGGGGGCTGGGGGAAGTCGTTCTTGCCCTGAGGTTCCGGTTCAGATTCCGTATCTGATACAGCCGTGGAGGGTAGTTTCCATCCGGGGTTAAAGTCGAGTTGCTTAGGGGGTGAGAATGGCGGTTTGGATTTCTGAAAGATGGAGGGCCGCGGTGGTGTACTGGGAGAGACGACGATATCAGGTTTGGAGAGCGGCAGCTGCAGTTCTTTGGGCGGTGACTTTGGTGGAGAGTCGGGATCAAATGATATGTGGCTCAGTGAACTGCGACCGGGCCTAGAACGAGAAACGTTGGGGGGATCCGAGGGAGTGCTTGGAGTGTTCTTGAGGCTCTGTGTCCTTTGTCGGACAGGCGTTTGTGGTTGAAGCGGCGATGACGGAGACTCTGGGCGTAACAGTTCAATGGAGTTACGTTTCGACCAGTTCGGGCGGGAGGAGTTCCAATTTCTCTCACGCTCATGTTCGACCTCTTCCTCGACGGAAGCTTTGCTGCTGTGTGAAAGCGCCGGGGATGCTGCTCGTGAGGAGGAGGAGGAAGTCATCGAGTCGTATCGCGGCCGAGACCCTACCGAAGGGCGAGTTGAGTGACCAATGGTACGCCGACGCTCAGAGACGACGGAAGGAGTAGGAGACGGAGAACCACGGGTGCTGTCCCACTTTGGGTGGGGGGAGTTCCAATTGCGTTCTCGGATGTGCCCAATTTCACGATCGCGTTCCTGCTCAAAACTCGCGATGGAACTGGCGGGGGAGTGCGGGTTTAGGGAGCTTCTAGAAGAGGATCGGCGGTGATGCAGCTCCAAGTTGCCAATGGTGAGAGAGTGAGGAGAATCCCTGCGGGGCCCCGACCCAGGGGTGCTCAATTTGCGAATGCGTTCGTGGACGTGAGCAGGCGACCGGTTCGGAGTAGTTGGTCGTCTGTTCCACTCGCGTTCACGTTCCTTCAGTTTCTCATTCTCAGAATCTTTGACCATTGACCGATCTGCAAGGCGGGGTGAGTGAACGAAAGCGTAGGGACACGTAAGGCTTACAGTCAGCTTCAGAAATCACGGAACTGGGCTTGGAAGGGGTTGATGGGACCTGCAGGGCGGAATGTGTGGATCGTTGGGGGAGTTTGCTTGGCTTGGAAGTTCCAGGAGATCCACCCGTACGCAAAGATCCCACTGACTGGTGTCTCGACAGTCCGGCGACATTCGGTTTCTTGATGGTCGTTTGGGTCTTGGATTGATTCACGGAAGTGTCAGGGGTGGCGGGCACTGGTGATGAGGTACATGAGCAGAATTTCGATCAGCCAATGGATGGTTTACGAACATTTCTCAACGCTTGGTTGTGAATCACCAGAGCCATTGGACATCTTCAAGGTAGACGACGATCGCGGAGCCGGAGGGGGGACGCCTTCTGATTCGAAACTTTCCATATCTTTCATTGCGTTCTGCATCTCAGAGTCTTGTTCCAGGAGATCTGTGACAAGTCTTAGTTACGGCATCATGTTGGGTAGGGGCACTTACTCGTGTCATTCTCAAGCCGAGATGGGAATCGCAGTGAGTGGATGTTCGTCTGGGAGTTTGTAGAGGCGGAGGGGTCATTACGGCGGGGAAGAGGAGTAAAGTCATGGCTGAATTCGTTCGATCGTGACCCTACCGAGCGGGATGAGGACAGGCGTCGGCAGGGACCAAAGGTTAAACTCACGATCGGTGAGGGAAGGAATATCCTTGATGTCTATGTCAAAGTCTGATCTGTCCAACCGTTCGCGGAGGGTGTTGTATCTGCCGATACGGCTCGACTGGCTCGACTCTGTGGTTCTTCCGTTATTCGGTAGAAGAAAGCAGCTGAAATCGCGACGACGTACTGGAAGCCTTCTCCAGCTCTTCGTCACTAATACTCTTCCTCTGCTTAGACATCCCACGTGCGTCAGTTACCCGTAACACTCGTGGGCTCGTCGAATCCACCTCGCTGAGGTCGATACTGTTCCTGCGAGCCGCGCGAGGTTTTTGTGGCGTGTCGTCTCTAAGAGCACGATTGAATAGCTGTCTGACAGACTCGTGGCGAGACGTCGAGGTGGAATTTCCGTGTGGTGGATCAAAGTCTGAATCAGGTTCCGAGAGAGAAGGATCGCGTTGCCTGGATATCGACCAGTCGTTCGGAGATTTTGATAGGGCCGCTCTGAGCTTTGCGGCGGGGGTATCGAGAGGTGTCGCCATAGAAGAATTAGGAACAGGAGGAAAAGTTGGGGGCGAAGCAACACGAGGAGTTAATTGGGTATCATCGGAGGGTTGTGAGGATGGGCCGGGCACCGGGGAGGACTCGCTGTTGTGATTATTCCTGCGGTTAAGACGCAACCTGGGGAAGACCGGGGGGTTGGTCGACGTCAACGACGATGAGCCTGGGATGGGACCATTGCCGGCGCCGCCGCCATCCATTTCGTCTGTGGTGGCGGGGAGGGAAGGGGTATGGTCACGTGCGTTTGAGTTATCCACGTGCCCGACGCGTTGTCACATGTGACAGTGTTATGCGTTACATTCCTGAAGTGGACCGGCGCGGAAAAGGGACGGCTTATGTAAGGCATATAACCGATTAAGGAAGGTGATCCGGATGTCCCACTAGTGACGCTTATGGGGGCGAGTTCAATTTAACGGAATCCGGTCAGCCAGCCTTTGTCTATCGCACCTTTCTCCTCTCCCTCATCCCTGCTGTCGACGACGACGAAGACCAAGGCCAAGTCCCAGAGACGGTCTCAGCCAGACACCCTACAGCGCGCACATCCTCTCATGCTATTCATCTCCCCCGTCTAGCCGGAACAGAATGGGGAACTGCTTTTCACAGCACGACGACCAAAAGAGGGAGGCTGCCCAACGGTCCGCACAGATAGACCGTCAGATTGAACAGGATGGAAAGAAACTGAAGAAGGAATGCAAGATTCTACTCTTAGGTACGCCTGCTCTCTCCCTCCGCCCTTCAGCAACTAAGCTTGGTGACATAGGATCGAGTGAATCTGGCAAGTCGACGATTGTCAAGCAGATGCGCATCATCCACCAAGACGGCTTTTCTTACGATGCCAAGATAGCCTATCGCGAAGCCATATATTCCAACCTCCTCGAGAGTGCACAGGCAGTTGCGGAGGCTTTGCACAAGTTTAAGGTTGAGCCCGCCGATCCCTCTAATGTGGCAAGTTCCTTCCGGACCTCGGCATCGTGTTGCCCCCTAATCCTTTCACATGCAGGAAACGTTGGAGCGAGTTCTAGAATACGATCTGGATGCAGAGTTGCAGTCGCCGACATGCCCATCTCCCTTCGTCTTCCCGAGTGAACTTGCCGAAGCCATACACCGCCTTTGGCAAGATCACGCAGTACCTGAATTCGTGGATAATTTTGGGACTCAGTTCTACCTGATGGACAGCGCGGCCTAGTGAGTACTCGAGGCTGCAGTTGCCGCTTGACCCTCCTCATCACCCCTCCAGTTTCTTCACAGAAGCGCTTCGGATAGCCTCCGTCGATTACGTCCCTACTGAAACGGATATCTTGCGATGCAGACAGCGGAGTACGGGCATTGTAGAGACGAGGTTCAACGTTCCCCCACTGTCGTGAGTCGACCCTTCTGGCTACCGGCTGGTCATTTGTTCATCGTCTCCAGGATACATCTCTTTGATGTCGGTGGCCAACGATCCGAGCGCAAGAAATGGATACACTGTTTCGAAAGCGTCACCAGCATCATCTTTTGTACCGCACTAAGCGAGTACGATCAAGTTTTGATGGAAGCGAAGAACCAGGTGCGTTGGGCCCATGCACCCTTTGTTATTCTTGCCTCACGCATCGGCACGCCTTTCAGAATCGGATGGCTGAATCTCTCGTTCTTTTCGATTCGGTAATCAACTCGCGGTGGTTTCTGAGGACATCTATTATTTTGTTTTTGAATAAGATCGACATCTTCCGGCATAAGCTGCGTAGGGTGAGTAACTGGCGCTATTTTCTGTTTTCCGCAAACCGACCAGTCCCAAGGTACCGCTGGAACGATACTTCCAGGAGTATACGGGTGGGCCGAATGCAAACAAGGCGACCAAGTACATCTTGTGGAGGTTTATGCAGGCCAACAGGGCAAAGCTTAGCGTATACCCGCAGTAAGCGTCTTTGTCGCCGCTTCAGGACACAGAATCTCACCGTCCATTGCAGTATCACACAAGCCACGGATACCTCAAACATTCGACTCGTCTTCGCTGCAGTCGCCAACACGATAATAAAAAATTCGCTCGAGGACACAGGCATCTTATAATGGCACCTAAACCCCACCCCATCCAGACATCCTACACTCCCATGCGCTTTCGTGCTTTGCTTTCGCCCTTGCTCTGTTGGTTTCCGTGGTTCGTTTCATTTCTTCCCTTGTCGTTGTGAGACTGCCTTTTGATGTTGAACCTCGATAGTTATTCATTGAACAATTGTATCCATACGTCAATCCCCACCGGAAACCATTCCATCATCGCAGGTCCGGTATTTTTTCAGGGTATTTTTGGTTTTATTTCCCCCCGTATTTGGGAGAGACCCGCCTTTGGTCTCTTTGCCTATGTGTTCATGACTGTTCATCACAATCATTTTTACCCCTTCTCTGTCGCCCATTCATATTTTACCCTCAACCTTCACCGTGGAATCCATTCACAACCTACTACCCTGCACATACATAACGCGCCTTTGTCTGGTTTCTGCAGCACAGACTTTAGATAAGGCATTTCTCGTACATAACCCCGCACCACCTCCCCCACACTTGATTCCCCTCGCTTTACCACCGCCTCCCCCCCGTTACCTCCTCCCTCGCGCACAGCTTGGGCCTTTTACCAGCGTCATCTATGTACACCACCCATCCCGGCTCCCTACTTCCTGTACGGCCTATAATGAGTAATAGTAAAGCCCACCTATATGGATTCATTGAACAGACCCATGATCCCGTGTCCTCCACAGGTTGACTTACTCGTATACAACTTATCTATTGGCGTTGCCACTTGGACGCTCGCGCCCAAATGCATGTCTGATGAATCCATGATTAAATATTAAAGGATAAGGTGAAAGGCGCACCGCGCCGGGTCACATGGCATGTGAATGATAATTAATCTGAGATGACGTGCGGCGTGGGCTCGTGAGTAATGATCTCTACGTACTTATTGCGACGTACATGAGCTGTGCGCGGCTTCATATTACAGAGAGGGGGTGAGGCGTCGAGGCCAAGGTCGGCATTCATCCAGGCCGGGTGGTGACCGGTGACCGGGCGATATATATATTCGATCTACGCGTCCAGACGTCCAAACCCGGTCATGCGGGGCCGTCATCTTGACGGTTGGATGAGCAAGAGGTAAGCGCTAGCACTTGCGACCGCTGGCAAATAATTAAAACAACCCTCGGCCCAGGCCTTCGGTGAGGAACCGAGGACCAAATGCGGTGAGGAAGACCACTCTATCAAAAATATGTAATGGACGAAGGGTGTATACAGGTGAGGCGGTCTCGGAAGCCAAACTCCCGGACCGACGGGGGCCACTTGCGTCTTTCCTTTGGAAACCTTCGTGTTCATCAACCCCATGAGCTGGGCGGTAAGTACTATCCGGTAAGTTCAAGTTATTTGGGTCACTGCGAACGAACTCGAGGCACTTCGGATCTTTGGTGTGTCCAAATCACAAATATCCATTTCTGGCTCATCCAGAACATTTTCCCACTCCCACGTCACACAACATCGCGCAGCGGGCCCGCCATCCCGGAAAAGGCGGATGAGATCTCCCGCGGCCAAGTTCGGGAAGCACCATGCAAGGCTTCGACGTCCGCTTCCCGCCGTAGCCGTCCGTTTGATCTAGGAACGAGCGTATACCGCCTTCACCGGTCCCGCCCGGGAGCCGAGAATTGAGATCACGATGGGCTGGGGTCGTCGCGAACCCGTTTGGCAGAGTGCACATATCTCCACTGAGGGTTGGATTGGATTGGTCGGACCCTCCCCGAAGTGGTCACTGCCAATGGCCGAACCTCGGGGGTCCACCGTGACGTTGAGCCTTAAAAGCGGCAGGTGTGCCAAAACGGACTGGTATGACCACCTTCTCGAAGTTTGGTATCCGGCTGAACCTCCTTCCATGGCAGAACGAGGTCGTTTCCTAGAAGTGAGGAGAAGAAGGGAAGGAGTTAGAGATGAGTGATAAATGAACGAAGATGATGGTACTAAGCAAGCCACGTTACTCTTCCTGCAGAACGTGTACCACGACGCTGTTCGTCTCAGAGACCGTCGGCGGGTAGTTCTATATTGTCCGTTGGCCGCCCGCCAAGGGTCAGACAAGGTTCCCAGCCGTTGCGCTCTCCCAGTACAGCTTCCATGAAGCATCTGTCACCCACAACCAAGCGAAACCCAGGTGAATGAATGCTGGGAATTATTATCGCCTACACACTTGGTGGATGCCACAAGGTTCTCGTCGGGCCTGCCTCCCAGCCACTAGGAACCCCCACCCCGTATGAGGGACTTTGGCCTGTGGATACCGGGCCCACGAGAGGTCCACCCATAACCATATGCCCTGGCAGATTGAGATAATGCCCGGGAGGGCGGCCACGAATCCGACTCGATCACTTGCGAAGCCTGTCAACTGATGCATGGTACCTTCCCAAGGTGGCACATTCGTAGCAGACGCTTTCGCTCGCGATCTGAATATGAAATGCAGATCTGTGGGCAAAGCTGGCGTCCAGATCTGGTCGATCCCTTTGAAATTTGGATCTGACGATCGCGGTTCAGATTCTACCGAAACGAAAAGCTACGCACCATATATAACATGGAGCACATAACCGCACGAGGAACCGTCTTCGGAGGGTGTTCGGATCTCACCACGCGAACGCTGCCTGTGACCAAACCCAGAAGACGCCCCTATAAAGTGTTGGAGAGCTCGTGGTTTACACCTCACTCGGCGGCGGGTGGTACTGGAGAGGACGCACTGGATAACATTACTCTCGCGGTAAGATGAAGGTTCGTACCGCCAAGTCTCTGCGCACCTGGCAAGGCTATTGGATCGTACACACCAATTACTACAGCACCGAAGGAACGACCCCGCACTCCCAGCGCAAACCCCCTATCGCCCTCCACCTTTTTAATTCATACGCCACCCAACGTTCATCTCACAACCCGGTGCATACTTCCGCCCTCACCTGACACATTCGCATCGGGCTGATGGCTCACTATCAGCGCATACCCGCAGGGTTTGACGAAGACAAATGGGTGGGAGCAATTTTAAAATACCCCCGATGAAACCGGCAGTCAACTGCGACCTGTCGAGAGTCGTTGGTAGTTTGGGCGCCAGCGGTGTTTGAGCATTCGGGCGAAGGTTGACAGTGGTCATTCTCAACCGTTGCCGAAAAATTGGCACGAAAGGTGGTACTTTGGCAAGAGTAATTTGTGGTACAGCGGGAACAGCGTAACAAGGAATTCAATCTAACCAACCTTTTCCATAACCATAATACCTGAGTGTCACCTAAACCCCCTCCAAAATGTGTACCCAGTGGCTTTTCGCAAGGGCCTTGAAGGCGAGGAAACGCTTCAGGACTAGCTTTCTGTACTCCGTATCCTCCATCCCAGCGGTGCACGTTGTTACAGTTGGACACCGCAAGACCTGGGTTTGGGTGGAAGGACGCTGGCCAGTGATATTATCGCTCAATGCTGTGGTGACTGGGACGAGATAGAAGGTCGGGCAGGTGTTGGCCATCGTAATGCAGGGGATGGCCATTGCATCCAGAGGATCGAGGCCGTGGTCCCGGCGCAGTTTGTTGTTGAGTCGGAAGGCCATTATAGCACTCCAAACAACCTGAGCCTCTGCGCCAGCCTCGTCAGTGAGCGTATTGGCGACAATGAGGACCAGGAGGACGAGGTATGGGCGAAAGTGGATCAGGCAGACGCCCGTCTGGCCAACAGGGTCGGTTTCATCGCGAATGGTGTAAGGTTGGAACACAAAGATACGGGACTCTTCGAAACCCAAAAGCTTCAGCATCTCTGCGGCGATGTCGAGAATGAAACACTCTTGGGGGACCCTGGTGGCGACGTCGAGATATTCAATGAATCTTGCGGAGTCACGGGAGATGGCGAGGCTGGTATCATCAAGAGGAGAGTTGAGAATGGCAGGATCGATGTGGTCGAGTGACGGGTCTGGGGTGGGGAAGAAGTCGGCTGGTAGGAGAGACGAGACGGTGACGTTTAACGCAGTGAGATTGTGGTCGTTCCAGTCGTTGTCCCACTTGCCGGACCGAACGAGATTAGTCAGGAAATCGTCACCCATATGCAAACCTGCGAATACGACAGTAGAAGGGGCAAGTGGCCGATAGCTGGTGACCAGCCCCTGACTTGTTTGTCGGAAAGGGACGGTCACATTGTGACGAGCATGGTTTCGGTAAAAATCCGTAGGTTCACTCCACCGTCCCCCTGCCCGATGGCGTGCCTATTACGAGTGCTATCTGAGCGTGCGGAGAGGGCATCACTGTAGAGAGAGGGCAAAGCTCAACAACCATCCAGCCGCGAGCACCCTAAGAATCTATGACCAATCTGTCCGGCGCTCAATTGCTTAGAACTCGTGCATTCCAAACCGGGGTCGTGGGAAATGTGGTCGGGCTCTCCCGCTGGTCGGTCCTATATCTTCTCTGGCTGTACGTGAGACCAATCCCCAATAATAATTCGCCTACGATCTGACGCCACGCTTTCGATAGAAATCCAGAACCCCTACATCCGATGAACCAAAACATCCCCTTCCCAATCCCGGCCGACCCACAAGTCCGCGAGGCGAGAAACATGCCATTACGTCATTCCTTCATCAGTTCACAACCCCACAGCGAGTTCAACGCGCGGTCGACAGGGTCAAAGAATGTGTCAACGACGCACCCATCGCCGACAAGACCAAAGAGACCATTGCCCGGGCGTTGGAATTTGTCCAGTCTGACCATGTCCTGGAAAAGATCGTGTGTATGCAAATGGAAGCAGCCACCCGCAAAGTCGAGATGGAGATCTACGAGCAAGCTCTAGGTTACTACAACACGCGCATGACGATTGACAGGAGATAGGGGCGTTCATCCTGATAGTACCTCTGCCCCACCTCCTTACCTTGTTCAAACGTGGGATTTGCGATGTAACTTGCATGTTTCTCCGACTTCTATCGGCTCCCTCCGTACCGCAGAACATCTTCACGTTGTGCGCTTTGGTTGTTAGTCTACTCGTGATCGTCTCCCCGTAGGTCAGTTGCATTTTTGCATAGAAGAAAGAAAAAATAGGATTTTGTTTACGTGCGGCTGTTGGAAGTGGAACACACTGAACCATCAGGCTCGAAAGAGATGAAGCGAGAGGTTATATTCCACTGTGCGGCGTAGAGTTTCGCTAAAGGAAAGAGTAGGATAGATGGAGCGACTAAGGGACCGTCAGGACAGCGGGTGACTGTCCGTAGGACTGGGTAAAACCAGACACATACATATCCGTCATAGAAGGGTGCCACCGGCTGAGGTTTATTCCTCCATATCCGCAACCCTCTATGTAGCACAGCTCGATGAAGCTGAAAGTTGAGACGCAGAGGTAACGCCAGCGTCGTGTGGTCTGAAGCAGGCGGGATTGCAGTCCTCCCCGGTCCCCATAATTTAGTCGGCGGGCTGAATTTCGGACGAAACGGCCCCAGCGTTGTGATTCCAGATGCTCGATTTGGAGACAAGATCCGCAACCCGACGCAATGGACGGGGTCCTGACAGTTCCCTCGTAATGATTCGATATTCATCTGGATTCGTTTGTACACGCTGTACATCCTACGGACAGTCACCCAGCACGCCAGCAGGATACGTGTTAGTAGCTATTAGTGAGAAACGGGCTCAACGCTTTCTCACATTAACCTAGCCGAGCCCAGCGCACTCAAAGAGTTCTAGTCGATCGCCCAGAGGATTTTCAAGGATCTCGGTCCCTACCATGTTCACCCGCCAAGTTCGGGAAGCGCCATACAAGGGTTCGACATCCGCCTTGCGCCGTCAGCCGTCCGTTTGATCTAGGGACGAGCGTAAGCTGCTCCTCGCCTGTTCCGCCGGTGGACTCCAATACGCCATGGGGATCGGACCCGGGAGGAGAATTGGGATCACGATGGGTTACCAGGTCGTCGCGAGCCTGCCTATTAGAGTGCATCTACCCATACCGAGGACTGTCCGGAGTAGCTACCACCAACGGCCGAACCTCGGGGGTCCGCCGTCCGACATGGGCCTTATGGGCGGGGGGGTGCACTGGAACGGACTGGTATGACCACCTTCTCGAACTTTGATCATGCTTGACCCAGTTGCCAATCCGGACTTCCTTGCATGGCAGAAAGAGGTTGTTTCCTAGAAGTGAGAAGAAGGGAAGGAGGTAGAGATGAATGATAGATGAACGAAGATGATGGTACTGAGCAAGCCCCGTTACTCCTCCCGTAGAATGTGTGCCGCGACGCTGTTAATCTCAGAGACCGTCGGCCAAGGGTCGGTCAGGCGGGGTTCCCAGTCGTTGCGCTCTCCAGTATAACTTCCATGAAGCGCCACATCACCTACAGCCAAGCGAAACCCAGGTGAATGTTTGGAATTACCGTCGCGTACCCTGGTACTTGACGTATGCCACAAGGTTCTCGTCGGGGCCTGTCTTCCACTGGTCGTTAGGAACCCCCGCCCAGTATGAGGGACTTGGACCTGTGGACACAGGACCGTGCAATGCAATGTCGCACGAGAGGCCCGTCCATAACCATATGCCCCTGCAGATCGAGATACCGCCCCATGGACGCCCAGTACGCTTGGCGGCCACGAATCCGACTCGATCACACCTGCGAAGCCTGTCAGCTCGATGCATGGTACCTTCCCAAGGTGGCACATTCGTAGCGGACGTTTTGGCTCGCGATCTGAATATGGAAGGCGGATCTGTGGATGAATCGCACAAAGAATGACGTCCAGATCTGGGTCGATCCCTTTGAAAAATGGGATCTGGCGATCGCTGTTCGTGTGATAGGCTGTGACCGTAACCTTCCCCCTGTTCAATAAGTACCGAATGAAGAAAACTACATGGCCAACGATCTGGGAGGTCCACATTTGATCCGGGGCCAGACGTCCGGGGATGTCTGCCATTGAGCGCGAAATATTTTGGGTTGGATGTCCGTGGACATCCAGCCATCCGTAGATCGTCCACGAATTGCAGTAGTTGGATATCCTGGGATATCAACATTCAGGGACATCCGCTAGACATAAAAAATCATTGGCCGTGCGCACCGTAAAAAAAACGTTCGCCAAGAGGGAGTGCATAACCGTACGCCCACACACGAGGAACCGTGTTCGGAGGGTGTTCAGGTCTCCCCATGCGAACGCTCCAGAATGCTCCCTGTGACCAAACCCAGAAGACACCCGTATAAAGTGTTAGGGAATTCACCTCACTCGGTGGTGAGTGGTACCGGAGAGGACGCCCTGGACCTCATCCAAGACTATCCCTCCGTATAACGCCACTCTCGCGGTTGGGTGAAGAATCGTACCGCCAGAACGCTGTAGCGACGAACCGGGGTAGTTGCATCGTGCTGCCATACTACCAGCCTAACCCATGTTTTGGCGGCCGTAGTATGGCAGGAGAAGTAAAACACGCACCACTAATGAGGCCCTTGCGAAGAATTGCCCAAAGGACCAAGTCCAAGTGGTGATGACCGTGTCCGCTGGCGAAAGGCCCACAAATGCAAACAG
>Ga0307511_10002541_pt1 | contig 19067 bp, 25 predicted proteins | sample 13_EM_MG_FD_200266 | JGI IMG/M metagenome (GOLD analysis project Ga0307511, IMG submission 200266) | Populus trichocarpa ectomycorrhiza microbial communities from riparian zone in the Pacific Northwest, United States - 13_EM | ecosystem: Host-associated > Plants > Roots > Unclassified | place... | reverse complement strand
GACAATCTAACTTGGCCGTACAAAGTTAACTTGATAAGTTAACTTGGTAAGGGACAAGTTAACTTAAGTTAGTTAAGTTAACTTTGTATTGCCCAAGTTAGATTTTCAAGTAACTTTGGTCGCAACCCTTGCGCAAGTTGCGTGATCCCACGCCACAACTGCGACCCTATCCACGAGCTCATCGACTGTTGTGGAATGTTCGGCGAGAGCCCATTCGATCCAGTATTCGACCTTCGGTGCGACCTCGTTGTACGTAGACGGAGAAAGAGGTTGGAAGAGAGAGTAGATCTTCGAGAGGAGGATTGCCTGACGATTATTGTAACTAGCTGGTCCGGGCATGGTGGTGCAAAGGCGGGAGAGGCCCCTGTGACGAGCGGAAAGATCGATATCGTGGCTCATAAAACATCCCTATCCAACTTCCCCCTACTGGTCGAAGAGGGCCACTCACCTCCGGGAGAATAAAATGGGATGGTGTCCTTACGGTCGAGGATTCGGATACGATAATTTACCGAACATAGCACGCCAATGCATATACCTCAAAATAATCCTACAATATCCCAAATATAACACCCAAGTCCAGGATACGCAATCCCCGACGGACCATTAACAAACACCATACTCGGTGTTACAGATTATACGGTTACCCCCATAGGAACAGCCTTAGCTGTCGGTAGAGGTTCATAACCTCCCCGCAAAAAATCAATACGGGTTACAAATTGCCAAAAAGGTAGTTCATAGCATCTCCGGAGATGTACTGGTCACCAATTCCAGTAAAACCGGTAGAGGACGGACCAGAGAACAGAACGGATGGGTCTGCAAAGAAGTTATCCACGGAGAACTCCATCGGCTGGGTTGGGGGGTTGCTGTCTGCCGGAACCCCCTCAAATCCAAGTCTGACGTCTTGGGTTACAGTCGGCCTGCCCTCTTGATCGCACACTATCCCTGCTGTCGTCGGTGGTCGTGGAACGTACATGTACGTGTGGTCCCCCCAGGGCGATGACTGGCTCACTTGCCCACCCTTCGAGATTGTCCCATCCTGATCGACGAGTAGGACGCCTTCGAACTTCTTCTTGGACCAATCACTAAAATTAGGTTTTTGGTTGGCGTCGACCGCTCCGCGCAACGACATCGCGATGTCTCTGATGCAAACAATGAGAAGACGTCGGTGAGCAAGGACTCCATGAGCTTACAGTAGGTGCAGCGAAGTTCTTCGTCTGTGAAAGACTATCAGAGATGGAAACGATTACTGTTGGAGGAGTATTACCTTCTTGCTGTGTGTTCAACCATCCCTAACCCAGCCTCAATGGCCAGAAACTCCGGAGAACTGTAATCTATTCCACCTTTCTTCCAGAACGTTAGGAGAAGGAATATCGACGATGTAAACAGAGACTTCTAAATGCGAGGGGAAACGTTGAGTATCCGCACAGCACAATCGAATTTGAGACTCACGAGTAGTAAAAAGGAATGAGCAGGATCAATAACCACGTCCTTCACAGATTCCACGATGGTGATGCACTGTTTCGAGGCATTCAGGCAGATGATCATCGAGGACTCAGCCAGATCCGGATCCGCGGGCTCTTTCAAGGCAAACATCCGATGGATGTGGAGTTGTGTCTCGTGGAATTGTGTCCGGAGAAATACGGACTGGATAAGATCCGTCCGGCTCTTTTTCCAAGCCTCAGGACCCCATCGCACTAGCGGCAAACAAACGGTCAATCGACCAGGTATCACTAACGGGCATCTAAGAGAACGTACGATGTTCAGGAACAGCATCAAGCCACTCGTTCAGGGCTGAATCAAGGCTTGGAACGACATCTTTCTCCCAACGTTTTCCAGAGTAACCGAGAATAACTCTTGACCTTCTTGTCGAATACTGTTGCAAGACCTGTTATTGAAGACATCGGACGGGGGTGACGGGCGACGTACAATGGTTCTGATAGCAAACGCAAAAATTTGATTCAGTTTAATAACCTCCACGAAACAACGCATCCGCGTCGGCCGGTTGACATCTGGAGAACCAACGCAAGGGTCATCCAGGTCTTCGTCATCACATGCGAGGGGGAGGTCCGCATCGAAACTGCGCTGATTGAGTTCCGTTTCATACGGAAATGGAGATAAACGATTTACTCTTCATCCTGTAAGGCGCACGCTCTGCCCAGTAGTGTGCTAAAAGCGCGGTCCAGAACAACCGAGACCCTGTGCGAGAGCGTTAAGTCAATTTTATACCACCTCCACGTGAAAGAACCAACCAGAATGCTCGCTTCCACAGCTCTTTCTCGAGTAACCGTTTCTTCGAAAAGGACTTGCGGTGGACTCCGCTATCCTGCATAACCCGGAGCCCCGTTCCGAGTATCAGCCACGGGGTTTCTGGGGGGGAATAACCATCAAGGAAAATCGCTGATAACTTTTCGATGTTCATTACACCGGTCCTGAAACGAACAGGCGAACTCACTGGGTAGGTTTGGATCTCGTGGAGTGAGTGTGCAAGGTAAGGTGGTTTTCGTATGCTGTTCACTTGGTTGTAGAGGCCCCACGCTGTGCACGACGTGGAAGCCGACAACTCGTGGACCACCCTGGGGTCATCGGTGTACCTACAACCGATTGCACAAACCAACAGCAGCGTGGCACCAAAGTTCTGATTGAGCTCGTGGAACCCATCTTCTATGGAGCGCATGAAGGAAGGGCGATGTAGAAGGGGGAGTATGAGGTTGAGGTTGTCGAAGTAACAATCCACGAGGTGGAGCATGAGGCTTCTCTCCGGGAACTCGAACCGCACAGCTGGGGACTCGAGCATGGGAGCGAGCCACTGAAATGGGTGTTAGCTGAGAAAAGCAGGCATATAGGGACGCGGAATACATCAGGTAGATCCCAAAACTCCGTCCTATGGGTGTGTATTGATCGCATAGGATCGTGTGTGTGTTCTTTCTCGCCAAATGCTCGATTGGCAAATGCGAACATACTGCTCTTGCCAAAGAATCGAGCATTGTCCTTGTCCTCGATGGACTTTTCGTCTGGGTCTGATCCAAAATGCGTGAAGAATTCGTCATCGCCTTCAACCTCCCCCGGTGGAGGAGATGGAGATACGGGGTTCGCCGGTTGGTGATACCCCTGCGGAGGGAAAGTACCCAACTTCGGATGGGACTCGTCGTCTTCTCCTGATTCACTGTCGCCAGTCGCGGGGCTAGTTTGGGATAGCGGTGAAGTTTGGGGTGTGTCCTTGAGTTCATGCTGTCGGGGGATCAATTTGGAGGACCGGGGGCGGCAAACAATGAAGGAGGGGACGCACATGCTGAATCAGCCGTTCCAAGTTGGATATACGAGCTTCGAGGGCTTGGACGTAGCTGCAGAAAACGTGAGCTCCGGTTCGATCTACCTCTCGTGCGCTCACGTTTTAGAATTGGGCTTCTTGGGGGATGGTCGATCGGGGCGGTTGGGTTGACGTGCCGGTGGAGGGTCGTTGTAGGTGCATTCTATCGAATGGGTGATACATGTTGCGCAACGGCCACCGGGTACTTCGAAACCGTTACCTGACATAGATCCGTCAGCTGCGGTATATCCACACTCTCATGAGGTGGCTTACAGCGAGCTGGGCAATTCCTTTCAATCTCAAACGGGGTTCAGAAGGAAATAGAGAACATACATTTCTTGCTACGACATGAATCGCAGGCTCTGTTTCTCTTCGGTTTCGAGGAGGACATGGACGGATGAGAATAAGAGGCTTCGATCGAGATTCTGGATTCTGCCGTGACTCTGACGTCGGTCCCGCCTACCTCGTGACCTGATTGATCACCGGACCATCCACTCCGTTTCGTCCCTCGTCGGGCAAGCACCATGACGCGTCTGTCACATCCCGTTCCTTCCAACTCTCTAGAGGAAACGTCGGATCCCGGGCGCGTTAATTCATTCCTCAGCGTCTTCCATGATGACGCCATCTGCACTTTCCTTCGCGGATCCTTCCAACCGGTATACCGTATTACCGGTCTGCCGGCGTTGTAGATTGCTGAGATTCGTTCTGTTCGTCCCCCAGTGCAGTGTCACAATCGCTCGACCGCGGGTTCATGTACTTATACATACAAGGGTTAAATTTTTAAACACCAAATCGTCACAACATATACCACCCATCTCAACTCAACCCCGCAATCGCATCCATAACCAACTTCAACTTTGCCTCCGAGCGGGGTTTAATCACACACTTGAACGGATACGTATGCCTTCACGAACACTCAACGAATCAGTAAACCTCTCCTTTTCCCTGGGACGTCAAAACCGCATGGACGTACCGGATGTGGGATTCGTGGAACTTGGGTTCGAGCTTCTCGCCGACTGGCGCCTCGATGTCGAACACTGAGAGGGTACTAGAGATGTTGAGGAACAAGCTCCGGAGAGCGAGCCACCTTCCTGGACATATCCTACCAAGCCATCAAGCCACACAGAAGTCCTTAGTATGGAGTGCGAAAGAATGGTGAAACGGCGCGGGGTCGTACCGCCTGCCCGATCCGAAAATCCTATCTTCTGGATCCTTCACGGAACGATCCAGCTTCCCATCCTTCAGGAACCTCTCAGGATCGTACGTGTGTGGTTTAGGGTATACGGTCTCGTCATAGCACACAGCCCTGCGCATCCAACATGGTAAGTCGATGGTCACCATCCAAGAAGTCATCACACTCACCAAATGTTCTCGATGACCGTTGAACCCGCAGGGATGAAATACCCCTTGTACGTATCATCCTCCGTAACACGCTTCGGGACTCCGAACGGGAGTGGACAAGTCCACCTGAACAACTCTTTAATCACTGCAGAGATGTAAGGCAAGTCATCCTGATCCGAGAGTTGTGGTAAACGCTCGTTTCCAACGACTCTGTCCAGCTCTTCTTGGGCCTTTCTCACGACGTGGGGGTGGAGAGCCGCGACAAGGAAGAAGGTCCGCAGGACGGAATGTGTCTGCATTATTCAGAATTGAGCTTAGGTACGGCCGTTGTAATGCAAATTCTCACGGTGTCTGACGCAGCTATCGCAACGTCAGGAATGAGTACTCGGAAACACAGCTTCGGGGAATTTGTCTTACCAATATACATCGTCGCGGTCATCGCTCGGATTACATTCTCGTCAAATCCTTGATCCGCAAGTTCTGCCACACGATCAAAACACAACGCAGCGATGGAGACATTCGTCCCATTGGCCTTGACATCGTTCAGTCCCAGGACCGAGATGTGCGTATGGAGGACCGGTAAACTCACCTCCATAGACTCCTTCACGAAATCAAACGGGCCATCAACGGCCACGGCAAACAATTCTTGACCAGTTTTCGCGAATTGTTGGAAACCTGCGCCAGGGAACCAGCCTGGGACATACCTCACTAGAGATTGGATCGTCAGCCCGGTGTCATGGGGGTCCGGAAACTCTGGAACGAACGTATTGGGAATGTATCGACGAGGAATGCGCCGGGCGTTACGGCGTGTTCGAAGTGCTCCGTTGCCTTTTCTGCGGCTTGCAAGAACTTGTCCTCGTGGGATTTGATGTCCATACCATAGGCCATTTCCATAACGAGTGCTCCAGTCACGCTGGAGGTCGAGGTGAGCTCGGGGCATACAACGACGATCCGACACAACGAAACGTACAACTGAGTGTGACCCAGGAAGCCGTCTGGAGTCTCGGCGAGCCGAGAGAGGAAGCGTCGACTGTGTTTGTACACGTGGTCATCGAAATTTGATACAACTTTCATGTTCAGGAACTCGTGAAAGAGTCTGCGACATCTTCTCCACTCGTCGCCGTAACCAATCAAGGCGAAATCCCACGTGTACATATCCATACTTGAGGTTCACGGTCAGTAACCGGAGAACCCTGGATGATATATGCGGCTTACAGCTGAAGCATCGGGATGTCCGGCTGATTTCCCACCGCACGCAACGGTGAGTACCAACGCGTGAGCTGCGCAAGGGGATCCACTCACTCGATCGGAGTAGATGTTGGACCGTTTGTCCAACAAGTCCGTAATGGCTTCGGAGCTGTTCAGGACGACGAAGTCCGTCGTAAGTAGCTTCAGATATAGCACGTCCGTATCTTAGAACGGGGAATCCTTCAGTTAAATAACGTCCAACCGGAGATCGAAGGGACACTCACCAAATTTCTGCGCCATGGGAATGAACGCTTGCCATACCGGAACGTCCTGAGGAACGTCCAAGATGTTGCCAATGATGGGATGTCCCTTTGGTCCTGGTGGATAGGGTAGCTTGTTCCTATTCTGCCGCCACTTCCAAACCAGAGCCAGAGATGCGGCAATGCAAAGCGAGGTGGTGTATAAGGCTCTATCGCTGTCCATGGTGAGCAGTAGGCTTGGGAGAGGATCAGCGGGCCGGGGGATATCGTCAGTCCGACCCCCAGCCTAGGTTTTATACGTTGCCCGAGAGGGGCGACACCCGGGGCCATGCAGGGTGGGGAACGGTGGACGGTGGGTTCCGATGCAGATAACCGCCTGTGACTGAGTGAGAATGCATGGGAGAAGATCGAGGTAGCTTAGCCATTCCAGGCATTCGGACACCCTGATTGGGATCCGGGAGTGCGAACCTTACACGGTTCCAGTCTATCGCTACCACAGATCGCCGAGCGATTTATTGCGCCGAGAATATGTTAGATTCATTGCCCAGCGTCTGAAGCTTACATACGATACCTTCAGTGTCCAAAGTTCATCGTCATCCGACCGCACTCCACGTCTTTCGCCCCTGCTTTCAAGTTATCCACCAGCTCGGATATCACGACGTTCGCCGACCCTGGCATTCAGTCCGCAAAATGGTTTTCTCTTTTGTAATCAACATCTTGTAGGCGTCTGAAGGTTTGCTCTTTTTGAGTATACGTACCCTGAGCTCTTCCGCAGGGGAACTTCCTATCCTCTTCCGGGACCCTGCATCAATTATTTGCGATCTGTTGTTTCCGATCCGCTCCGAATGAGGTCGCAGTGCATCAGGAAAACGGTCTCTGGTCCACGTCAGCATGACACTGGATCGTTTGTAGATTGTCGGGGCGCGTGTACTGAACGACAGTTGAAGAATCGCCGCGCAGCTTCATGGAAGCTAGTCGGACACGCCCCACCACCAGAAAAACCATGAGGTTATCATGAGGTGCTGACCGATGAGACAGACGACTGCTGAAATGCGTACGGCGCCAACGGTCACGAGCCCAGGCCGCCAACCAGCGCTGATCAGCACTGACCAGTGCTAACTGGCGTTACCCAGCAATGACGGGAATAGTCTCCGAAGAGCACCGAACTGATGGCATTATTGTCTTTTAGAGGCGCGTAAAAGCGCCACCTCATGGAGGTGCATCGGGTTACCAGGATCGCAGAAAATCGCATCGAGGATCTCGGCCAGGTTCTGCCATTACATACATTATGTGGATCCCACTCGTCACACCCGCGTTTAGCCGAGTCGCGAGAAGGATGTCCGATTGCTGACAGGGTAAAGAATGGTACGGAACGGAGTGATATCCGAACTACCGTTCGCAACCAGCCACCAACCCACCGTGTTAGCGAACGAGTGCAACTTGGAGAGCTCACCGGCGGAGATTTGTTCCGTCAGTCTTCCGTGTAGTGTTACAATCGCTTGTTCGTGAGTTCGCGTAATTATACAAGAGTTAAAACACTAAACCATCGCAACGTACACCGCTCTTAATTCAAACTATCCCTGACAAACTTCAACTTGGCCTCCGAACGAGGTTTAATCATACATTTGAATGGAAGAGTATGTCTTCAGGATACCCAACAAATCAGTACATCAGTGCAAGCACCGAACGGATGACGTACCGAACGTGAGATTCGTGGAACTTTGGTTCAAGCTTCTCGCCGACCGGCGCTTCAATGTCGAACACTGCGAGAATACAAGCAATGTTGAGGAACAACGTTCGGACGGCAAACCATCTTCCTGGACATATCCTGTCAAAAGCCCAAACCGTACAGAAATTCCTGAGATGAATGAACCGCATGGAATGAGGGTGAGAATGGCACAGGATCGTACCGTCTGCCCGTTCCGAAAATCCTATCCTCGGGATCCTTCACGGACCGATCCAACTTCCCGTCCTTCAGGAACCGTTCAGGATCATACTTGTGTGGCTCGGGGTACACGGTTTCGTCGTAGCATACAGCCCTACGCACCCAACATACTAAGTCAGTGATCACCACCACCCAAGAGGTCATCGCACTCACCAGAGGTTCTCGATGACCGTCGCACCCGCAGGGATGAGATACCCCTTATACATGTTATCCTCCGAAACACGCTTTGGAACCCCGAACGGGGCCGGACAAAGCCACCGGAGCAGCTCTTTAATCAACGCGGAGATGTAAGGCAAGTCTTCCATATCTGAGAGTTGTGGTAAACGTTCGCTTCCAACCACTCTGTCCAACTCTTCTTGCGCCTTTCTCGCGACGTGGGGGTGGAGGGCCGCGACAAGAAAGAAAGTCCGCAGGACGGAATGTGTCTGGCATTATGTTGAGTTTAGATATGGTTTGAGTGACGTAAATACTCACAGCATCTGCCGCAGCTATTGCAATATCAAAAATGAGTACTCGCAGACGTAGCGTCGACAATTCACCTTACCCATATACGTCGTCGCGGTCATCCCCCGGATTACGCTCTCGTCAAACCCTTGATCCGCAAGTTCTGCCACGCGATCGAAACACAACGCAGCGATGGAAACATTCCTTTCATTGGCCTTGTAATCGTTCAGTTCCAGAATCGGGATGCGCGTACAGTGAGTTGACAGACCCACCTTCAGAGACTCCTTCACGAAATCCATCGGGCCATCGACAGCCACATCAAACAACCTTCGACCAGTTTTCGCGAATTGTTTGAATTTTGCCCCAGGGAACCAGTCTGGGATATACCTCACTTGAGGTTGGATTGTCAGCCGGGTTGTCGCGGGGGTCCGGAAACTAAAAAAAACGAACGTATCGGGAACGTATCGACGAGGAACGCTCCGGGAACTGCGGATTTTTCGAAGTGTTCCATCGCGAGCCCTGCGGCATGCAAGAACTTGTCTTCGCGAGACTTAATGTCCATGCCATAGGTGGCTTCCATGATGAGCGCCCCGCTGGCGCTGGAGATTGGAGTAAGCTCAGAGCATACAACGACGATACAACACTGCAGTGGAACCTACAATTGAGTATGGCTTATGAAGTCGTCTGGAGTCTCGGCAAGCCGAGAGAGGAAGCGCCGGGTGTGTTTATTCACACAGTCGTCGAATCTCGAAACCGCTTTCACGTTCAGGAACTCGTGAAAGAGTCTGCGACATCTTCTCCATTGGTCACCATAATTAACCCAGCCAAAATTCCACGAATACACATCCATGCTTGAGGCTCGCGGTTAGTACCGGAGGAACGCTGGTGGTATATGTGGCTTACAGCTTGAGCATCGGCACGTCCGGCTGATTTCCCGTGGTAGGCATCAGCGAGTGCCAATGCGTGAGTTTCGCAAGGGGGTTCACTCACTCGATCACAGTAGATGTTAGACCGTTTCTCCACCAAGTCCGTGATTGCTTCGGTACTGCTAAGAACAACGAGATCCGTTGCGAGTAGCTTCAGATATAGTACGTCCGTGTCTTGAAACAGTGGAATTTTCAGTTGGATAACCTCCAGCAACAGATCGAAGGGACACTCACCGAATTTCCGCGCCAGGGGAATGAATGCCTGCCAGATTGGAATGTCCTGAGGGACGTCATATATGTTACCGATAAGTGGATATCCACTTGGTCCTGGTGGATAGGGAGACTTGTTCCTATTCTGTCGCCATTTCCAAGCGAGAACCAGAGATGCGGCGAGGCAAAGCGAGGCGGTATACAGGGCCTTGTCGCTGCCCATAGCGAGCGGTAAGTTTTTGGGAGGATCGACGAGCGCGGGGTTACCGCGAGTCCGACCTCAGCCGCAGCTTTATATTTGGCTGGGGAAGGACGACACTAGGTGGGGAACTGAACATGGGCGGTGAATACGAGTTCCCGTTCTAACCGCCTGCAACTGGATGGGAGAGAATCGAAGAAACCCAGCCTTCCCAGGCATTCGAGGAATCTGATCGCGCAGGGAGTGCGGAGCTGGCAAGGTTCCCGTCCATTGCTGCCATAGATAACACCACCGAGTAATTTATTGCATCAGCCAGCATCGGAACTGAGAGACTGTCCGTAACAGTGTTGGACAAGCTGGCAGGAGCTTCAAACTTAAGGCTATCGGCTGGTAGCCGCGGCTGACAGTTTACTGGCGGCGTCAATAGAACTCAGACTCCCGTTCGGAGCTTTTGTTGCGGGTCACATGGTCTGGAGTGGCGGGGCCCGACCGGCGAACAACGGCTGCCAGCCAATGTCAACCGTTAGCTACCAGCCGGCTACAAAAACTGGCAGTAAGCTAGTAGCCATACAGTGCGACATCACGGCTGCGCTGGCAGCCGTCCAACACTGGTTCGTAATTAGGAAGGAACCCAACCTCACCCCCTTGAGGCTCACCAAATCCTGGTACCATCTCCGGGCTTCAATTTCACCAACCTATGGTACGGGGAGGACGGCAGATAGTAAGGAATAAACCTCGGCTAGCGGGACTCTTGTATAACATTGGATAGTACCGGCCTTACGGGCAGTCACTCACTAAATCATCACATCCTAGACCACCCTTCCTAATTCAAACCGTCCCTGACCAACTTCAACTTGGCCTCCGAACGAGGTTTGATCACACACTTGAATGGAAGCGTATGTCTTCAGGATACCCAACAAATCAGTACACCCCTCCAGCCACCAAACGGATGACGTACCGAACGTGAGATTCATGGAACTTTGGTTCAAGCTGCTCGCCGACCGGCGCTTCGATGTCAAACACTGCGAGGGTACAAGCAATGTTGAGGAACAACGTTCGGATGGCAAGCCACCTTCCTGGACATATCCTGTCAAAAGCCCAAGCCGTACAGAAATTCCTGAGACGGGCCGCGTGAAAAGGGTGAGAATGGCCAGGATCGTACCGTCTGCCCGTTCCGAAAATCCTATCCTCGGGATCCTTCACGGACCGATCCAACTTCCCGTCCTTCAGGAACCGTTCAGGATCATACTTGTGTGGCTCAGGGTACACGGCCTCGTCGTAGCATATAGCCCTACGCAACGTAGTAAGTCGATGGTCACCACTGCCGTGACACCAAAACGCTCACCAGACGTTCTCAATGACCGTTGCGCCTGTAGGGATGAAGTATCCCTTATATGTATTATCTTCCGTAGCACGCTTTGGAACCCCGAACGGGACGGGACAAGCCCACCGGAGCAGCTCTTTAATCAATGCGGAGATGTAGGGCAAGTCGTCCATATCTGAGAGTTGTGGTAAACGCTCGCTTCCAACGATTCTGTCCAGCTCTTCTTGGGCCTTTCTCACGACCTGGGGATGGAGGGCCGCGGCCAGGAAGAAGGCCCGCAGGACGGCATTGGCCTGGCATTATTCGGAACGAGTTCAGGGGTGGTCGTTGGAGTAATGTAAGTACTCACAGTATCCGCCGCAGCTATCACAACATCTGGAATGAGTACTAGCGAACGTAGCGTCGACGACCTGCCTTACCAATATACATCGTCGCGGTAACCGATCGAATTATGCTCTCATCGAACCCTTGATCAGCAAATTCTGCTATCCGGTCGAAACACGACGCAGCGACGGAAACGCTCCTTCCGTTGGCCTTGTAATCGTTCGGTTCCAGGATCGAGACGCGCATACAATGAGTTGGCAAACCCACCTTCAGAGACTCCTTCACGAAATCCAGCGGGCCGTCGACGGCCACAGCAAACAATTCTTGACCAGTTTTCGCGAATTGTTTGAAACCTGCCCCAGGGAACCAGTCTGGGATGTACTTCACTTGAGGTTGCATTATCAGCCGGGTGTCTTAGGGTTCGGAAACTAAAACAACATACGTATCGGGAACGTATCGACGAGGAATGCTCCGGGAGTTGCTGCTTTTTCGAGGTGCCCCATCGCGAGTTCTGCGGCTTGCAAGAATTTGTCTTCGTGAGACTTGATGTCCATACCGTAGGTCGTTTCCATGGTGAGTGCCCCGGTCACGCTAGAGATCGAAGTGAGTTTGAAGCAGACCACCACTATCGAACGCAGTGGAACATACAACTGAGTATGGTCCAAGAAGTCGTCTGGAGTCTCGGCAAGTTGAGAGAGGAAGCGTCGAGTGTGTTTAGTTACATAGTCGTCGAATCTCGATACCACTTTCAGGTTCAGGAACTCGTGAAGGAGTCTGCGACATCTTCTCCATTCGTCGCCGTAAGCAATCCAGACGACATTCCACGTGTACACATCCATGCTTGAGGTTCGCAGTCAGCAACTGAAGACACTTGGGGGATATATGCACTTACAGCTGAAGCATCGGGATGCCCGGCTGATTTTCCATTGTACGCAATGGTCAGTGCCAATGCGTGAACCCTGCAAGGGGATCCACTCACTCGATCGGAGTAGATGTTGGACTGTTTCTCCAATAAGTCCGTAACGGCTTCGGTGCTGTTCAAAACGACAAAATCCGTTGTAAGTAACTTCAGGTATAGCACGTCCGTGTCTTAGAACAGTCAAATTTTCAGTTGGATACCTTCCAGCAACAAATCGAAGGGATGCTCACCGAATTTCCGCCCCAGGGGAACAAATGCCTGCCATATTGGAACGTCCTGAGGGACATCAAATATGTTGCCGATGAGGGGATATCCCTTCGGTCCTGGTGGATAGGGAGACTTGGTCCTATTCTGTCGCCATTTCCAAGCGAGAGCTAGAGATGCGGCGAGGGAAATCGAGGCGGCGTACAAGGCCTTGTCGTTGTCCATGGCGAAGGGTAGGCTTGGAAGATAATCAACGGGCGAAGAAGTATCGTCAGCCATACCTCAGCTCCAAATTTATGTGGCCGGCCAAGGACGGTGAGTACCTGAGCTCCCATGCTAACCCCCTCCGACTGAATGAGGGCGTAAGGGAGATAATCAAAGAAGCCCAGCCTTTCCACGCATTCAGGCATTCTGATTGCGCGGAGAGTGCGAAGCTGGGATGGTTCTAGTCTATCGCTGCCAGTAACTTACTGCATTGACCAGCATCGGAACTACTCACGTACGATATTTTCAGTTTTCTCCCCACACGGGTGGCCGTTGTACACGAGCATTCCGCGACATCTGGATGGCCAAGTCGACTGAAGCCTGGCAGTAGACGAGTGTGGCCACGTCGTTGTCCACAGTCATTCGTTGTCCGACCCCCGACTCGGATATCAGGACGCTCTCTGTCCTATTCAGTCCACTACTAGCCACTAGCAAGCCGTTGTCCCTTTTCGTGATCTATTGCGGGGCAAAAGGGGAAGGTTGAGCTCATTCATTTTCGACCGATAACGTCAGCGTCTTATCTCTATTTTACCCCTGGTCACACCGGGGTCACAGGCTACGTCATTGGGCGGAACTGAACGAGCCGTTCAGCTTTTCCCCCGCACGTCCCGCAGCAGAGGTCTTGGTTATCTCTCTTTCCCCGCTTGCGGTCTACGTCCTCCGACGCAATGACGAAACTACGTTTCCCCTCAAAGATCTCTCTTCGCTGATTCGGTCGCGGACAGCTCAGGTGGTTTTGAGATGGGCCCGGAGGTCGATGAGTGGATCGGAAAGGTCGGGAGCGGTCAAGTTGAGACGGCAGAATCTCTCAAGGTGCACCTTCATCATCGTTTGAGGTGCGGACGCGTTTGACAACTCTTGCTTGGACACAGGGCCTTGGTGTTTAGCCGGCAACGCGAACATATCTCGTAGATGATGCACAAGACGCGACACGGCAACGACGCTTCTGGGTGAACCCTCCCAGCCGACGTATCTCGAGAGCCTCCTCTTCAACTTCCCATATGAACGACGAACGGCAGGGATCGTGACCACGCTCTCCCAACCCTAGTCAGGAAACTATATCGCCCTCTGGCAGCTTCTTCCCGGCGAACATCCCATCGCTTCCCTTCGTGCAACTCTCGCCCAAGTCCGACCCTCCAGAGGAGCCGACCCCTTCCGAATTCTTCGCCCAGGGACAAGGGGGAGAGGGAGAAAGAAGGGGAGAATGGCGCACGCTTTCGACGCGTTTTCTTCAATGGCCTGTGGGCCACCTCTTCAAGTTCCCCCAACCCGACCTCAATCGGCCACGCTTCTACAGTCCAGGATCCACTGACTCCGGCTCCACCTACCTCACCCGTCCGACACCCAAGCACTGTGCTTATCCTTCCAACTGATGACCACATCGAACGTCCGTCAAAAGTTGGTCGACGACCCCCCCTTTGATCCCTCACCCGATCGACCCCATACGAACGTCAAACCGCAACGCCATTTCGCTTCTAACAGTGTCGTGGAGGAGGATCGATTAAAGTGAGTGCGGTCCTCCTGTTTTATTCCCATCTCTCGGACCGTCCTGACGGTTGTGGTTACCGGGCATCTGATTGGTTCTTTACAAACTTGCTCTCAAACGAGCGCGAGCCCGGGTGGGAGGCTAGCGGCTACAACCTGTCGACAATAGTCTTCAACGCGGTTTCCAAGGTCCGACTCCCGGAACGGGGGTATGGTACTAACGTGGCGGTCGTAGTACCGCGGGTCCTGGTAGACTGGAATGCAGACGGCCCGTGCCCGGTCAGGAGAAAGCCATCACACATCACGGTTAAAAACTAGCATCGAAAGCTGAGAAACAGGGGGAGAATATGAGCGTCGGTGGATGAGACCAGCAGCCGAGATCAGCCCTGGAAGTTGGTGATATCCTTCCATGGTGTGCGTCGGGAAACTGGACGCTCGTGAACACGACTCACCGGGACCACGAAACACTCGGACTGTAAACAGATTAATTATGATTCGTTCCCAAGTATCCCCTCATCGTGTGCAGCACTTGAGTATCGCAACATGGATTCCAGGTGAAAGTGTTTTTCTGTTCGTGCTTTCTGGCCACCTGTGTTTTGAACAGCCGGGACGAGTGTCACCCAGTGTTTTGGGCGTCTACAGAACCCTCCATGGTACACGTGCTGGCGTTCGCTGGCAATAGAGCGAACCGTCGCCCTTATCGCCCACCATCTGCACTGACCCAACACCGACATGCGAAAATTCCTCTCCGCACCGTGGAAGGGTCGCCGAGCGCGAAGTAAAGGGAGGAGCGAGGTCGACCCCGCCGAGGGAAGGGAAGCTGATCCAGGGGTGGCACCTCGAGTGAAATCAATTCTCGCCACCGGATCCTCGACACCGTCAACGCCTGCCCTTTCGGCCTCACATGGTCAAGAACCTGATAGTATGTGAACGATGCTATTTCTGGCGACGACTCTAACCGGTTCACCACACACGCAGGTAACTTTGTCATCGCTGGTCCCAGCGAGGACAAAAAATTGGAATCCTCGGATCACGCCTTTGACGAGGGTGCTGCGAACCAGAACGAGTCGAATTGGATGTCCACTGCATATTCTTCCACTAAGGTGGTCATCGATGTGGTAAAGGAATCCTCAGATGCCTTCCCACCACTCAAATCCGTGGCGAGCGGTCTTGCTGCCATCCTCAAACATTATGATGTATAGTCTCTCTCCCCAATCCCATCCACAATCCTGATGATTGTTTTAGCAAGCAACGACCAACCGGAAAACAGTAGCGTCATTGATACCCCGGGTTGAAGGGCTCGCGCAATTACTCCACAAGACTGCTCCGGAGAGTGAAGTTGAGGAGCACAAGAGGAGAGAAACCCTCAAACGGTAACCCCATGTTGTTCCAGCATTGAGAGTCTGGTCTGACAAACTGGTTTGTTAGGAAGCTAGAAGAAATTCTCTGTGAACTGAAACCACTGGTAGACCAAGGGAAGGTTGCAGGGTTTTTCTTGAATGTTGAGAATTCAGAGAAACTTGGTGGTCTGGCAGAAGATATCCGTGATGCAATGATGGAATATCAGGTTTGTACCTGCACACATATTCCAGTTTTGCCACCTCTGAAACTTGCACCAGACCTCATTACAGCAAGACATCTTTACCAAGGGTTGTCTGCTTATAGTGGGTTTCACCCTGCCTCTTATTTTCATAGACTAACCAATGGGTAGGAATCAACAGACCTTGCCATTCTCAAAGGAATGCATCACACTGCAGATGCTGGGTATCGGTGTGGGAACAGGCAGGGGTGCCTGAGGGGAACAAGGAAAGAGGTCCTCTGGGAGATTGAACAGTGGTTGATAGGTCAATCAGACCAGCATATTTTCTGGCTGAATGGCCTAGCTGGGACTGGAAAATCTACTATTGCCCAAACATTTGCAGAAACTGCCTTTGCAGATGGAAAGCTTGGGGCTAGCTTCTTCTGCTCACGAGACTTTCAGGACCGGAGCAATCTCCAGGCAATCTTCCCAACCCTTGCCTTCCAGCTTGCCCACCAGGAACCACTTTTCCAAAAGCAGTTGCTCCAAGACTTGAAGACACACCCTGATGTTGGACAGGAGTCACTCTGTTCACAAATGGAGAAACTCATTGTTGGGCCACTCAAAGCTGCCAACATCCCAACCCTCATAATCATTGATGCCCTTGATGAGTGCAAAGATGAAGAACCTGCATCTGCTATCCTGTCAATCCTCTCCCGCTATGTGGATCAGATCCCAAATATCAAGTTCTTCATCACTGGGCGGCCTGAACCAAGAATCCGTTCTGGCTTTCGTTTGAAGTCACTTGTCCAGATCACAGAAGTCCTCAAGCTCCATGAGGTCAAGCCTGAAGTGGTGGACAGTGACATTGAGCTGTTCTTTCAGACACAGTTCACTAGCCTTGCAAAAAACAGAAGTGACTGTGACCTGATGGAAGATTGGCCAAGTCCATCTGATCTCAGGATCCTGTGCAGGAAGGCAGCTGGATTCTTCATCTATGCCTCTACTGTTGTAAAGTTCATCATGTTGTCCAAGAATTGCTCACCCACTGAACAATTGGACCGGATCACCCTACTTCTACAAAGTACTTTTCATGAAGGGAGGTCTGGAATTGACATCCTCTACACCCAGGTCTTAAAAGAAGCAGTTGATGATGTGGATATGGATAATGAAGAACTCCATTCCCGTTTCAGGACTGTAGTAGGGGCAGTGTTGCTGGTGTTCAACCCCCTTTCAGTGGAGGTACTCTCAGACCTTCTTGGAGTGCCCAGCATCTCCACCACTCTCCGTTCCCTCCACTCTCTTCTCCTTGTCCCAATGAGCAAGGTTGCTCCCATTCAAATCTTCCATAAGTCATTTCCAGACTTTCTCATGGACCCAAAACGATGTACAGACCACCGGTTCTTCATAAATCCCCCAATTCATCACAGAGAGATCTTATTGTCATGTTTCAATGTGATGAAGAAAAGATTGAAGAAGAATATATGCAACCTGGATGACCATATCCTTCTCAGTGAAGTTAAAGATCTTCCTGAACACAGGATAGCCTATATTGAGGATGCATTAGGGTATTCATACCAGTTTTGGACAAATCACCTCATAAGCATCCCAGGGAGCAGCAAAAATATTGATGAAGTAGGGAGAGCAATTGATGAGTTCTTCACAACCTAACTGCTGTTTTGGATTGAGGTCCTCAGCCTCATGGAATGTATTGATGTCTGTGTTTATGCCCTTAACAATATACAGCAATGGTATACACTGGTAAGTTGTGTACATAGTATCATCTTGTGAGCTCCATATTCATTCCTATCCAGGCAGGCAGGTCCTGTGAGTGGGTGAATGATAGCCAACGCCTCATCTTGGAATATCTTGATATTATCCGTAACTCTCCTTCCCAGATATATCATTCTGCCCTCCCATTTTCCCCTTCCTCATCATGGCTTCATAAGTATTACAGTGCAGAACTCTCACAAGAGGTTAGGGTGGCCAGGGGGCTTCCAGCTAAATGGGGAGAGTGTTTACGTACAGTTACACTGGATGTCTCCCCATTGGCTGTTGCATGCTGGAAAGATATGATTGCAGTTGGCTGTTATAGTGGTGCCATAATTGTCCTTGATGGAATCACAGGCAGCCAGAAGGCTGTTCTCTCTGGGCACACTAGTTTAGTGAGATCTGTTACCTTCTCATCAGATGGGACATTGCTTGTATCTGGAAGTGGAGATATGACTGTGAAGCTCTGGGATATACAGACTGGTGGGGTTGTCAAGACCTTTCATGGCCACACCAAAGATGTTGTTTCTGTTTCCATCTCTGCAGACTGCACAATGATTGCTTCAGGGTCTGATGACAAGACAATTTGTCTGTGGGACATTCAGAAGGAGGAACACAATCATGTCATAGGACAACAGGAAAGGGTGTACTATGTTTGCTTCTCTCCCACAGACTCCAAATATCTCATCTCTGCATCTGGTGGCAAAGTATGGCAGTGGGACATCAGTGGTAGCAAAATCAACCCTGTGTATGATGGCTCTCATGTTTCTTTCTCCTTGGACCAGATCCAGGTTGTGTTATGTCAAGGGGTAGCTGTTACAGTTCAACACTTTGATCACAAACAGCTTTCTCACTGTTGCTGTCTCATTCCTGGTAGCAGACTCATAGCTGTTGCTGCTAGTAATGCCATCAACATTTGGGACATCACCAATTCGGATCCCCACCTCATCAAGACCTATTTTGGCTACAGCAGGGGTATATACTCCCTTGCATTTTCCTCCCCCTCCTCCCTGATCTCATCATGCTATGATAAATCAGTCAAGTTCTGGCAGATTGCTGACTTGTTGGTAGACCCAGCTGTGACTAATTCAAAGTCCACACCCCTCGCTTCACCCTCAATCATGTCCATCACTTTGCAAACAAAAGATGGCGTAGCTATCTCAAGTGATTCCAATGGGGTGGTGTGTCACGATTTTCACCTTTACACTCATTTTCTTCTAAGTTCAAAGCGCCCAAACACTCGTTCAAATCATGACATGGCATTATCTTATCTTTTCTTATCTTATCTTTTCACACTTCAAAGTCACACCATCAAGACAAGGAAAGCAGATAGTATTGGAATACCGATAAAGAACTATCTACTAGGAAGAAGCAGCCACGACCCACTCGTTCTCCTTATCGGACTCCCCAACACCATCGAAGTCCAACTCATCGTCAG
>Ga0307511_10002539_pt1 | contig 19070 bp, 22 predicted proteins | sample 13_EM_MG_FD_200266 | JGI IMG/M metagenome (GOLD analysis project Ga0307511, IMG submission 200266) | Populus trichocarpa ectomycorrhiza microbial communities from riparian zone in the Pacific Northwest, United States - 13_EM | ecosystem: Host-associated > Plants > Roots > Unclassified | place... | reverse complement strand
TGTCAAAGGTTTTGTAGATAAGAGAAAGTCCACTATCCATTGACAGGTTATGGTTATAGTTGTTCTGGTTCTTGTTAACATGTTGGATCAGAACGGTCCGACTCAACGAGGCCTGAGTTTCCTAGATATGTTCAAGAGATTAATGTTCTCCATAGCAAGAAGAACCTTTGGGCCAGTGTGGTGAGGCTAAGTATAATATGGCAATCAAGGTAACTTAGTATATGTGCACTGAAAAGGCAAAACCAGCAAAAGTTGCGTAAATTTAAGTTTCTTTATTAGGAGTGCTTTGTTAGGAAGGAACATTCATAGGAATCTAGCCTATCATCCGACAACTAACAGACCTCGTAGAGAATCTTCACGTAATGCTGGCAAGTCTGTCAATTTCGTACACTTTAGTAAGCTTCTTTTTCATGTATGTTACCTTTTGCAATAATAAATGTTTCCTCTTAATTTTACAGAATTCTAGACAATAGGTAGAAACTTCCAGATCTCAATTACTCGCATATAATACATCAGCCAAAGATACCTGAGTGATATGCATTTTGGAGCTATTGCATAATTTTCTTCTGTTTGTACTAGTTTCTCGCCGTGATTTGGTTATTCTGCTACCTCTCGACTCTCCAGCTCTATACTCAGTTGCTAAAGTATCTCTATACAAATACCGGGTTCATCATATAGGTCCCTTCGACTGGAGAGCTGTTGCTGAAGAATATCCTTATTGTCAGCCAAGAATTTTCGATCTTTCAAGAAACTTATGCAAATCTCACTACGGTATGCATGATCATATAATGAATTTGAATTCATTATGGGGATCGCGGAATACCTCTAACAGCCATAAACTTTATCCATATCGCACCCTTGGCAACACAAGACATTGTAGCTGTTTTACTCCTTATTAAGGTTCTATTGTTGCTTGCCTTTATTCTTGTTGCTGTCAATATGTCGTAAATAACCTTAACAGAACAATTACTTGGTGGCATTTCTATATGTATCCTTGTTTGTCTTAGTTATGAAGGTTGGTGTGGGTACTTTTGGAACAAAGGTAATGTTGCACATAAGAATAGAGCAACAGGTCAAGGGTGGAGAGGATTATTATTGAAAAAAAGATTGAGGAAGAATGAACAATCTATCTATTAGCAGTTATCGCAGAACTAGAAACTATCATATCTCAAACAGGCTGTATTTTGGCAATTTTATTCCTTTAACACTTCAAGAACATTAAGAAGCTTATATCTACTGTTATTCATATAGTTCTTCCCAGGAAAATTTCATGAAGGACATACTATCTCTAAAAACTTACAAAAAATTGTCAAAGTAAGTACAGTTTTCTAGACAAGGTAAGATGGCAGTTAGGATAGGTGAATATAGTATAAACATTATACTTGTTTAAGCTGTAACAATGACTTTCGCACATTCTCTTTTCTCTCTCCCTCATCAGTTAGAGGCAACCTATTTTGACAGAATTAATGTTACTGAATTTTTAGCACATTGGAAGAATTTGACTAGGAATTAATCTGATAGATAGAGTATCAAAACGATGCTATTGTACTGTTAGACTACCTTAGGTTTGTATATTAAAGAGTTGGATATATATTGTAAAGGTGATAGTTGGGATAACTTTACTATTGTCCTTAAGTCAGAATTCAGAGAAGATAATTTAAAGCAAATGCGTAATACTGAGACTTATCTTCAGAGTCTAGTTCAGCAGATGAGGAAGAAGAACGATCCTTCCACTGCAGCATATAGAACTTTTAATTTTGAATTTGCACACAGATCTAATTTCTTTGTTGTTAAGTTAGGAATTAATGAACGTACTCGTATAGTTTTGTTTTTGCAAGCCTTTTCAGACAAAATTGGGAACAAGTTATGCAAGACATGTAAGATCGATATTGGTGATACTAGTTCCACTGCTCATATGTAGTCAGAACTGAAAAAGGAGGCACTTAACACCTGTACAAAAGACTATTTCCAGATGAGCAAGCTGTGGAAGACCAAGAAGTAACTGGAGACTAGTCCAGTTAAGCCAATTCCCAACATGTAAGAAGAGCAACAACCAAAATTAGAAGAGGTCGGTCTTCTCTTATTGATTAGGGGAAGATCAGGTGGCTCATTAGACGAAGTCACAAAGATGATGAAGAACTTATAACTAAGTTAGGTAGAAGTACAGAAAAGATTTGTAAAAGAGCTAGCCTTTTTAAGGTATGCTTTCACTAAAGTACCTTCACCTACAACTGCAAATGCTTCTGCACTGTACTATCTGCCATAGCAATACGGGAATAAAGAGTACCACACTAACCAGGGTGCTCAGATGAACCGCATTCGAGGTTGCTGTTAGATATTATGAGGGCTCTATTGTTATGGCTATGTTACAGGCTAGGAGGTTACCACCAATGAATGGTAGGAGGGCTGATACTGACCTCACTTTCTTATATATATACACATATACTGTATCTATTTGTTAGCTCTTTGAGCAATGTTCTAAGTTCAACCCGCACCTGTATGTGCACTTAGTTAGGTTCGAGTTTGGTGATCATAATATTGCTTGCTCTTTTTCACCCAATTCCCTATATTCCAACAATATTCCCATAGTCACTAGCTCGCCACTGACATTACATTGCTCCAAACCTCCACTACTGGCGATATTGCTCTATTTGCCCCTCCTATCTTTATACTGTTGGAATTCCTTTTAGAGCACTCCAGTAGCGACATTACATTGCTCAAAAAAAGAGACCGGCCATATACCCCCACATGGCCTCTCTCTCTCTTTATCCACTATGTCGGAATCCACGTTCCCAGCATAATCACCTATATCTACAACCACAACCACGCCCATAACACTCCGCATATGGCTGCAAATAACCTAAATAATATCGCTGGATAATTATTGAATATCAGCGATACCAGAAATAATTATTCACCCCTCCTATATGCTTGCCTTGTAGTGAATTCATGTGCTAATACCTCAGATATCCTCTCCAACCGTATGATAGATTTAGGCGAACATCTCCTATGAACGTGCCTCCAGGGCTCACCAAGCCACCAGCTCTCAGCGAGCCACTACCGCCAGCGAGCCTCTACCGCCAGCGAGTTTTTACCGCCAGCGATCCTCCAGCTGTTAGTGAGTCTCCAGCCTACACCGCCAGCGAGAAGCTACCGCCCTTGAACCTCTACTGCCAGCGAGCCTCTATCGCTAGCAAACCTCTGCCGCCAGCGAGCTTTCAACACTACCAGCAAGCTTGCACCGTCAGAAAGCCCCCATCGGCAGGAAGCAACAAGCTTGTACTATATTCAAGTGCACACCTCCGGTAGCTGTCTATGTCCGACAATTATTCCTCCGAAATTTGGGTCTGGTGGTATACAGGATCCTACAGGATCCAGCAGCCTACAGGATCGAGCATCCTGTGGCGTCCTATGGCGTCCTGCCTCCTATGGCATTCAGCGTCCAGGAACGTCCAGCCTTCTATAGCATCCGGCGTACTACCGCGTCCGGCGTACTACAGTGTCCGGTGTACTACAGCGTCCGGCGTACTACAGCGTTCAGCTTCCTACAGCGTTCAGCATCCAGCGTACAGCATTCAGCGTCCAGCGTACAGCATACAGCGTCCTACAGCACTCAGCGTCCTACAGCGTCCAGCGTTCAGCAGCGTTCTACCATACAGCAGCCATTCCGCTAGCTATTCCGCCAGCTATTCCGCTAGCCATTCCGCCGGCTGCTTCAATAGGCAGTCCGCTAGCTATTCCGCCAGATTTTCCACTGGCTACTCCAGTAGCCAGTCCGCCAGCTATTCCGCCGGCTGCTTCAATAGACAGTCCGCCAGCTATTCCGCTAGCTATTCCGCTGGCTACTTCAGTAGCTAGACCACCAGCTATTCCGCCGGCTGCTACAGTAGCCATTCCGCTAGCTATTCCGCTGGCTGCTTCAATAGCAATTCCGCCAGCTATTCCACTAGCTATTCCATTAGCTGCGTCCATAATGATGGCCAGCACTCACGTTCGCTGCGTCCATATTAATGGCGAGCACTATGTTTCGCTACGTCCATGCTAATGGCGAGCACTATGTCTCGCTGTGTCCATGCTAATGGCGAGCACTATGTTTTGCTGCGTCCATACTAATGGTGGCATGGCCATCACCCCCTTGTATGGCATACTTTTGGCAAGTACATCCGCTGTGTCCTATCGTTATCCGGCATCCAGCATAGAGCTGCATCCACCAGCCAGCGTCCGGCGTTCACAGTTTAGCGTTCAGCAGCGTGCAATGTACAGCGTTTAGCAGCACCCATCGTTCCAGAGCATGCAGCGTTCCGCATCCTCTAACGTCCTACTACATTTTATATTCTAAGTCCAGGTACAACCTGTGATATCCAAGAGTTAGTGTAAGACTGTGTCCCAAGTGGCCAGCATCAGCCATCTCGTCCACAGTAGACAACAGGACACGCACAATGGCACACCGGTCTTTTGGCACCACTCCATACAACATGGGTGGCAAACCTCACTCATGTATGCCAACAAGAGTCACTGATGCTCAAGTAGCCAGTGAGAGACCTATGCAAAAAGTTGCGGAAAAACCAACGCCTTACTATGATGTAAGACCTTGCTGATGAAGTGGATTGATCACCTACTAGGCATGTGCTTTATAGGGCACCAGGAGTAACGTAGACTCAAGACTTGTTTTAACGAGATTGGAATTATGGAAGTATGTGACCTGGAGATGTACTCCGTGCATATGTGTATGGGAAGTTCTGGCATAGGTGGTGGCTTGCCAGACTTCACACAAAATTTTTTTTTGAGCAGAGACTTGTTAAACCAATTCATAGCAGTACTGGTAGTGGGTTAGAAACTACTCCTCAGTACCAGTGACTGAAGTTATAGTCGGTCAGGACACCCAACTGGAAAGGGGGAGTAGGATAAAGGCTATTACTCATACCTGATAGCCGCCACATGAAGGTATGAGAGGCTAGAACCTGATCCTACACTCTTGTGGACTTGGTAAAGCTAACAAGGACTTGGTAAAGTCCTACAACTTAGGATAAGTTAATCATTCCATATAAGATATATGAACTTGTTTACCGCTAAGGAACATGAGTGAAATGAGTGGAATTTTTTCCGTGGCTCAACAAGCCTTATATGACTACCCTCAAGTTGTATGAGTCCTAAACAAGCTCCATGAGCATCAAACGAGCACTATAAGTGCAAAAATTAAAGGCCCTCTGCCTTACGAATAGGTGGGAATAGAGTGCTACTAGCACAAAAGACAAAAGACCCCCTCTTTACATGGCAAGTTGGGATTTATAGATGGAAGGCATACATTGTATCTATTCCCTTGTTTTGCAGTCTTTTTCCCACTGGGTTTTCCTCTACAGAGGTTTTTAATGCCAATGGTATATAGGAAAATCTACAGATTCTTTTTCTTAAAAATATGTTTTATGCAAATAATCAGTCGGAATGACTTCTGGATATGGGGAGTAATGTTATGGCTGCGTTACAGGCTAGGTAGTTTCCACCAACGAACTGTAGGAGGCCTGATGCTGACCTCCCTTTCTTATATATATATACATATACTGTATCTGGTTGTTGCCTTTTCCTGCAATATTCTAAGTTCAACCCGCACCCGTATATGCACTCAGTTAGGCCCGAGTTTGGTTCTCGTGATATCACTCGCTCTTTTTCACCCAATTCCCTATATTGCGACAATATTCCCATAGTTACAGCCTCGCCCCTGACATCTATTAACTATATAGCGGATACTTCAACTATAAAATAGAGTGACCGTAGGTTCTATTGCCACTACGGAACTTATTCAGAACTCCTAAAAATCCTTCAGCATGTAAAGTACATTGAGGACTTATCTGCACCTTCAGGCTTTAATCTTTAAGAGAATATGCCACTGTCCAGCTAACGTGAAATCATTAGGGTAGCACTATGAGGTAAAAACTACAAATAGAGTCAGAACTCAGAAATTGTCAAGTTAGAACTTTGTAGGCTTCATGAAGAGTCAATTGCTTAACAGCTGTGGTGGGTGCTATCCTCCCCTTCAACAATTATTTCACTATTTGTATTCCGCAGTTATGTAGATTGTAATAACTCGTGGGCTTTGGAATGTGATTGTCCGAAAGTTGTCACATTAGCTTTTCTCTATCCAGTGATCATCTGCACTTAGTCTGCCAGCCTTTAAGCTAATGCAGAGTCATACTACATAGTTGACTCAACTAAGAATACTTTTTCCAACTATATCTCTAGAGGCTTACGCAATCTATTCTTGAACATTGCTCAAGTGAGATAACCATAGTCTTTTTTTGATGGCAGAGTAACTTTCAGATAGTAAACTTAAAGTTGTTCAGTTTACAACTTAAAGTTCTTAATTAATAGATGTGGCATCATCCATCTGAGTTGTCTGGTATCCATTGCGAGTCTGCCTCATATACATTGGACCAGCTTCAAATCCGCAGATATGAATCCGTTGATCTTCATTAAATTCTAATTTGAAAGCTCTTTCTGTGTGGAATCTAATAGACTAGGTCTGTTAGCCACTTTTGTCTACTGGGTATCTGCTAGAACCTGCAGAAGAAGTTTTAATAACTTTAACAGCCCATAACTCCCCTTGTATAACTCTGATTACAAAACGAATTCCTGGAATGGATTCAGCGCACAAAACTACTCCTAAAACTAACTTGAACCGAAAGTTTCCGATAACTTTTATTTTTGCTCAGATTTCTGCTTGTCACTTATAGTGTTACAGGATGCACTTTGCTGTAAATAATAGCCTGGAGGATTGATTTTTTTATTTCTTTCTAAGGAGATTTCAGGGTAACTCAACACAGCTAGGAGTGATGGATGTGTCTAAAATAACATGTCGGTAGACCCGTAAAAATATGCTGATTGCAGCAATTGTACCACTTTCCTGATCGGCCTTAGTCTCGTCTCACAATAAGCTTCCGAAGTTGCTTACCCCAAGGTATTGACCTAAAATGGATTTGATAAGTACTCTACATTGTTGGTTCTAGGTAACCAATGCTAGTTCAGGGTAACTTAGCAAGTTCAAGATAACTGTTTCCATACAATTTTCGACTTGGAAATATTTTCTTTATTAGTATATCAAGAAACTTTGTCTGACTATAACTAGATCACTAGTAGTCACAATTACACAAAACTTGAACTGTAGCTCCAGCTACATGTTGTGAAGTAGTTCCTATATTCCTAAACACAATACGCGATATTTCTATTATCGGGCTCTACTACAGATAAAAGTATTACTGCTACGAGTAATATTTTCTTGTAATGTGTAATACTTATTATTTAGTATTCCTTAGACATGTATAACATAGGCTTAGGTAATTCTGTATACTCCCAGTACCCTTATGTAGGCCAGTAGTCACGCCGTGACATTGGAACAAGTTAATATATAGAAAGGAGGAATGCTAGTATCTCAACCAAGCAATAGCATGATGAGAAGTTTATTAGAGAGACACCTTCACTTATATCGGTCAACAAGGCGTCAGAGATACCATTCTCATCTCTATTCTGCAAGAGATAAAGGGATGAATTAAATGGCAAAAAGAGTGGGTATAGGGGCATATGCTAATGAAAGAAGGGAATGTATCTTATGCCCAGATAATGTTTATTGAGCACTCCAAGGCGAGGGTATCCTGTAATATAGTCGAATAGCCTAAAAAGATTAACGATAAGCCAGTGGTTTATAAGGCTTCAAAGGAACTTGAAGTTGAAGTTGAAGAAAAAAGAGTTATAGATAGAGGAGATAAGGGGAATAATAATCAACAAACTAAGCCATTCTTCAATCCAGATAGACCACCTAAGATCCTTAAACCAGCAGAGAAGTCTAATAATGAAAATCACCATAAGCAAGAAAAGCTATGGAATGCCTTGTGCAGCATATTTAATATCGATGAGCCAACAAAAAGGATATTAGATGAACTAGTACCAGGAGTTACTATTTGAGACCTACTTTTTATCTCACTAAAAATGATCCAATAATGGTTTTGTATTAAGTGATTTCCACTGATCAAGGAATAAGAGGCTCAAGAGAAAGTTAAGCCAGCCGTAATGGCCTTCACTATGCAATGAACGAAAGTTCTCCTGAAGTTGTATGGTTGCACTTTACATAAGTGCAAATGTCATGTTAAAAAACCTAAATTTGAGGAGCTTATAGACTCTGGAGTAGACCTATGTTTAATATCAAAAGAGGAATTTCAGAAATTAGATTTGACTATCAATCTCACATTGGAGTGGTAAGTAGAAGCGGCAAATAACCAAAGAATAAAGGCTTATAACATTTGGCATAATGTTAAAGTCAATATTGGATGAATTGTAACAAGATGTAGGTTCTTCGTCCTAGAGAACCTCTCTCAAGAGATCATTCTAAGAAGGTCATGGGAAAGACTAGTTAAAGCAAAGCATGACAATAGGGATAATAGGAGTTGTTATACTACTATTCATGATGAGTAAGGGAATTCAGTAACTTTTTGTTCAGTCCTAGTACATTACAAGAGGAATAGTAGTGAGGCTAGAGTGGCAAAAGCTGGTAGGAAGTTAGAAGAAAAAGACAAGAAAGAAAGAAGATCTCATTGCTTGCATAATAGTAAAGAATAAGGTTATGCAAGTGATGCTTGAAAGGAAGTTGATGTTGATGATTAGGGAGAGGTATTTACCCTGAAAGCAATTTCAGAGAAGGGTGATGTGCGAAAAATTTAAGGCAAGATCACTCACGTAGAATTAGAGCCAAAAAGCCAAACAAGTGTTAGGAATAGAACTCAAAGGAAGCTTCTTGAAGTTCAAACCTTGTACAAGCGCAAAAAGGACAAAATTCAGCAAGCAAATCAGCTACATAGGGCAGGTATTATGCATGACAGAGGTGAGAATTGGAAGAAGCTGTTGAAAGGTTTTGCTTGTCCAGAGAATAAGAAATATCCATGATTAACTTCTAAGTTTTCAGATATGGAGCATAGGTCTAGACTGACTCCAGAGTGCATCGAGAAGTTGAAAATAGGGAAGTGTAGTACAAAGGAAGACCTAGAGGTCTTGATCCAGGTTTTTTTAGTAGAGAGAAAGGTATCACATTCAATTTCACTAAGAAAGGAGTGTATAAGCTGGAAGTTGAGCCTCCATATATTATTCTGACTATTGCGCATGAGCCCTAGCAAGTAGCCAATTTTAGAGTTCAGAAAGCCTTAGAAGGAGAGGTTAACAAGATGATTCGGACCAAGTTAGAATGTGGAGCATTAGAGTGATGTTGAGGCCCGTACTACAAGGCTTGGTTTCTGGTACATATGAAAAATAATGGATATTGATTGAAAAACACAGAAAAAAGGTAGAACGCTATTACAATCAAAAATATAAGTCTACCTCTATCGGCAGAAGAATATAGGATAGACTTTGGAGGATGTCCAGTATTATCCTTACTAGATTTATTCTCAGACTATGACTAGATGGTATTAGCTAAGATTTGCAGATGTATGGCAGCCTTCCAAACTCTGTAAGAGCTATTAAGAATAGCAAATTTAGCTCAAAAATACACAAACGGAGTACAAGTCTTTGACACAGTAATGAATAAGATTTTGAAGGATCAAATCTCAGCCAAGTGACGAAAGCCATTCATCGATAACATAGAAGTCAAGCCATCTACCCGAAGTGTGTTTCTAGACTCAAGCAGGAAGTCTATTAAAGTCGCACCATGGATAAGAAGATACATTCTTGAAGCTATTATCTCAATTGATAAGGTGAGGGCTGATATTGAAAGAGTCGGAGGAACCATACTGCAAGCAAAGAGCCAATTTTTAATGGAACAGTTGAAGATTGTTGTGCATGTATGCGAAATGGATGGGAGATCCCTGTAAGAAATAAAAACTCGAAAGATTACAAATTGGCCTTCATGTATCGATCTTTCTGATGTTAGGGTGTTACTAGAGTTATGCATATATTATAGAATATGGATTAAGGACTTCTCGACGATTGCTGAACCCCTCTTTCTTTTGAGTAGAAAGGATATAGAAATTTATTGGTTAAAAGAACCCCAGATAGCGATAGATGAATTAAAGAAGGCATTAACTAGTGCTCTAGCAATGAAGCCTATAAACTATGAGTCAAAAGGAAAAATTGTGTGATCCGTGGACTCCTCATTAGCAGGATAGGGGCTAATCTTATAGTAGAAGGAGACAAAAACAGGGAAAGGACATCCGAAGTGCTTTGAATCGAGTATTTGGACAGTAGCCGAAAAGAAATATGATACTTGCAAGCTAGAATGCCGTGGGTTATTGAAAGCATTAAAGAAGCTGAGAAGTTACCTCTACAAAGTCAGATTTTTAGTAGAAATAGACCCAAAGTCTCTAGTTTACTAGCTAAATTAGCTAGGTTCAGACTTACTAGGCTTGGTAGTAAAAAGATAGCTAGTTTGGATCAGGATGTTTTCTTTTGAAATTAAGGACGTTACAGGAAAAAGGTCTAGAGGCCCTTATGGACTATCTAGATGAAGAAGATCAGTTGAAGACTTAGACAAAAAAGAAAAAGTGAAAGACCTAGAAGAACAAATGGATGCTGATCTGGTAGAGGATGAGGTTGATTCAAAAGAAGAAGAGGATAATGAGATCAAGGAAAATGGCGATCATGCAATGCTGAATGAGATAAAAAAGGTTACCAGATATTTAACAACTCTGCAACGACTAGCGAGTATGATGAACAAGCAATTGAATTTATTTATGCAATATGCCCTACAAATTGTGGTCAAGAAAAGTCAATTATTTCGAAGTGTTAAGCCGTGTATGCCTCCAAGGAGAGATATTTCGGATCAAAAGGAATAGAGGGACATTATAAATCAGCTTCATGATAAGAGTGGTCATAGAGGGAAAAAGGGGTCCTACAAGAAGATTAACTTAAGATATTGGTGGAAAGGCCTATACAGGGATGTTAAAAAGTGGGTGAAGACAGGTAAGGAATGTCAGAAATGATCACCAATTCAAGTAATGGAGGAACTACAACTAATATTAGACAATCTACTATAGCAAAGAGTAGAACTAGATGTGGTATATATGCTATTGAGAGAAGGATTTTCTAAGATAGTAATAATGCGAGAATACCTATCTAGAGGGATAGAGGCAAATGCGTTAAGGAATGCGGACCTAAACTGTATAGCGGCATTCGTACACAAATAGATTGTTAGATTCACAATCCTAGTAATTATTATATACGATAATAGTCTAGAAAACAAGAAATAACAAAGATAGTAATTGATAAATAAACATGTCTGGAATGTTTGTGTAGCTTCTTATCAACTCCAGTCGAACCCGGCAATTGTCACGGGGGCTCTATTGACCATGTAGTGAATACTTCAACTATTAAATAGAGGGGCCCTATGTTCTATTACTTTAACGGAACTTATTCAGAACTCCGAATAATCCTTCAGCATGTAAAGTCCCTTCTAGACTTGCCTACACCTTCAGGCTTGATTGTACAAGAGAAGATGGAACTATTCAGTTAACACGAAATCACTAAAGTAGTACTACGAGGTCAAAACCACAGGTAAAGTCAGAACTCATAAATGTCAACTTAGAACTTTGTAGGCTTTGTTTAGAATAGATTGATTAACAGCTATGGTAGGGACTATACTTACCTATGACAATTCTCTCACTATTTGTATTCTGAGGTAATGTATATTGTAATAACTTACAAGCTTCGGATTGCTAATATTCGAAGGTTGTCACTTTAGTATTTCTTTATCCAGGCGTCTTCTGCAATTAGTCTGCCAGTGTTTCAGCTACTGCAGAGTCATACTATATACTTGACTCAACTAAGAATACTTTTCCCAATTGTATCTCTAGTCGCTTACACTATCTATTATTAGTCACTGTACAAGCAAGATCACCATTATCTTATTCTAGTGCAAAAGTAACTTTTAGATAGTAAACTTAAAGTCGTTTAGTTTATAACATAGAGTTCTTAATTAAAAGATGTGGCATTATCCATTCGAGTTGTCTGGTGTCCAGTGAGAGCCGGCCTCGTATACATATGGACTAGCTTCAACTACTCATAACTCTACGGATATGACTCTATTGATCTTTGTAAACGTCTCATTTGAAAGCTCTTTCTGCGTGGAATCTACTAGGCCCAATCTGTGGCCAAACTTTGTCAACTGAGCATGTGCTAGAACCTACAGAAGGAGTTTTAACAACTTCAACACCCTATAACTCAGCTAGTATAACTCTGATGGTAAAACGGATTCCAAAAATAGATTCAGGGTGCACAACTACCCTTAAAACCACCTTGAACTAAAAGTTTATGAGAAATTTTAAATTCGCTCAGATTTGTAAACAGACTCACTTTAGTCTAAATTACACCCTGGTAGCTCGATTTTCGTTTTTGTCTTGCAGGTGTTTTTAGGGTAACCCAAGACAGCTAGAAGGGATGAATGTAGGTAGTATGATATGTCGATAGGACCGTAAAAATATGCTGATCGCCACCATAGTTGCCATTTCCTGATTAGGCTTAGTCTCGTTCAAAAATAAGCTTCTTAAGTTACTTACTAGAGGGGTGTTGACCTAAACTGCATTTGGTAAGTAGCTCACTTAGCAGGTTCAGGGAAACCAATCCTAGTTCGGGGTAACTTGGCTAGTTCAGGGTAACTGCTCCCATACAATTTTCGACTAGGAAATACTTTCTTCAGGCATATAGTAAGAAACTTTGTCTGACTGTAACTAAATTATTAGTATTCGGAATCACCCAAAATTTGAACTATAGCTCTAGCTACACGTTCTTAAGTAGTTCCTGTATTCTTGAAATCAGTACGCAATATGTCTATTGTTGGGCTGTACTGTAGAGAGAAGTATTACTACTACTAGTAATATTTTCCTTATAACGGGCAATACTTTATTATTAAGTATTCTTTAGACATGTATAACATATCCTTTGGTCGTTCTGTCCTGTACAAGTACCCTTAGGTGGGCCTGTAGTCATCCCATGACATCAATAGAGAGAGGACATCAACAGATCATGAATGGCTTAGCCAAACTTGGACCAAAATGGATGTATGGAACTGGTTTTCTAGTATATGTTTTCTCTACACATGTTTTATCTATAGCAGCTTCGGTGGATTTTATTGGGTTATGTTAAGGCATGTTTTTGGCCTATTTTGGCCGCCACCTGGTTAGGACATGTTTGGATTAGGAAGGATTATATTGAGATTAGTCTTGTTGTTTTTTCCTTGTAGCTTTCTCGTCATAATTCCTTATTATTACCTGTCATATTCCTGAATCATTCTGACTTAGTCTCATGTATATCAGCTTGCTGACCACCATCTCCTGTTATGCCTATTCAATTAGGCAGTAGTTTATTCTGTTTTCCTGTTAAATATGTATCTCTTTGGCAGCCTTGTTTCTGTTACCTTGGTAGGTATCATCATGACATTGGACCTGTCTATAATGAGATATCATGTATTTTTTTATGATCTGGTATCATAATGAGTCTATATTGGTATCTAGGATAACCCCAAATGGACTGATTCCCTTAGGAACTTAGTATCTATAAAAGATCTGAATTCCATGGCCTTAGACAGGACAGTTTTCGTTCAGCACAGTTTAGTCTAGCTACCTCAGAAATCCACAAGCTACACTAGTAATATTCTTGTCCACTTGTACCTCTTGATCCCCAACCAATCCTATACTCAACAAACCTTAGCCACCGACTATAATCCCATATAGGACATAGTGAGCGTCCTTAAGACCCTATAACTACGTTGGTAGAGCCGAGTTCCTTACAGAACTCCTCTACTAACTTGGCCCACACTTACATTTTTTTTACATGCAATTTAAGCTTTAAAATTTTCACCCACACCTCCTAGGGCCTGATCAACCCTAGTCTCTCTTGAACCTTCTTTAGACAATCTAGTACCTTATCCAGCACTCCAGACCCGAACTCTCCAAGGCTAGTGGCACAGCAGTCCCTGTACCTCCCTTGTAATAAATCTCAGAAAATCTCACCCCAGCATTACCATTATGTCAGCACCCGTACCGTCCTACTCTAGAACCTCTAGCAGACTCTCAAGCCAAAATCCAGAATTCGGACCCTTAAGAGTAAACCCACTCATGTACCCCTCCAGATCTGCCTCCAGACAATCTATGAGAACAGATGCAGAAGAACAAGAACGAGAAGAGCTCTCTGAATATGAGCAGGATCCTCTCTCAGAATCAGAGGATGATCCAGACCCTGCAGATGCAGAAGCTACTCCTACTCAAGACCCAAAAGGAAAAAGACCAGAAGTGGAAATTTAGCACCCTACTCCAATGAAACCAATTCCTATCTCAGATACTAGAGAAGAAAGAGAAAAGCGAGGAGCACTCACTCTTATTGACAGTATGTTCAGCATCTATTACTTCTATAAGCCAAATGGTCCTAGGTTTGAAGCAACTCCCTAAGGCCTGTCAGTATTAGTTAAAGAAATTACCAAGGTAGTACAAGAACTACCTTAGAAGCCTATTCCAGGACAATTTCCTGTCACTCCTCAGAAGCCTACACAGGGTGTACCAACTCCAGTGATCCCTCCTACAGCCCTTCAAAAAGTTAGGGAGGATCCCAGCATATTATCAAAACTAGGCTAAGGATTAAAAGACACCCTTTTACTAACCATGTTCAGCCACAATCCTAGACCATCTAGACAATCCTTATCATGCTTGCGGCTGCCACCACAACAGAGAGTTCTCCACTAAAGACCTACCAGAGTCCCTCTTAGCCAAGCTAAGCCCCTCAATAGACCTGCATTTCTTTAAGTAGAACCAAGACCAGCACCTAGACCTCACTCACCCCCAGACACTGCATGGGTACCTCCATTACAGCAACCACAGCAGTAACCTCCGCCGCCCCCAGAAGTAGCCTCTCCACCATCCACACCAAAAAACCGAAAATAAGTTAGGATTTTAGCCCCCCTAGGATCAGATCCTAGTGATTCAGATGGTAGCAGCTCTAGCTCATCTGAAGGTGACTCCAACAAGGGTTCAGGGAAAGCAATTAGCAGAGGTAGAAGATCTCAGAGCGTGGGATCAACTACTGGCACTGTGTTTGGAAGCAGCAAGCTAAAACCTCCAAAACTTGAAAAAAATAGTAGAAGTGGTAAATGGAAGCAAGCAGCTATTTTTGACAACTGGGTTAATGATACTGTGGATATTCTAGAAGTAGGAGAACTCGATTCAGAAGCCAGACAAGCAATGATCTGGCTAGGTTGGCACCTAGAAGGAGAAGCAAAAATCCTGCATGCATCCTACAGAAAAAATCCTGAAACCAAAAATAGCACAGTACCAGAATTTCTCAAAGTACTTAAGAAATTCTGTGTACTATTCATCAGTGATAACAAGTTATGGACTGAGTTTCAAGCTATCAGACAGACCCAGAACGGCAGAACCAAGCCCATCCAACAAGTGGCTAACCAAATTAAGCAACTGTATATCCTTTTACCTAAAATAAGTGATAGGCAGTATTACAACCAACTGTTGGAAGCTATGGACGCTGCACTTCTGCAAGAAGTAAGAGCTAACATTAATGACAAAATGGAATGGGATGACCTCATTAAGTTCTGCAGTAAGCGTGACACAGTCATTTACAAGCATACCTCCATCAAAAAAGACCATAAGTTAAAAAATAGTCAAAAAATGCGTCAGCAAATTCATACATCTCAGGCTAGCAATAACCCAGCCCCTACCAACACGAGTTGAACTAAACCTAAGCCCTTTAGTAGGCCCTCCAACATGAGTTCTAAGTTCAAGAAGCTTACTCCAGCAGAACAAGAAGAACTAGCCACAAAAGGTAGATGTTTCTACTGTAGAAAAATTGGTCACAATGCTATGAATTGTGCCCTTAAGAAAAATCAGATCAGAAGTGCAGCAGGCACTATCACACACGAAATAACAGAAGTGACACACCCTAGTAAGATTACTTCTGCAGCTCAATTTATCCTGGAAGACCCACCCACACCTCATACAAAACCCTACTCCAGCCAACCCCTATTTGATGCAGCTAAAGAACACCTCCTAGTTACCACGAAAATTAATGACCCACCAGCTAAGACCCTTGTGGATCAACAAACTGCAGGAGCTGACTTGATCAGCAGCAAATTCTGCACCTTGTATAATTTGCCCTTGTACCCCCTCAAAAATCCCATTACACTGTAGATGACCATGAAAGGATCTAAGGAATCAATCAGTGACTATACTAAGGTGAACTGTGACTGGTTAGGCCAGTCAAAAGAACGAATTTTCTATGTGGCAGCACTCAAGGATTGGGATGTGATATTAGGATCCCTTGTACTAAGACATGCCAAGGCAGTTATTAACATAGGCACTATGAGTATTACTATTCAACCCCATAGTCAGAATAGAATTACACTCGCCGCCTAGAAAACCACCACAAGCCAGAAAACTCCAAAAGAGAATCCTAGCACTACACCTAATCTCCCTATCCCTGCTAAAACCAACATATTTTACTTCCTAGCCCCACCCACACACCAGATCATCAGGTCAGCTGCCACAACCATATAGCCCTACACCAACCCCTTTGATGAATTCCTTGATGTATTTCCAATCACGAAAAATGTGGAACTACCTCCCCTAAGGCCAGGTATGAATAATCACATCATACTCAAAAATCTAAATGGAGTTTGGAAGCCTAGGAATATTAAGCCTAAAGGAAAATTCCTGGCTGATATGTTAGAAAAGGTAAGAGCAAAAGAGAAATCCAGCCATGTGTATAGATCAGAAGACACATCCTGTTGTACCATATTTGTGATTCCCAAAATAGATGATCCATCCAAGCTAAGGTACATCCATGACCTTGTCAAAAGCAATGAGGAAACTGAGCTGCCACATGCACTCATACCTAGCCAATCCCTCATCAGAAATGCAGTTGCTACATACCCCTTCAGGTCAAAGATAGACATCAGTGATGGCTACCACACCATCAGGGTTCACCCCCCCTATGTGAAGTATACTGCATTCTCTAGACAATATGGAACCTACAGGACTAGAGTTATGCAGCAAGATGACTGCAACACTCCTGCCACCTTCTAGAACATCATGAACAACCTGTTCAAACATGAGTTAGGAATCAGTGTATACATTTATATTAATAACATATTTATTTTTAGCAAGACATACAAGGAGCACTTACACCATATCAGAACTGTACTTTAGAGGCTCAGAGAAAATAAGTTCTATGCCAACTAGGAGAAGTCCTAGTTCATGACCGGCGTACTGCAGTGCTTAGGCCATGTCATTACTTAAAGAGGAATTTCCTCCATTCAGAAATCGGTTCAGAAAATCCTAAATTAGCCCCAACCCCAAGTTAGGAAAATTTTACAAGAATACATGGGTATGGTAAATTATTTGGGTCATCTAATAGCTCATCTAGCAGATATGGCAGTACCCCTAACCGAGATGGCTGGTTCTACAGCCACTTGACACTGAACCCCTACCCACATCAAAGCCTTTAATCATACTAAGGCAGCCCTGTCTGCTGATCCTGCAGTCAGACCTATCAATTATCACTCTACAGATCAAATCTATTTGGTTGTAGACGCGAGTTTAATTGGCACTGGTGCATGGATTGGTCCAGGATGGACTCTACAGACCATTATTCCAGCATACTTCCATTCTAGGAAGTTTAACCCAGCCCAAGAAAATTATTCCACATTTGACAAGGAATTGTTAGCTATTGTGGACGCATTGGAGCACTTCAGAAGCGAACTTACAGGATGCAGTATCATCATCCTTACAGACCACAAACCCCTGGTCTCTTTTCCCACTCTGTATGACCTAACTGGGAAATAGTGTAGATGGCAACAGATTATCCATCAATTCTAGTGCAAGATTCAGCACACAGGGGGAAACAAAAACGTGATAGCAGATGCTATATCAAGAGTGTTTATAAACCCATCTCTTGTTCCATCTCTATCAGACTTTATTCCTCACTCCATCGACTCCCAACAGCCTCTAACTACCTTCAGAGCTCCTCAAGACTTCTCCAACAGCTCCAAAGTTATTCCTAGCCTTCCAAAAACCACGCCAAATGATTCCTCCTGTCGATTACCCCCTATAACATCTCACCCCACTTCTATCACTTCTCTAGCCATGACCAGAAGGCAGACAAAGAAGTCCCAATCATCTGCCCCAAGAGATAACTCCCCTCCTGGCTCCATCCATGACCAATACCATAGGGATAGAGCCAACAAGGAAAACTCTGCCCCCCCAGCAATCATGCAAACGCTACCTGACAACAGTGCAGTAGAGGCTTTGTTCTCTCTGGTAGCTAATGACCCCTCCTTCAAGCCTAGACCCTTCAGATTACCCAACCACAATCCTAACAACCAGGAGTCCATCCTGGCAGCCACATTCAGAGCCCAACATGCCCTCATGCACTACCTATCTTGTAGAGACAGCATCTGCTACACCTACTACTCCTTTCACTTGAACAGCAATAGAGCACCATAAGACAACTGGTGTGCATACTGTAACAGGAAAGGACATTATACTACCTGTTGTGAAATCAATAGGCAAGATAAGGAATACTTTGAGTAGGAAAACCATGCAAAGGAATCCCAGGAACGCCAGGATTCCTTCCCTCTAAGAGACCCTCCTCCTACCTCCCCATATGACCTATCACCCAAATCTGTCCCTAGCCTTACCTCCTCCCAATATTCCCCATTGAACAAAAGCAAGGGTAGAGAAATTTTCGTTGAATCTAATTCAGAGTAGGGCTCTGGAAGCGAGATTAATGATAGCCCCATCTCTCCCACATACCCTGTTACCCCCCTTGCCCTTAGGAAAATCTCGACTTCTTCTACTAGCTCATATGAATCTGATACCCTCTCCTGTCCCACACCAGACCCCAACTTTCCCACGCACTCAATCATGATGCCTTACTACTGGTTGAAGGGTCCCTTCACCATGGAAGGTTTCCTCTATTTCAATTCTGCCACTAAGGCCAAAACTACCAATATTCCTGAGGCTATTGGCTTAACAGCCAATCAGGACAATTTGCATTAGCAATGGGTTGGCAAGAACAGTTAAAATAATCTCGTGGAGCTT
>Ga0307511_10002538_pt1 | contig 19074 bp, 21 predicted proteins | sample 13_EM_MG_FD_200266 | JGI IMG/M metagenome (GOLD analysis project Ga0307511, IMG submission 200266) | Populus trichocarpa ectomycorrhiza microbial communities from riparian zone in the Pacific Northwest, United States - 13_EM | ecosystem: Host-associated > Plants > Roots > Unclassified | place... | reverse complement strand
CGTTCTCCTAACACCAGATCCACTCAGCTTCTCAAACTCCAGGTACCTCCAAAACGGAAATATCCTCGCCGCCCGAACGTTCATCAAGCACTTCACGTCCTCCTTCACCTCAAAGTACCCCTCCTTCATAACTCCAGGCTCAAGCGCCCTCTCGGTCGGATCTGGAGACGAAATTATCGTCACATCAGATCCGGCCCTGAACTTTGCGCAAGTGGCGGTCAGATTATGTCAACGGGCGCAGGGGGATAAGAGCAAGCTCATGAGGGAGTCTTGGGTCAGGCTTTGCGGGACATATCAGTCCAAAAGCGGGGTTTTGGCCGCCAAAGAGATTCGCAAGGTCGGTTGATTCCGTCGTCGACCTGTTTTGAGCGACGAGGTGACGAATACCGCCTGTCTAGGTTCTGAATGAGATTGGAGAATTGTTCTTCGCTTTGCCCCCACCAAAGGGACAACAGCCCAATCCGTTCGGTGACATGATGTCGGCGTTGATGGGCGGAGGTGGACCAGCGCCCCAACAGCAACGGAGGGTACTCTCACCGGCCTCTGGGTCTGCCTCAGGCGCGACTCTGGATTGAGGGCTCAAGGAGAAACTCGTGAGGGGAAGAATCCTTTGTTATTTGCGCCGTAGTACATAGCTTTGCCGTTCCAATTAAAAGTTGCAAGGTGATGATATACCTGGGAGAGTGGTCTCGTCAGTGGGAGGGGACCGGCCTGAGGGGTCGTACCACTAACCGAGCCTATGCGATAATCCGCCAGTTGAAGGATAATCGTATATACGAGGGTATTTCCCTGGAAGCCAGGCCACCCAACTACTAAAGCTAGTCGCTTGCCACTTAGTCACACAAGAGTAGCAGAGGTCAACTGGACTTCACCAGGTCGAAGCCGTTGACTCAGGAGATCCCAAGGAAGGTAATTGGGATAGCACCCGAGGGAGGTGGGGGTCGACGTTGACAGTGTCTTGAACTGAAGCTTCGAGTGCGTCAACTCAGGTGCGTGGGGGATGGCACGTACTTCATTTGAGGACTTGAGAATACACATCGTCGTATATGGATTCGAGCTACAGTCAAAATCCTCTAACTGCATGGCGTTGGTTCCACGAAAATCCTATGCATTTATACGATTATGCGGATACAGTGTCTTGATTGCCCCGCCATATGGTATTTGTTCCGCCGCGACCTTAATGCATTTCAGGATTTATGCAATAAGACCCTATGCATTTAGAGGATTTTGACTGTAGCTGGTGTCACGACTTGACCTATCCAGGAGTCCACGACGAAGGCTCCGGATGGAGGGCCGACATATCGGCATCCAGGTTGAACACAATGGGAAACCCAAATATCAGCCTACCGTTCTCTGTCCATCACATGTAAAACTCACTCATAATAAACTCGTCCACCGCTCGACACGCTATCCTTAAAAGTCTGAGGCGGATACAGCGGCGACTTATCATATGTAACTACGCCCTGAAGGTTTTTTCGGGGCCAAAACTCGAACATGTCAAATACCATGGCCATTCCAAGATGAGTTGTTGAGATGTCATCCAGCATGACTGCACGGTGGGAGGTTAATAATCACAGTTTTCCACTCCAAACATGGCCTGGATAGGGTCTCGGTGGATTCTTCACGCATAGGTCTTTCACCTGTTCCGGGGCAGCGCCGCATAAGGGTAAGTGTAGCGGGCGGTGCGATGGAAACGAAGCTCTCCTGCACCGAAATTGTGACGATGTTGCCTGGCCATTTTTAACTCCGCTGGGTGGTGGGGAGGGTCTACTGCAGATTTAAGATGTTGTGGCAAATCGCACTCTTGGTCTTTTCGTGCGTCTTAAGAACGCAGAACGTCCCTTTGAATCACGAAGAAAAACGAGTGTGAGCCTGAGATGCTACGTTGCATATGTAGGCAATTTTTTACCCAAGAAACGACGACGCGAGTGGATTATTAGTCGAGCTTGCGAGACTATAGGTGGGACTAGGGGGGTTCAAATGCGTAGATTTGTCAGCAAACGTATTGCCTTTTTTAGTAATGTAAATTGCTTATCTAATTTCCGCGAGTCGGCTAACTCTGAGCGAGCGGAGCGAGCCAACACGGCGCTCGACCTCTGCCATGAGGGGCACCCTCATAAAATGCATTTTCGGCCAAAGAGCAAACATTTTTCATGTGCCGTCATTTGATAGTATCGTTGAATGCGGCTTCGAGCTGCCCGCTGTGTGGTCACTCTACCGATTCGAAAGTCTGCAACGGAGCGCCCGGAACATCTTCTGATCGCGTGCTGGCAATTCTTTTCGCCAGATGTGCATGGGCGCGTTACGACGGGTCGACGGGCCGGTTGCCTATCTCGCCATCGCGGGCTGGGCCGTACCGCACGGCCTGGGCGTGTTTTCTCTCGCAGCTACCACGAGGTTCGACGATGAATCCAAATCCCCAGCGACCGAAACGTCGGGATGCTACTCTCTCTTCGTTGAATGCGGCTATCGATGCAATGAACATAGCGAAGGATGTAATGGGCATGACACCAGCCAAGGCCGCTTTCGCCTCCGTCAGCGTTATCCTCACCATGATCCGAGTGGGTCTCCTCGTTCGCCCGATCAATCGCAAGCTGATGGATACAGGATTCTATGATCAACAAAGGTGACTATGTCGAGCTCGGGCTAGCCTGTGCTGGTGTATGTCAAGCCCTTCACCGAGGGATGGAGGGAAGGCGAGTGGACGAGCTCAACGGGTCCGTCCGCGAGGCGATCGAACAGTTGACGAGGTGAGTCCAGTGATGGACATCACGCATGATCCACTTACCACGTTAAATCATAGGACCGTACAGCAGGTTGAAGTGGGAGTTGCCGAGAGGGGGAAACGAAACAGAGTATCTAGGCTTTTCCATGCGAGGAACGATAAAGAAACAATCACCTCCTGGAGGTCGGATCTCACCAGGATCCTTGGTGTCTTTAATGTCCGTTCTGTTGTTTCTGCATTGCTAGGATTGCTGACAGTTCACTTCCAGGCTGAACTTGGCATAATCACACACACAAGCATTTCTGCTGTTCGCCGTGATATCATGGATACCCACACCGTTGTTTCCGACATTCATGGTGATGTTGTAAGCACCCGGACTGTCATTTCTGGCATGCAGGATGATGTTGCAAATACCCACACCCTTGTCTCCAACATCCATCATATCATGCTGCAAAACCAGGGAGAGCCTGACAGCCAACATCATTTGGTAAGTGTTCCTCTCTATCTGCCAAAAAGCAACACACTCATTGTCCCCTAGATTCAAGCCAGGTCAGTGATCATAAACACCATGGGGTATATACTCTAACATGTACCTCCAGTATCCCTCCTGGAGAATCTCCTCCCCCACCGCTGCCCTGTTTTGGACGTGGTCAGCTGGTTGAGAAGATTGTTGGCCTTGCCAAAACCTTCACACCCTTTGCTCTCATTGGTGCTGGTGGGATTGGCAAGACATCCATTGCCTTGGCCCTCCTCCATGACATTCGCATTGAGAAACAATTTGGAGAGAACCGCCGGTTTATCCGTTGTGACAAGTTCCCATCAACACTTGTTCACTTCCTCCGTCAACTCTCCAACACCATTGGTGCAGGTATTGAGAACCCTGAGGACCTGCTCCCCCTGCGACCTTTCCTATCCTCAAGGGAGATGCTCATAGTCCTTGACAATGCTGAGTCTATTCTTGACCCAAAGGGAACAAATGGTCAGGAGATCTATCCTGTGGTGGAGGAGCTGAGTCGGTACAAGACTGTATGCCTTTGCATAACTTCCCGTATCACAACTGTCCCCCAACTCTGCAAGCGACCAATCATCCCAACATTGTCAATGGTGGCAGCATGTGACATCTTCTACAATATCTATGATAATGGTGATCAGTCTGATGTCATTGAAAACCTTCTTGAGCGGTTAGACTTCCATGCTCTCTCGATTACATTACTTGCCACCACTGCATCTCATAATGTATGGGATCATGGTCGCCTAGCCAAGGAGTGGGATATGCGCCGTACACAGGTTCTTCAGACGGACTTCAATGAAAGCCTTGCTGCCACTATTCAACTGTCACTCACCTCCCCAACATTCCTTCAACTTGGCCCCAATGCCCATGCCCTCCTTGGTGTTATTGCTTTCTTCCCTCATGGTGTTGATGAGAACAACCTTGAGTGGCTGTTCCCCACCATCTCCAACAACCAAACCATCATTGACAAATTCTGTGTCCTTTCCCTGACACACCGAAGCAATAACTTTATCACAATGTTAGCACCGCTCAGGGACTATCTTTGTCCCAATGATCCAGAGTTATCCCCACTCCTCTGTGCAACCAAGGAATGTTACTTCAGTCGATTGTCAGTTGAAGTTGATCCCAGTGAGCCTGGCTTTGAAGAAGCAAAATGGATTGTATCAGAGGATGTGAATGTTGAGCACCTGCTTGATGTCTTCACATCTATAGATGCAAAGTCAAATGATGTCTGGAAGGCCTGTAAATCTTTTATGCAGCACCTCTACTGGCACAAACCACGGCTGGTCATACTGGGGTTGAAGCTCAAAAGCCTCCCTGATAATCGTGCCTCCAAGCCAATATGCTTGCGTTGGCTCTCATTGCTGTCCCGGCGTGTTGGACATTATGCAGAGCAAAAACAGCTCCTTATTCACACCTTGGAGCTCTGGAGAAAGCAGGGGAACAAATTTGGAGTTGCTACAACATTGGAGGACCTGGCTGAGGTAAACCAGGATCTAGGCCTCACCACTGAAGCCACATTGCAAGTGAAAGAATCATTGGGAATATTTGAACACCTCAATCACACAGAAGGGCAGGCAGACTGCTGGTATCGGCTTGCTGAGCTGTTGCACTTGGATGAACAGTTTGATGCTGCAGAAGAAGCTGCATCCAAATCAATCAATCTCCTCCTTGGCAAAGGTCAAGAACTTGGGGTCTGTCATGGTTACCATCTCCTTGGCAGGATATACTACTCTAAGAGGGAAACAGATAAGGCTACCAACCACTTTGAAACAGCGCTTGGGATTGCATCTCCTAACTGGGACTTTCAACGCTTTTGGATCCTTTTTGACCTAGCAAGGCTGTCTTTTGACCAAGGCAGGTTTGATGATGCACATGCTCACATTGAACATGCTAAGGTGCATACAACCAATGACCCATACCACCTGGGTCGTGCAATGTTACAGCAGGCTATATTCTGGCACAAAGAGAGCAGACTTGTAGAGGCAGAGTCAGAGGTTTTGTCTGCTGCTGATATATTTGAGAAGCTTGGGGCTGTGAAGGAGGTGGAGGCCAGTAGGGAGCTCCTCCAGGAGCTTGAAAAAACTGAAAACACTGGTTATATTCAGTGAACCAGATCCCATTAGTAAGCCCCTAGAAACAGTCCTGCTCCCCATCCACATTAACCCTCCACTCTTAGTGTGTGGTGACCTCAATATCATCCCATGTACTCATTCAACACATGCTTTCCAAATCCTCAACCCCAGATGAATATCCCATTCTTGAACCTGGTATACTTGCTACAACCTCTCATTCCCTTCCTTTCTCCAATGATATTCTCTGTGCTGATTGACCTCCTGTAACTACACATCATTCCATGTCCCTTTGTCTCATTGCTTATTGTTGATCTATATCCTGTTGAGCCAGAATATGAGTGAAAAATGATTGTGCTAGACAGCAAGTAACTCAGCCTAAGGAGGACAAGCTTTGAATGGATCACTTTCTGAAACTACAAAGTATCATAGTCCTCTGTAGACCACCACAAATGGCAGCCTTCTCAAGCTCATGTTTATTACTGATTACCCAGATCTTTAGTGCACTGAGACCTTTCTGTCCTTGTCTATTTAGATGAATCCTACATGCTTGTTTTGACATTCTGGCTCACATTAAGATCCTTCTCACTATCAATAATGTTGAGATCTTCAGCATGGAATGGTTTGTGTGAACAGCTAAACATCCTTGTTATTAGTGAAGATGTAGGGCACCTGGTCACCACTCTACCAAGGTTGAGATGTCACCTGCTGCACCCCCTCCCACCTTATGATAGTGCAAGGTTAATACCAACCACCCTTCATATCTCCAGCCTCAAATGCCTCAGTAAAGTCCAGAGATGAGATTATCGTCACGGATGGGTCTTGTCCTGAACTTTGCCAAGTAGGGGTCCAATTGTGTCAATGGGTGCAGGAGGATGGGAACAAGTCTCACAAGGGAGTATTAGGTGAGATTTTGCAGGATGTGTTGGTTCAGAGCTGCAATGTTGGTTATGAAAGGGATTTGGAGAGGTTTGTTGATTCTGTTGTGAGCTTGTATATTGAATGGCAAGACAGCCAACTGAACTGCCTAGGCCCTGACAAAGATTAGGCAGCTATTACTCACTTCACCCCAACCGAAGGGGTGACGGCTCAACCTTTTTGGTGACATGGTGGGAACACTGATGAGCGGGGGTAGACCGTCGTCTCAACAGCACAGAGACCATTCAAGTGGTCAATGGGAAGAACGATAGGGGGATCCCTTGCGATTCATGTCGCAGTTCACAGCTCCTCCGTTCCAATTAAAGCCACAACAGAAGAATGGTAGTGATACACCCGAGAAAGTGGTTGCTCGCCGGACGGAACAGACTTGAGGGTCAGACCACTCGTCAGGCGCATGCGGGAGCTCGCTCGTTGAAGCGGAACACGTGCATGCCTTCCACAGAAACCAAGACCACATCTAGTCCTTCGTCACTTGGGCAGCGCACAATCAGCAATTAACGGGACTCGGCCGAGTCGGATCCATTAATCCAGAAGTCCCCAAGAAGGGCGATTGGGGGTAGCACGTGGGATGAGGCTCGACGTTCATGATGTCTCGGGTACGAGTTGCAATTTGGCTTACTGGGTAGGATTGGGAGAAATGGAATCAGCTGGCTGAAGTGTGTGCGAGAGACGCGAGAAGGGAGGGGCACGTACTTCGTTCGAGGGGTCGGGATGAGATATCGTAGGATTTCGGCTTTGAGCTACCCAAGCGACGCCCCGACCCATTTCAAATCCACCACTAACAAGGGCCCACAGGGCCACGTCCACGATTCAACCAGTGTGTCCAAACCAGCTCGGTTCGGTGCGATGTTCTTGGCGGCTGCGAGTTGTGTCGTCCTGCCGTTCACGATTGGACCTAAGATCTTTGGAGTCCGATTATTCGGGCTCGGAGAGGCTTGGTCCATCGTGGGTATCGCAGAGCGGAAAGAACACGAGGGATAAACAGAGAGGTAGGGAGGCGACGGTGGGTGGCTCGGGCGGATCGAAGTGCAGTTCCGTTGATTGTGGCACTTCGACGGATCCAAATAGCAAGAGACATATTTTGGAAGCGGTGCAATGAAATAAATAACAACGCCCGTGGGATAATGACAGGTAACTTTGGCGGTAGCAGAAAGTTGCATTAAGTACAGGACGGGACGCAGGATGGACATAACATTGGCGACCTCCTGGATCGTCGGACTGTGGTTTTTCTCTCCTCTCATCTAGGACCCGGGATTCCACACTGGCGCGACGCGGATCACCAGAGTTACCCCCCAAGGAACCAGTATCGGGAGGCGATTTGACGTTGGTATACTGGGCCCGGTTGAGAGCGCACTACGAGGGAGTATATTCTCTAAATAAAAGAGTAAAGGGGGTTCTCAGAAGTGAGAGGTTGTCCGCCGATGGTATCGATCCAATAAAAAGCATCCGCGATATTTCCAGCGACCTTCCCGACCATCAGCCAGTTGATGTTATTCGGAGGATTAACAGGCGGGACGACCGATCTTCCCGACGAAACCGCGTTCTCCTGTCCCTGGAACTTCTAGTTCGTCCTGAGATCTCAGACGGGGGAGACCCCATTCCCAGTGGCGTTGGGGTGAAGTAGTGATCAGGTTGCATGATTTCAGGGAAGAGCAAAGCAGGAATGACGACCAAGAGTTGCTGAACCGTGGTTTCGGGAGTTACGTTGACCAAATCTTCGCGCGAGGGCGCTTGAATCACCCTGGAGAGAGTCAGCGACTGAGAAGAATGATAAGAGCGTGAGATGTCGTAGAGTTGGGTGACCGCACCTGCAAAACTAAAACTATCGGTATGGATCAGTACATGCCAGGCCCGTCTGTCTGTCGTTATCGGCGTCGTTTTACTCACATGAAGTCGTTATTCATTCTGGGAAGAGGTGTAGTTTGGACCCCGGACGTACGCTGATGGCAGTCGGGCAGCCCGAGTTCGGCGCCCAAAAAACGGTGGGCTGAGTACCTGGCAAAGGTATCTGTGTGTTTGACAAATTTTGATCGCCGATGACTTTCCGTTGAGTCTCAGTATCTGTTGACGGCGGCAGACTTGTGGAGGACGGAACTTCAGGCGAGAGTGCGGATTTTGTGGGAAATTGTGGTGGGGATGGAAGGAGAGCATGGCAGAAGTTGTTGAGTGGCATTCCGCGGCAATCTCAGATCTCAGAACCAAGCTCGCGGTCTTGATTCAACTGGTCTGACCCCAAAGTAAACGGAACGGTGGTACCGACACCTACAAGACCGCCGTCCCGCGTTGAGTGACTGGGCAGCGACGCCTCCGCTCGCCATGACTGTGGTTGGAATTGGTATCGCTTGGAACTCTCACTCCGCCCCCGATCCATTTCTCCTTCAAACTTTGTTTTACCCTCCCCTCATGTCTTTCGTCGTCACCGGGCAAGCCCTCTCGGTCACGCGTATCCAAATTCACAACCCAAATCCCGGAAGTTTATGGCTTTTCTCTCACTCTTGCATTACATAACACGGACTGCCTCCAGTTCCGCGAGACTCCCATCATCATCCTCTGTCCTCCGAAAAGGTCTGTCCCTTACGCTCAACTCCACCGTTTCGCTTCACGTGGATTTCATCCAGTCCAGGACTTGTACCTCAATGAACTCAACGTTTACAAGCCAGCCGCCAAATATACCTCCTGCGTCTTCACCCGTCCCCCAACCTCGATAGTCGTTCCTACCCCGTCTGCTGTCCCTCTTCTTAAGCCGTCAATGACCACGTCAGTCCCGTAAAAGAGTTCTCCACCCCAGACTCCTGCCCTCCCCGCTGGCATCACATGATAACTTTCCCAGCATGCGGCGACTGACCCGTTTCCACTCCTTCCGTGCCACCTCTGGTGCCGGCCACGTCGCTTCCTGAATGGCCGTCGCAGATACATTCCCTTTGTTCCTGGAGGCTGATATCCCGAGGAAGAGGTTCATTAAACTCGACTCTGCTCGATTTTGGGTATGGTATTGTGTAATAATCCCGCAGGTTGACACAACGAATAGATATTTGCATCATGCGCTCTATTGACTTGTCCACTGGATCTGGGCCTCAGGACTCCGCGTTCTTTGAAGCTACATTGAGGGGAACAACAGCCACAACGTGAGGGCTGATCACCGATACAAGGGCCTATCGGTTGCACAAGATAGCGTGGGTAGGCTCACCAGAGCTCTCTGCACCTAATCCACACCAAGATTGGAATCGCAGTCAATTCATTTTGGTGGGTGGTTTGCGGCGGGAGGGAATGTCCGCACGTTTCCGATGCAACTACCTCCCCCAGTCGTGGACCTACACTTACGAATTGGGACTCTCCGCGGTACAGATGCGTGCGATCGCCGGCGGATTTGGGTGATCAAACTGCCACCTCTACATGCTAGTTCGCAAGGGTGGTACACGACGAGTCTGTGATTGGCACAAAAACCTCGGGCAGAGCACGAAACTGTGAGTTGAGACCTCGGAACGTTTGTTAGAGGAAAGGGGAGTCAAACGGCCTTCAGGATCGCAATTGGCGAAACGATCTCCGTGGAAGAAATACCTTACGTAACTAATTCAGGTCTGTACCGTGACCAGAACGAGGGAACGGCTCTTTAACCTCAACAGCGAGTTGCTCCCCTCCATTTCCGTCGCCGTGATCCTTCCACTTGGACGGCGGCCATGGAATACTACGGAGACCCTTCCAAGAGTGAGCCATCAATTCATCTACACTCGAGCGGTGGTAGCTGACTGTCAGACGATTTAGTTGAGTTCCCTCCCGTTAGCCCAGAGAACCTCATTCTATCGGGGGAGGATTTGTTGCACGTATATACTATTTATTGCAAGGCGAGGGACGACACTACGGGTAACAAATATGTAGTATCGTCGATCTCCGACGTGATATCAAGGGGTAAAACCTCTCCGACGGGTTTATCCTCAGAGGAAGCGACTGCATTGGCGGATATGTTTCGTAAGGTACATCTCCCCTGCCAATTCCCCTCTCAGTGTCTGACGCCTCCGGTGGTTAGGCCGTACCAGGATGGAGTCGGGCGGGTATCTGCTCGGACCCATGGACCAGACTTTTGATCCACGCCCTGCTCCGTCGACCACGAACCTTCCTTGGCTTAGAGCTGTGCGACACTCCCCTGGACTACATTCCTGATGGATTCACGGACATCTGGAAGGGAGAGTATCATGGGGAGACGGTGTGTTTCAAGGTGGTTCGTGGACGGAGGCTGACCTACCTGAGGGAGGTCGAAGAGGTACGGCGGCAGTTTTATTCAATCGGACATGTACTCAGTTTGCTCGATGCCAGATATACCGTCGCGTTATTGAGGAGAGCAAACTCAACCCCCATCCAAACGGGCTCCCTGTCATCCAGGTTTCGGAGGCACCATTTCCAGTTTGCATTATGTGTCCATGGATGCCAGATGGAAACATCACTCAGTATACCCAGACGAACCCGGGTGCCGACCGTCTGATGTTGGTATGTGCCCGTCGGTGGACATCGATGGGGTGGTCTACTGACTACACTGCAATAGATTGCACAAGTGTGCCGTGGCCTGGTGTACCTTCACGGGTTGGGTATTCTACACGGTAGCATTAGTCCGGTGGGTGAATGAGGATCGAGCGAATCCACGTGCTGATGCTCAGTACATCTAGAACAACATCCTGATTAATCGGGACGGTCAGGCATGCCTCGGAGACTTTGCGATCGCGGGGGTGTTCGCCGGGCACTGGTCCTGGTATCACCAGCCAGAAACTCTCCGATATATGGCCCCAGAACGTATCTCAGCAACAGGCTCCTCCTTTATGATAGAAGGCTCCTCGAAGGAGAGCGATGTTTACTCTCTCGCGATGACTTCCTTCTCGGTATGTGCCTCTTTTGGAAACCGTCTTACTACTAAATGATCCTCCCGTTACAATCAGATCCTCACAGGGGTATTGCCCTATGATGGAAGTAACGTGGAAACCATGATCACTGATATTCGTGCTGGCAAACGACCATCCCGTCCAATAGGCCAAGGTCGATTGTTGCAGGACTCCGTTTGGGACGTAATCACGACCGGATGGCACAATCACCCAAAACGACGATGCAAACTCTCCGTTATGTACCACACATTTTCGCCACCAAGCCAACCGCGGCAACTTGGCAAAATCCTCCCGCGAATCGCCTCATTCTTCCAGTTCCTACAAAACTCGGAGTCAGAAATCCAGAGGCTGGTTAACGAAATGAATCAGGTAACCTCTCCCACATCCCACATCCCCAAAGCTGATATGGCCCACAGAGCCTTGAGAACGGTGTCCTGTCGGATCGGGAGAGAATAAAGTTGCTCAATAAGCTTTGCAAAACGTGCAGCCGGCACCTCGTGATCCCCACGTCCATGCTCATCCCCGACTGTTCGGAAGGTTCTGTGGAAGTTGAATCGGGGGGCTTTGCCGACGTATCACAGGGTACGCATGAAGGGCGTCTGGTGGCAATCAAAGTTGTGCGCGTATATGTCACCAGTGACCTGGACGCGATCCGCAGCGTGAGTGTTTTACCTATGCCGTCGTGACCAGCTTGATCAATGGACTGCAGAGATTCTGCCGGGAGGGGGTTGCTTGGAAACACCTCCGGCACCCAAATATTCTACCACTACTTGGAGTTTCGCTGAATGAACATCGGCTTGCTCTCGTTTCCGAGTGGATGGAAAACGGAAATATCAACGAATTCATTAAGGGGGATTGGCGCATAAACCGCTGCGACCTTGTACGTTGTCTCTTGACCTCGTAGTAGCCATAATAATGCACAGCTCAGTTGGTCGGTGTCGCGAGTGGCTTGAAGTACTGCACGACCTTCGCATGGTCCACGGGGATTTGAAAGGAGTATGTTTCTATTTTTTCCCTTAATAAAGTGTCTCCACACTTACACCCAAACCATCTATGAAGGCGAATATCCTGGTCAACGAGGACCGGCAAGCCTGCATCGCTGACTTCGGACTGTCTACCATAACCGGTGTCGCAACTCACGCTCCTGCCGGGGTTTCCCAGGCGTCGTTGATTTCAAACGACACGCTCATGTCATTCACTGTTGGAGGGACCCGCCGGTGGATGAGTCCAGAACTCCTGGATCCAGAAAGGTTTGGGATGCCGGAATCGGAGGGCAATCGGCCGACCAGGCAGTCCGATTGCTATGCTCTCGGGATGGTCATTTACAAGGTAGGTGTTCACGCAAGCAAACTCGTTGCTGCAAATAATTAACTGGTGATACCTTAGGTAATATGCGGACACTATCCCTACCTCGAGTTTCCCTCGGATATTCTGGCCGTCAACGCGATCGTGGAAGGGGTCCGACCGATCAAACCGGAGGGGGCGAAGCTACTCGGATTCAACGTCGAGTTGTGGAGGACTGTTGAGCTGTGCTGGTTAGAGGACGGCAACGCACGACCAGGCGTGGGGGATATTTATTCCTGCCTAAACGAGGCCGCAGCTTTCTGGAACATGAGAGAGTCCTAGCCCATGATAAAGTAACCGAACTGTGTCCACATTGACGATCCGATGTTCACCATCTCGTTTACTATCCATATCTCGTTTACATTCGTATGTCAAGTACATAGCGGGGCTGTATGTGTTCATTGGGCACCACCACCAGCCGGTTTGGAGCTGAGGAAAGTGGGGGCATCAGTAGGTAACAACTGCAGCCTATCCTCGCGGTGACGATCACACTCGAGGGATTCCATTGGTTTTATCCACAGCCGGACGCCCTCCTGACATAGCCCATGGGGGGCGGGCTATCTACGGTACCGTCTTTACGGGTTGGCTGCTGAGTGAACCACACGGGAGAGAACCCCGCTCCGCGCCACCCTCGGGTTCCACATCAACCTCAGCCGTCCTTGGTTGGTGGTCGTCAGGACCCCAGTACTCAGTCCTTCGCCATAACCCCACGTCGAAGGCGAAGTGCAGAAGTGAGGAACGACGGCCGTCTTCTGTCCACGTCTCACCGCACGAAAGACTCGGGTTCAACAGTCCCAGGTGGAGACCAGAAGACAGAAGAGTTTTGGTTTTCGTATACCATCTAGTAGCGTTGCCCCCGCCGTATTCCTCGTACCTCACACCATCGTCAGTCTCCTTAAGCAGACCGCATTCACCACTGTCAGTCGCCTGTTCGGCATGTAGCGATCATCACCTACTAGGCTAACCGCCGAGCGGATGATCTCGATCGTTCGCCTGAACTCTCACCGACACCATTCGATCACGGACGCAGAGTACCCACCACCCTCTCCATCCCTACGCCCTCGCGTTATTCCATGCGGACCCGTGGTGTCATACGCATCCGCAACCCGAGCGCTCAACGCAATCCCACCTCCCCAGGGTAGGTCTACGAAGCTCACCAGACAGCTTGGACCTTTGCGCCTCGATACCCGAAATCGGGCAATTCGATGCGACGTGTTCCAATGCGCCAGGGAACTGCTGAGGGCCGGTCAGCATGGCGGCAGAATGGAGCCATTTTTGCTGGAGGCTTACGGGAGTGAGGGGCGAAGAGGTTAATGAGGGATCAAGAGGTGCATTCTTTTTCTCACCTTTCGGCCTGTTTATGTGTTTATTTTGGACGCGGATTGTCTCTTCAGGGCGTCTCACACGACTCATCGCTCTGACCAGGAAGGGTGGGGCAATAGTCGACAGATTCGTAGCGCGGGGCACCGGCCCACATCCAGTTCTCCATCTAATCTCCTTTATTCCAACCCTCCGACGGCAACCTCGCTTCCAACCCAACTCTCACCTGTGCAGCTGACAACGAAGGGAGGTGCCTGGCAAACCGAAGACCCGGATCTCCAACGCTAGTACGTTGAATCAATCTACAAAGGTACCGCCACCGGAACTATACTGAGTAGTCGCGGCCGGGCGCTAATCCTTCGTTCCTGGAATGGCTGGATCCTAGAGGGCGCGCTCGTCGAGGCCGAACCTACCTTTTGGCTGGTTGGAAATAGGATAGTGTGAGGATTCCAGCTGAGATGATGGATTGGAACGAAGTCCATTTTGGCCTTCATGGTGTACTCCTGTGCGCCCATTGCTCATCCTCCTGAAAGCACCGATTCCACTCAACTTCTCGAACTTTAGGTACCCCAAAACGGAAACACCCTCGTGGCACGAACACCCGAAGCGCTTCTCGTCCTCCTGGCGGTCCGATTATATCAACGGGTGCAGGGGGACGGAGTGCTTATCAGTCTAGAGGTGAGGTTTTTTCCGCGAAAGAGATTCATAGGATTAGCTGGTTCGGTGGTCGACCTGTTTTGAGCGACGAGATGACGGATACCGCCTGCCTTGGATCTGAATGAGAAGGGAGAACTGTTGTTCGCTCCGCCCCCACGGAAGGGACAGCGGCCCAATCCGTTCGGTGACATGATGTCGACGGTGATGGGCTGAGATGGACCAGATCTCAGCGGCAACGGATGGTATTCTAACCAGCCTCTGGACCTGCCTCAGGCGCGACTCTAGATTGGGGCTCAAGGAGAAGGCTGTGAAGGAAATGATCCTTTGTTATTTGCGTCGTAGTACATGGATTTGCCGTCTTAATTGAAAACTACAACAGAACAAATGGCAACTCGGTACATCTGAGGATCTTGTCGGTTGGAGGGAACTGATTTGAGGGTTGTATCACGAGCGTCCGAGCTTATGTGAGAATCCATCTGTCGAAGGACCTTCCCTGGAAGTCAGACGACGCCTAATGGCTTGCCACTGGTCACGCAAGGGCAGCGTGCGGTCAGAAATCAACTCTGTTTCGCCAGAAGATCCCAAGGTGATTAGGGGATAGCATCCGAAGGAGTTGATGTTGACGATATCCTGGATTGGACCTTCGAGGGTGTCAGCTCGGTTCGACATTTGGTTCAATGGGGGGATTTAAGAAGGGGCCAAGGGAGAACCCTATCGGATTTGGCGGGGCTCTGACTATGTATTTGCGGCGGGTGCCACACCGCGCGCCAAATTCCTAGTGTTGTCCCACATTGTTCCACACGAGCCGCCATGATCCATCAAAGCACGCCTCATCGTGTTTTCAAGATCGCAGAGCTGACGAGGCTTATCGCCGGTCAGCTGACCCTTACAAGCCGAAAGAGCACCTTGAACCTCGCTTGCGTATGCCGGTACCTCGAAGAACCGGTCCTCAGCATGCTATGGGAGACGCAACATTCGTTTTCTACCCTCTTTGAGGTGTTGCCCGAGGAAACTTGGGAACTTGAACGTCAGCAAACTGAACATGTGGTACGTGGCGCCGTCCTTGCGTTGGAGAAATTGAACTTCTGAGCTTGGGACCATCCTAGGTCAAAATCATGGGCGGCCCGTCGCCAGAGGAATGGGACAAAGTCCGACGTTACGCGTCTTGGATGCGCCAACTCTACGTGGATGAATGGCCGGCCCATGTGAATCCCAGCGGATTTCGCCTCCTTTCACCTGCTGGCGGGTGGTTCCCAGCGTTGCGAGGTTTAGCTTGGCGCATCACGGAATCCAACCTGCCTCACATCGATCTATTCTTCTCCCCGCATTTGAGGGAGGTCTCCGTTTTTCCCGGGCCATTGTTGCGGGGGAATACTCAAAATCGACCGGAGATCCTGCCGAGTATCGCCTCAGCCATCTCCGCGTTACCGACATCCACCCTCCAACACCTATTTGTGGACTATAGTCATAGTGGGATACCCTGGACTCATTTAAAGGACGCATTCTCCTCCATCGCTTTGCGTTGTGGACCGTCATTGACGGAGTTTACCTCCCCTGTCTCGTTGTCAGGTGCAGCAGTCAACCACCTGATTCACCTTCCCCGCCTCCGTATTTGGCGCGTCGGAGGCCCACCCCCTCACTACTCCGTCTCATCTTTACCTCCCGTTTTCCCACCTCTCACCAAATTCACACTTGGGCAAGGCGCTACATGGCAATGGTTTTCCCTGTTCGAACGATTGGAGCATGGGATCTCCGCCACACAAGGCATGACGCCACTTTCAAAGGCGAAACAATCGCTGGAATATCTGAAGATTGAGGAATCAGACCCCCTCCGCGCGACCATCGATGTCTCCTTCATCGTCGCGATTAAAATATTTCGGAGCTTAATCTACCTGGATGTAGGGGTTTTCTGCGGTAAAAATGGTGAGGGCCGGTGCATTTTCAAGTTGAACGATGGCGACATTGCAGCGCTCACTATGGCGCTGCCTCAACTGGAGTCCCTTCTCCTCGGCCACCCGTGTTTGGAAAACACATGCGCTACGACCGCCGCTTGCCTCCTCCCGATCTCCGTTCATTGTGTCAAGTTACAGAAGCTGGAGATCCACTTTAACACCACAAACATTGTCGAAGATCTCAAGGACATTCCAGGGGGTCGATTTCAAGAGTTACTCCCCCTTCCGAGGTGCCCACTCTCATGTTTGGAAGTATTTCAAATGCCGCTCGTCCTCCGTAAGGCCGGTTTCAAAACCGTGGTAAATGGGATTGTGGATATTTTCCCATCCCTGGAACGCTGTACAGGGCACGGGAGAACTTGGAGCAAAATCTCTGAACAACTCAGGGGGGTTCAGAGGCTACGAATGTCACTGGAGCATCATTAGTGAGTGTTACCTTTGATCCCCCCCCTTCATCTAATAAATTCCTGAACCACAGGTGAACGAGTGGAGCTCGGAGAATACCCCGACCGGCGCCGCTGTGTGCATCCGTTACTTATCCTGTTGTAGTTCACGCGTGTTCTAACTCCTGCCAGGACCTGACCTCTCACCAGTACCCCGCAGAATGACTGTATTATCTTGTACTCCCTACGTATGACCACTTTGTTTAGTAGCACCATCCTCTGGTTGTAAATGCATTTCTTGTGTGAATAGTAATAGTAATCTAACATAAGCAACTGATCCAGGGTCTCTAGGGCCCTGGTAATTCCATTTATGAAATATATGGCATCTTTTGCAGCATCTAACTGCCCATTACAAATCAACAAATCAGCAAGGTGTTGTAAGGGTGTTGTCAAAGCCACAGTATTAAGTTGTTCCATCATTTCCAATGATTCCTTTACCTACTGTATTGATTCTGCCTTGTAGCCCAGCCATTGGTTTGTTTCAGACAGGGCCTCTAGTGTTTGAGCAACCTGGAAGTTATTCCCCTACCCCCTCCAGAGCCCCACAGCATGAACAAGGAGCTTTTTTTCTTCCACAATGTTTCCAACTAAACCAAACAACTGCAAAAGTTGGCATAATGTAATCCTGGAAAGATTACAATATGTCCTCAGATGTCCGATCCTTGGACATATCAATGTCATGACTTCAACTTCTTGACTTTGCAGCTTCCTGATGACATAGTTGAACCAAACTCAGATTGGATATAAACTGATGGTGGACACGGTAGATAGTTCACTTTTCACTTTTCCAAATTCACTGCATTGTCCTTTCTGTTTTCCTGTTTGACCTCCAGTCTCGAGTGTCGCTACCCTCCAGGTAGCTTCCACATAAGCATTTTAGCTTGGAGGGATTATTGTCAGGGAGCCCTTTGATCTTTGGCTCTAACATGACTAATTGTGGCACATGCCAGTAGAGGTACACCATAAAATAGATACAGACACCCCAGATATCATCTGAATTTGGATCAGCAAGCAGGTGCCAACATCTTCATCCTCTCACCAAATTGATCCTGTTCCTTCAAAGTCAGACCTGTTGGGATCAACATGACCTGACAATCAGCTGAAGTACTATTCTTTGGTTATACAGAGGAGTGAAGATTACTTTGAATCCTTGGGACAAAGATAGTCACAGGGTGGTGCTAGCATTAGGATAGTGGGGAACAACCATTCAAGGTTATCTTTATGAATACCTTGAGGGAAGAAAGCAATGACATCAAGGAGGGCATGGGCATTGGGGACAAGTTCACAGAACATTGGGGAGGTGAGTGATAGCTCAATAGTGGCAGCAAGACTCCCATTGTAGCCTGTCTGAATAATGTGTGTATGGTATGTGTCCCATTCCTTGGCTAGGTAATCAGAATCCTACATGTTGTGGGATGTATTGGTAGCAAGTAATGTGATGAGAGAGCATGGAAGTCCAACTACTTGAGAAGGTTGTTGATTATATCAGACTGACTGCCATTGTCATGGATGTTGTAGGAGGTGTTGCATGCTGCCTCTTGTAACAATGTTGGGATGACTGGTTGCTTGCAGAGTCTGGGGGTAGTCCTGATATGGGAAGTGATACCAAGAAATATGGTCTCAAATCCACTCAGTTCCTCCACCACAGGATAGATCTCCTGACCATTTACTCTCCTTGGGCAAGAATAGATTCAGCATTGTCAAGAATTGTGAGCATCTCTATTGAGGATAGGAAGGGCTGGAGAGGGGCCAGGTCCTCTGGGTTGTCAACACCTACAACAATGACATTGGAGAGCTGGCAGAGGAATTGAGCAAGTGTTGGTAGAAACTTGTCACAACAAATGAATCTGTGATTCTCACCAAATAGTTCTTTGATATGATCATTGTAGAGGAGACTCAAGGCAATGGATGTCTCACCAATCCCACCAACCACAATGAGAGCAATGAGAGTGAGGTTTTCAGCAAGGCCAACAACCTCAATTAACCCATCACATCCAAAGCATGGCAGTGGTGGGGGGAGGGAGCACTCTAGGAGGGATGCTAGGGGCACCTATAAGAGTATGTATTAGATAGTGTTTAAGATCGCTGGCCTGACTTGAGTCTAGGTGGTGATGAGAACAACATCACTGATCACACTGTGAAAACGGAAGGGGCTGAAAACTCGCCGCTTAGGGGATGAAATTAATCTTTCAGCCACTTAGTGGCTGATCAGGGGGATGATTGCGGAATGTTGGCGCCCGGCT
>Ga0307511_10002537_pt1 | contig 19075 bp, 12 predicted proteins | sample 13_EM_MG_FD_200266 | JGI IMG/M metagenome (GOLD analysis project Ga0307511, IMG submission 200266) | Populus trichocarpa ectomycorrhiza microbial communities from riparian zone in the Pacific Northwest, United States - 13_EM | ecosystem: Host-associated > Plants > Roots > Unclassified | place... | reverse complement strand
CCGGGTCGGGCTTTGCCTCCGAGACGGTACAAAAATGTTGTAGCTTACGACGTTGTGATGTCTATCACTTTCGCCTATCAATTAGTTCGCCTATCACTTACTTAACCAGACTACCGTAACCGTTGCGAAAAACTGTTGTCTTGGGCGAAAGACGATGCTCAGGACTAAATATAGAATTTGACTGATAACATAATGTTTGAATCTGCCCCGCAACGTCTACTTTAACTCACGATGCATTTGAGAATACATCTTTAAGCTTATTTCGGCAGGTAACGGTGTTGCGTTTATTTGTTACCCATGTCGTAATTACGCGTCCCTTTCGGCCCGTTATATATCAAGCTGTACCCTCATTTTTTCCCGAGGTGCCAACTACAACTGTTTTCCTTTTTCTTTTTGTTTTGTGTCCAGAATCCGATTTAGCTTGCTAGATATACCAGATATCATACGAGATCGAAGCATCATGACGACTTATGCAAACACGAGACAAACTTACGTTACTACAAAGTTACAACTCTCGATCGGAAGATAGAACTAATGGTCACCTGTGCGATGACATCGCTGAATACAACTATCAACCAAAGCTTTCCTCTCTTGTTGCTAATCTGGCCTCCTATCATATGACTAAAGATGCACAAACTCAATCAGCTTTACAGCATCTGACGAACCCAGCATCTCAAATCTCCCCATATATCTTGCACGCCTCTTCCGTCTTCAGTCTACGCCGGTGGTATGGAGCTATGAAACGAATGGGTATTCTAATAGGAATCGGGCGTGTAGATCCATCCACAAAGCGATATACTAGTGAACCTTCCAGAATGATTATCAAGAACGCGTGTCCAAAGAGAAGGTCATTGTTAGGATTCAGGGCACTTGTTCTCTATCCAATGATCGCAGTACTTTAGGCTTATGGAACGAGGAAGGACCCTCTTTTCAGCTTTTACACAGATAGTATAAACCCCCGTTTCCGGAACTACAGCCGAATAGCGGCACATTTCTGCACCCTTGTGTTCTTAAATCTAGTGTTAGGGATAGGGTACGACTGAGAGGCATAGGAGCATGGTGAAGTTGAAAGTCAGAGATCACATTTAGTTGAAACAAAGTAATAAAAAACTAATATAATAATTGCTGCCGTATCTATGAAGAGCCCCTTTTCCCTTGCGCAAGTCTCCGTTGGAGCCCATGGAGGGGATGAGGGTAATTGTTCGGAAAGTACCTATATAGGTAGATCCAGGCCTTACTTCGGTCAGGATCGAACATGTGATTCGTTTCCTCATCAAAGTGATTTGGCTGGCAGGGTATAGTTAGGCAGAGAGTGGATCAGCTTAACCTCGGGGAAGCTGCAAGTAGGAAAGCAGGGTCGGGTGAGAAAGGAAGATGCCGTATCACTACCGTACACCATCGAACCTTGCTGGCTTCCAACCCCTGAAGAGAAACATCTGTGCTCGGTTTCCTCCTAATTATCGAAGCTCCGACTTCACAAAGGGGCTAGGATCATCCAATGTACCGTATTTATTGCAAAGCTAAGGTGTGCGGACAAAGTCATGATTGAGGGTAACAAAAAAAAGTCCGACTACACCCAGACTTTAACCAAAGTAAGTACGTAGTAAGTTTTGCGGGACGCTCACGCTGGATACTAAGACAAACGCAAAAGGCACCTCCCAAGACAGACCCAATGCTCACAAATATGTATTTGCATGCGGTAAGCGCACCAAATGTTAAAATCAAAACAGGTATAATATGAGTAAGTACGAATCAAACAATAACACCTTAGCACCTGCCTTACATGAACTTCGTCATGAGCCAAAAACAGAATAATCCACTGGCGGATGAGTGTGCAGTCGAGGTTGTGTGAAGCAGTCTAGGGACGACAGGTGTCTTGGTCCAGAGGTGTTGCCGGGCTAAAGGAATCGATGGAAAGAGATGGTATAATAAGAGAACCAAGTATATAGAGCAGGCATAACCAAGGCCATACCCCCCACCGACGCTTCAAATCTGGAATGCAGCACACCAAAATTCCTAGTCAGAGACTGACATCAACGCTCATCTCGTACCCCGTGCCTATATTCGCCGGTTCCACATGGGTTACTTTTTCGACCCTTCGGCCGCAGCTTCGGCGGCTTTTTTCTCTAACGCTGTATGGGGATGCGTGTTAGAAATGTTATCCACGACATGTCGACAAGGGTTGTATTGGTGAATGTGGATCTGTGTAGGGGTGATTGAGGTGCTGGTGCTAGGTGATGTATGGTGAGCTATGGGTTAGAAGGGTGGACAAACCTTTGGCTTGCTTTTGCCTCATGATCTCTGCGGCAGCTTCTTTGTCTCGTTGCATTTGCGATCCTGAGGTCTATACAAGAAAGCGATTATGTTAGCTGAGCCATGATTCGGAGGAATATCGTATGTGTTTGTCTGTGCTCTTCCCATGCGAGAGCAGCCTGACTGGACTTCGCACAAATGTTTAGCTGCACACGAGCAAGAGGACGTCGCTGGTGACCCTCGAGCTCCCCAACCAATATCCACCGTGCTCTAAGCACTCTTTCTATCGATACCAAGGCCCGACCAAAGGAGACTTTCGACATACCGTTGACTTTCCCTTCTGGCCTTGAGCCTTCTTCTGGGCCTTCTCCCGATCCCGATCACGCTGGTTTCCACTTTCCACCACACGCCATTGTTAGCGTTAGCACTTGTATGTCAAATTATCGGTTGGTTTCGCTTAGCCTCCGGAGTAACTGGGCCAAGTACCACCACGCTTTGTGACGGAGGTGATAGAAGCAGGGGGAAACGACCAACATACCGAGTCATGTCGTCTGTGTAGATGTCCGTGTAACTCAGTTGATGTATTTTGTATTGCCACAATGTATCGTTGTATCGTGTGTGTGTGCGTGGTGTCCTCTTGAACGCCTGTTGACAAAGGAAAAAACAGCTCAAACGTAAGAACGAAGCGGAGTGGAGGGTTTATATCTGGCACTAATTGGCCGAGGAATGCTTAGCGCTGCGATAAAAAAAGCTTGATGGAGCTTAGTCATCCAACCAATATCGATTGCCTGCTGAGGTAACGACTCGACTCATGAGACTAGGGCATGACTAGGGCATGTACTCTCACGCATGGTGTAGCAGAGCTGAGACTACTCCGGCTAAACGGAATGTCAACCAAGTGAAACGGTACCTTGATAACCATCGCTATAGATTCCTAACAAATTGCGTAAAAAACCCAAAACAAAATATATACAAGATATGTAAACAGCATAATATGACACACTACTCCACAGCATCTTCATAACCCATCGGTGAGAATGGTATATGCTAGTTATGAACGCCCCAACGAATAGCACTCCCAACATTAGAACACGGCAGACTCAAATCGAATTATCGCCGCAACTGAACGCCCCCAGAGAGCCGTCAGTGTCATCGTGAATAGCTTTACCAGACGCATACAGTCCGAGTACAGTCTAATAGAGATATATATATTAGCCCTGCTCTTGTGAAGTGTAAAGCATAGAAGTAGAAGCTCACAATCACTATACCCATCGCACAGATCGAAAAATTAGTGATTGTCAGGGCCGTCTTCTTCCAGTTTTGGAACCATCGGCCTTTGTTGATATGGAGCCACATAGCACCGCTAATGCCATAGGTGAACCAACTGACAAAGAGTGAACTCTGCAGAAAGAATAGGAGTCAGCTATGGTCGAAAGTGACAGCATGGGTCTTCAAACTTACAATCAATGCCAAAAGGTGGTTGAATGATGGGATCGCTTCTGCGATAACCCAAGCAATGACCCAAAGAACTAACAAGATAATGACCCACACCGAATTTGAAAATATTGAACCTGAGCCGAGGTGCTTGGTACCACGGAAAAATCTCAGATATACGTATTTCTAACGTTGTCAGCTAGCACTATTTAAGCGTGAGCACATTGAAACATACCGCGGCAACATGAGCATTGATGACTCCAGCAATGATGATCGTAGGTGCGGCAATGCCGTATGCGATTTTGCGGAGGAGTGGGCCTGTGGACCCTAAAGCAGGAGAAGCGACATCTTTGCCCGTGTAGTAGTAAATGACCACAGCAGCAATTAAGTAAAGACAGGTGTCTGATATTTGCAAAGAGTAGAGGGCCTAGTATTAAATTAGCATGGCAATACAGTGCAAGTAAGTTTAGCGAACGAACATAGGGGTATTCCTCGGGATTCTTCATTTCTGAGATAAAGGTGAAAAAGGCAAGATGCCCGGCTTTTCATTATGTAAATTAGCAGATAAGTACGCCAAGCGGAGTGAAGCTGGAGCACGTACCATAGGCAAATACAATGTTCATAACCCCAATAAATGCTTTGTTGAATGTGACATCTGGGGTATTCTCGATGATAATTCCGGCCGGCCTACCTCTAACGCCAACGCCAATCATGGTGATCACCATAGCAACAACCACACTGGCAAAACTTGCAATCGATAAACGACTGACACTCTTGAGCGTTCGTGGGAGTGTACAAATGAAAGATATCACTGTGCCGATAACCATGAACCATATCGTGCACAGCGAATGATTGGTGAGGACATTCATCATAATGCTGAACGTTAACACGTGAGAGCCCATGATGAAAACGAGGAAAGTGGTTTGCGCAATGCCACATATCTCTCTACCCCAGGCACCAGCGAGAATTTGTCCAGCATCTCCCATGGTGTGTACACTTGGCTATGGTGTGTTATTGGGAGGATCAAATTCACAACTCTGGGCTGATACATACGTATTTTAGCTTAAATTGGCCCAGTACATAACCAGTGTATGTTGCAATAATTCCAAGCCCGATAATCAAAATAATTCCACTGTTAGAAATCAGTAAACACGGTGGGCAAGTGAGATACGAGTATCACGTACGCTACGAGCCCTACAGCTGCCAGGACAGAAGGCAAGCTCAAAATCCCCAAAGAGATGGTCTCGGCTATCATGATGAACCCAGTTTGCCTACACCACATGTCAGATAATTTCCACTAAAGTCGCAGACCCACAGAGGAACGAACATCCACGTTAAGGTTTTGTATTTGACCTTGTTTCCTTCTTCGTTTCCAAAAGGGTCGTCCTCGTATTTGTCTCTCGTAGCTAGTCCATTATCCGTGGCATAATCGTGAATGGGCTCTATTTCGCCAAATTGGGTGTCTTCAATTTTGGTGCTATCTTCCGATCCAAAAGAATTTGTAATATTGAAGCCCGCACTTGCATCCTTTCCCTCATCCGTAGCCTTGGCTGACCCCACAAAGGGACTGGCCTGGCACGACTGCATCTCCACATTAGAGATGTCTTCACTGGCTCTGCGGGGTGGTGTCCTGGAGGGCATAATTTTCGGTTTCTGTGCGAGGGATTGGAATTGGAAGCCAGGGGGTATGTGGGAAATAGGCCAGAGTTAAATGCTCATCAGTGGCATATGGGGAGGTGGGCAAAGAAGCTTTCTGTAATCTATACTTTGCAGATGATGCCACCAAAGTTATTGTAGCTATAGCTTCTTCGAGAATGGCTCGTTTCTGCCATTGCACCTGACTTTCGTTAGCAGTGCTCGTCTATACTTGACCGTAGTTCTAGCCGAAGCCAAAACCTCTAGATATCAGTTCTAGGGAGCCTAGGTATACGTAGCCATGTCTCTATATATTCTCGAGGAGGTGCTTTGACAATGCCTTTCGTAGGACACACACATGGATTTGCTTCTTGGGCAATTGTCTGAAACAAAACTAAGGTGTTGGTTGTGAACCCACCGCCTCGAAGTCACTTGCAATGAGCATTTTCTTCGCGAGACGTGACGTTGGAGGTTGAGTCCGCAGCTTGGCATCCATTTCCTAATATGGCAGTATATCACGTGATGTTCCCGATCCGACAATTTCTAATCCGGTCGCCTTACTTGCAACTGGTGTTCTCGTTAGTCTGGTCGTGTCTTACCACCTATAGCTTTGAGCTTTCCTGCTAGCAGTTCTGCATGAGCAGCTTCAGGTCTAACCCACCACTCCCACCACAACTAAATAGTTCTACTATATAGCTTTAATACACCCAATGGCATCACTAAACACGAGGTCACATTAGCGAGTAGAGGTAGGTCTCGAAACCGCTCTTATCATTTACTAAGTCCTCCTATCAGTATGCATCCACCCCACAAATACCAAGCCCCCGAAACAAACTCTCGTGAAGCTGTTTAAACTTAGACTTCAGGGAGGGTCGTTGACGTTCGCATGTGCACAAAGTTTGCCCCAATCAGTGGGCAAGCCGGGGAGATCCGCTATCTCCTATCTGACAATGGCCAATGATCTTTATTCTCTACCCTCATGCAATCCCCTTTTAAACTTCCGCGTGAGTTTGGTGCCCACACAGCTCCAACTCCAGGCTATCTAGGAGCTCCAGCAGACCTCCATTTAGTACTCTGTTAGAGATACTTTACCGTTACAACCCAATTTCTCATCCACCTGAATCGCACAATATGCACAGCTAATGAAGGGCTGTGTGGTTATAGCTGTGAAACATCTAAATTTCGAGTAACTGATTGGTTGCAGCCTCAATGCTGCTGGGTCTCAGTTTAAATGAATCCTAGTAGCGTCTTCATTGTTTATACTCCACAGTGAGCGGATAGGTAGGTACCAAATTACAACAGGTAAGTGAGTAAATACATAATTAATCATACCCCACAGTTAACGTGTTGATGACATAGGTACCTACCTGGGGTGCGCTAGCTTTATAGGTAGACTGGTTGTAGTCATATTCCAAGACTAGGTACCCAAACATTTAACCTAGTCCCACCAGCTGACGATTCCCATATCCGATGTCGGTTATTATATTGGCTTTCGTCATGTCGGGCTATAAAGCTAGGCTCTTGCTCCCAAATTTGTCCTTGAATACAATACCAGCGCAACTAGACTAAATGCCAATAGTTGTAGCGCCTAGCTTGCAAAACTAGGAGGCCTCCGGGGTATTCCTGCAAGTATTCGTATGAAGAAGTACTGAGAAGCCGCCGTGTCGAAAGGTTTCGGTCAAGGAACTCGGTAGGCATATACTGTAGGGAAGCAATCGACGTTTGAAGAACCAGACTATATTAAGAAGTCAAGCATGATCGTAAGAGACCTGTGTCAGCAACTGGGAAGTAGGATGTGGAAATAGCGATATATTCTTGTTAAGTCCTCGACTATCATTTACCTAAATATCACGAACACTATGGACGGTCAATTCCGGGAGTCGCCACCATTGAAATTATTTATCTGTGCCAAATAAATGATGTTATATCTGGCATCGCTTCATAAGTATCAGAACGGTTATAACACTATATCGGGTGACTTTCCCGACCCTGTAGCTGATAGTAGCGAGATCAATCTCACATTTCTAGGTATATGGAATAGTTTTCTCCAATGAAGTAGATATCATATGCGTTGCTCATTTCCCATGTGATAAATAATTAACCAGCCTATGTATGCTTGTTGCAACTGAAATATGATTGGTTCACCGCGCTCGGTAGATTGCATCAAATCATGCTACTGCCCCCAGTTCGGCCAATTGTGCCAGATAAAGCATTCTTCATTATATTCGACCCTCCTAGTCTCCCCAGGCTTCCTGTGCCATTGTATTCCGCAATGTTCTCGTAGCTCCGTGGCCGCACTACTCTCTTTGCCGCTCTACAGTCTCCAACCTTAATCAATTCTGCTAAGTGTTCTTCATCCACACATGCTCGTAGTTCCAGAGCTTCCGAGGGAAACGTGATTAGGATGTGAGTTGGTGCTATTCAGTACTCAGTGTCATCTGCTCAATACTCAGTGTCGTCTGCTCGTTGGATGGCAAGTAATTCAATGGCGGAGAGTTTGATATCCTTGGAGAGACGAAACAGTAGTCCATTTCACGGATGGTCTTGCATGTGTACCTAGGCGATTCCACTCTGTCGGTGTTATCGGCTGATGGGGTATTGACTGCCTCTAGTGCCTATGGGTTTTCATACTTTTGTTAATGTCACATGAGCCACTTGAATCATGGTTGTTTGCCTCTGGTGATAGCAGTCAGTAAAGTGAAGACTTGGAGTTCGGAACCCAGATGGGGTTTACCCTTGGGAAGATCATCGGTCATGGGAGATTCATTCTTCTGTTCAAGTGTCCTGCTGAACGACACATCTTCAACTATCAGAACCCTCTGCAGAGCGCCAAACAGCGCTGTGCCAAAGGAGCAGCACATCCATTATCCAATTAAAGCCCTCCGGTCTCCAAACGAGGCCCACCCTTTTTCATCCCTCCAATAATCCCCAACTCTCCCACACTTTTGCTCTCAGCTCCCTTATGCCCACCACTGACCCCCCTTCGTCAGTTTAAACAGAATTTGAGAGTATCTCTTGGTATGTGTATTCTTTGCGCCGCTATAGAGAAGCCGGATTGAGACTGGGTGGGTAGTAGGAGGGAGCAGCAGAGCGGTGGAACCAGGATAGGTAGAGAGGTGTATACAGCCAAACTTGACTTAATGTAATATATGGCCTTGGGGCTGGGATAGTCGATGCATTAAGAGAGGATATGTATTATGGAGTTAGATCTCATTACTATAAAAAGTTTTGTCGCAGTTGTGCTGTAAACGTCACCACTTTCCGTGGGTAAACGTGTGTGTACGTAGCTAGACGGGAGCATGCAATCCTCCAACTCATGCTTATTAAGTTGGTACCCCCGTGTCTTGAGCTTTATCTGCTTTAGGCCTTCCTTGGTATCGATTGTATCTAGTTGTATTCGTTTTATCTTGCTCAATTTTGCAGTGCCAACCAGACTAAATCTTGCGTACCCACCGTGTTTGATGTCGTAGTATGTCACCAAGAAATGCGTGCCTGATACATAGCAAATACCATTAAGAATGCAATTCCAGAGACTACATATAACCGTCAGCCATCCAACGCTCGTAGCGTTGCCAGAAATACCGTGCATAAAGTAGGCAACAATTTCTACGACACTAAGACTATTGACATGCCTATACTAGGTTAAACTGGGTAGCTATCTCCTAGCTGAAATGGATAGGTACAAAGAATGGCAAATCTTCTCATGAGTCAAACCTCGAGAGGAGCCTAGAGCCGAAGTGGGAGAGGTGTCTCGAATCAACGAGAGTGGATATGGGTTCCATAAAAGGTTATGTAACAACTTTCTAAGGATAACGCCCCGGTGGCTCTGTGACGGAGGATCGTGCCAACAAGGATCTAAAAGTGAAGGGCTATTCTTGACATAGCCCTCTCATTACCTAGTTTGGTATACATACTACTTTTGCGTGAAAGATTTCGGTTAAACTGGCCGACGCTCGATGAACTTAATACAACATGCATCACCCCCCCCGCCCGGGGCCTTGAGCCCAAAGACAATTCGAGCAATTAATGTCGAATAGCTGCCAGTTTCAACAAATGTTTTCTGAGTAGATGAGGGATGATAACAAGGCAGGATATCATGTTCAGAGCTTCGTACCCTATAAATTCATGTATGCCCTATATATTGCACTGTACAGGTGGTGTATGCTGGGAGGAGGCGGGTTTTAACATATCTACCCGGAACTGCCTCGAAGTATAGAACTCCCATGGGTGGGCCAGGACTGGTACCGATTCATGCCTTGGCTTTTTACCGTTCTCAGGAAAAATGCTCAACGGGTATATAGCTAGTAGCGAAGATGCGACTTTCTTCAGTGGTGACCTTCGTGTTGGATAGGAGCTAGTTTCGTGCCACTAGAGCACTGTAGCTCCCAGAAGCCGAAAATTGTCATTGATCTTGCAAATACGGAGCTCAAGTCCTTAATAAGCTCGGCAGATTTATATAATATCCCGAGAAACCGGTTCGACATTGACTCTCTCAAGAATGTAGAGAAGACAGCAGTAGATTTGCCGAACTGGCCGAGGATGCAGCCGAATGAAACGTGGGGCATGCAGTACTGGTTTGGTTGCGGTTGTGTCTATTCTGGTTGCAAAGCATGAGTACTGCTCACTACCGTAGTTTTGCTCGTTCCGAATGCTCTGAATTGCGTCATATGATATCCAAGTCGTTGCCAACGACAATGACCTGCGGGAACGCTGTTGAGGGGAAGAGGCCAAAGCCCTTACCGGAAATGCTGTGTTAAAAAGCGAATAAGCTAAAATACCCTGCAGAAACCCTGAGCAAAGGGAATTGTAGGGACAGGATTAGGTAAACAGTACTATATAACTTGAGTGAAGAGAGAGATTGGAGTTCCCGCTAAAAATGCACACAAACGTGTTCCATGGAGTTCAGGGTAATGCCACTTTACCTAGAAATCCAATCCCACAATCCTGGGTGCATCTCTCAGTGCCTCCCCGGCGGCCATTGAAAGGGAACACTCGGTATTAGATTCTGTCCTACTTCCCCTGATCTCCCAGGCTATAACTACAATTAGGTTGGTACAACGTGTATGATTGGATTGTCGACCTCTAGCCGAGCCAAGTCGGCGAGCAGACAGCGGCATCCTCCATTGATAATTACCTACAGAGTCTCAGAGTGATGCATGAAATATGTGGTTGTATGGGGGTTTATATTGCGAAAAATGGGGAGCAAGAGTTCCTCGTCGAAATTTGAGCTTGCTCCTCCGTTTAGCTAATCATAGGAGGCTAGTCATGGACGGTTTCTGGTTGGATCTGACTTATTGGTCTCACTTTTGGACAAGGGCACATGTTGTGATACCTACCTAGCGTTTTAAGTGGCCGCCACAAAGTCCCAACGTCCGCCCCAATTACCCTCCCGTCTGTCCCACTGAAAACATCAAAAGAAAGGTGGATCGAATCCAACTGACTCCAGAGGTTATTACACAGGTACGCTACGCAGCTGCTAGGCTCGTTATGTTAGCTCTCCGAGCTGTACTGTACCCAATTGCCATTACTAGCGTGGGGGAAAGGCCGGACCACTTCTAGGATCTTGTCTCGCTACAGATGAACTAAACCGAATTCACCTCTGATGCCAATGCATCCTCCGTCACAGCGATAATGATTGGTTGTTTTGCATTTGCACGGCGAAAAGTGAACCATAGTTGCGGTAACAGTTTTGAATTGCCGGGTCCAAGTGGAGCGCAACTAGACGACAGGAGGTTAGCGTCATGAGTCCTGTACTGCGGCAAATGAAGAAAATACGGTCAGCGGTCTTTGGTTGCGGGTTGCTGGTTCGTTATTGCCCCAGAGTCACATGGTCATCAGACAGCACTAGGGAAATCTTGGTTGCTATGCACCGAATTATAACTGTAAGGTGACTAACGTGCCAGGAAGTCGGACAAGACATTTGGTCTGATGCCACAGGCATCGAATTGTTCCTATCGGAATTTTTCATTTCCTGTGACAGCTGGTTTCTGTTTATTACAAGTGCGGTTAACCTTTCTGCTGTCTATACCAAGGGTACACCCTTGCGATTTAGTAATATTCGGAATCGCACTACCGTCGGCATATCTACCCAAATTAGAAAAAAAAACAAAGAAAACGAAAAGGCTTGCATGTTGACCCACGCTGTTGGGAAACGAGAGATAAATGTTAGTCTGGCTGGATAAATGTGAGCATCGGCAGTAATTGAAAGGAAGGGCATCAAGTGCCTGGTAAGCAACGTGAACAAAGTTGTAGGTGGCTTGCTGCAAGATGCGGGATAGTTGTTCTCGCTTCGGCAACTTAACTCGTGGGAATATGAATTGGCGGTCTGAATTTGGTGCGACCAGGGTCCTCATAACAGCGACCAATGGAGTGTTAGAAGCAGCGGTTCTGGTTTAGTCTCGTTGTTTTGGTTGTACTCTGTCCCCCCCACTAAACCTCTACTTCTGCCGGAGGCAGATGAAGAGAGAGAAATAACCCACCTCATCTCCAATACTGTAAGTAGCTACCAGTCATAGATCTAGATCGCTAATGAGCTGAGTTACAGTTCAGCGGTGGTCGCATCGGAAGGAGTGCCACGGTAAGTGGCAGCCCTCAGGAAGTCAATTTGGGCCAAGCCTACCATGTGCGCTCACGTCCAAGTCGTCAATAGGTTACGCACCATCATCGAGCCTTTGCTCCACGCCCTCCCTCCGCGCAGATATCAATGCGATGGGGCAGAGGCAACAGAATACAGGGTCCCGGGACCCCTGCATTATAGAACCAACGATGGAGTCTGTGCTGTTGCTATACCCTAGGGGGGAACGGTCGAAGTTAGCTTACCCAAGTTTGGAGGGCAATTTCCCAGTGCACCCCACCTCCACCCCTTACTATCTCCCCACGAGGGCTCTGTCGAGGGTGGTGGAAGTGTCGTACAGCCCGTGAGATACTGTTGGTTGGTAGTGATATGGGCGGTGGGAACTTATCTGGGCGTGCTGTTATTCTACGTACACCCTCGTCTATGTAGGCTATTGGTGGTTTTTTCGTCCATTGTCGACTCTCAGCTTGTTGGTTATGGCTCAGGGTTCACCGGGTGCCTCTCACCGTGCGTGAAAGCATGAGAAGGAGACACTGGCACACACCTGACACTCCGAGGCCTAACCGTTACTCCCCTGCCCCATCTCACCACCTGCCCCCATCTCAGCGGGTCGCTTCCTTGCCGCACAGACCTAGCTTCATGCAACTTTACCCTCATTCCAGCGTGATATACTTGCCGTCCTCCCAAATCTCTGGACCAGTTTCCATTCCAGACTCTATCTCGACGATTGGGCCTGTAGGATTCGACATTTTTGCTTCATTCCTAACGCCATCATTGGTATCCCTTGATCATAGCTGTTGGCGATCCTGGTAGGCCATTCCCCATCCATCCCTTGCCCCTAAGCCCAACGGCTGTGGGGTGCTTGATATGCCTTTTGCCTTTACCTTTTGGGCAGCGTCCTAACTGGCCGTTCGTTGTGTAGGCATCCGCTCCACGCATCTGCGAGAAAGCATCACGAACCCACGCGCACACAGCTCGCCCCTCGCTGGTTCGGAGTGGTCTATCCTACTTGAGGATTACGACCAAACATTGCCATCCGGGGATTCTCCTTGACACGGCAGCGCAAGCGCAATTCCGTACGACACGAGAGGCATCTCCTATTTTCTGCCCGTCTTGGCCTACGGTTGTTTAAAGTTTGCCGTGGCCCCGAAGCAGTCACGATCGGATAGACTGGGCCGTTGATTATTTTTGTTCACAGCGTGCGCGCAAAGGGGTGCGTTTATTTTTATCGCAATTGGGTTGCAATTGTTGGCCTGGGACAGAAAGAGAGGGGAGCGGCAGTTAAGAAGGCAGCGCTGCGACTTCCGCATTCGGACCTGCACCCAGTCCGTACGATCAACAGCAACCAACACCCCCGTCCCTTCGATATATCAGTCTGCACGCCTCGTTTCTTCTCGACGGCGTTCGAGACGCAGAAGAGGTTTCCTTCGTTCCTCTTAAGCCACCCCCACCCGCTTCTTATTCCCTCCCCACTCACACTCATTTCGTCGTCCAACGGTTACACTGGTTATGAACATTCATTGCTAAACAGGTCTTGCTTCCCCTCCCCCACCTTGCCGCCGAGTACGAGCAGCAATGACGGATCAAACCGACTACGCATCTCGTGCTAGCGTGTGCGTTGCACCACTCCACATCGTCAAAGCCAAAAGGAGTTCGAGCGGAGCATCGAGGCGGGCACGCACTCACTCCCGGAACCCTTCTCAGAGTGCTCGACCCCAGTCTTCACAGCATCACATTACCCCACCACCAACACCAACACCACGTAGCCCAGAAGATGGGTTTGCACAGCAGGGACTGCCACAATCACAAGCATCGAGGACAGTCCGAGCTTCCAGCCCTTCGGACATACTTGTGCACCATTTTCTAAGAGCATTCTTTCCATTTCATCCGACCCTGAATACAACCTCAAATACCGTTACACTACCATTGAACATAGGCGATATTATCCTTGTACACTCGGTGCACACAAATGGCTGGGCGGACGGAACAATGCTCAGCTCCGGTGCGAGAGGGTGGTTACCTACGAATTACTGCGAAGGATATGACCTGGAGCAGGTTCGACCGTTGTTGATGGCCTGCTTGAGTTTATTCGATCAATGCAAGGGTGGTGGTAACCACCAAGGAGGAAATCAGGGGGTGGTAACCGGGGTTGTTACTGGTGTGCGGTATCTTTTGGTGGGTTTTTACTTTTTCCTACTTTCGGAGATTTGGTTGCGGCAGGGAACAGGCTGAATTGGATTTCTAACACGGCTACATGCACAGGAAACCACGGCATGTCTCACACGGGAAGCACCAAATGTACAAGCCAACGATAGGATCCGAAGACATCGAAAATTGCTGCTATCAGATCTTTCCTCTCTTGTCAAGGCAGCAAAGCGGATACCCGACCACGCGATTAATAATGCACAAGACTTTATAACTGGGGAAGATATTATTGATGAGATGGTATTACGGGCGTTTAAGATAGTGGTTCGGGGTGTTGGTTTCTTGGATAGCTGGTATGAAGAGCTTCAGGCGGATTTGGAGGAGATTTTACTATATGGGGGAGATGAATGCAACCCTCCAACTCCACCATCCGAATCAGTATCACCGAGTGTCTCAAGCAGTTCGGCTTCTCTGAGCCCGTCGACGGATAGAAACACAGCCTACAACAATGACCGTCGGTTGTCAGTCCGTGACAACCATCACGCACAGCCCACATACTCGCCACTGAATCCGGAACCCAAATCAGAGAGCTCTAGATCAGAAACCCCACGGGCACCCAGTGCTTGCTGCATATATGACAATAACATCATAGTTGAAGGACAACGACAGCCTGTCTTTGCATTAGCTCGCTTGGATTTGACACACGATACACTTCTTTCATACCTAGCATCCTATATCGGAGGCTTGGAAGCTCGGTCCCGCTCCCCTGGTGAGATCAAAAGAAATACAAAGAAATCTGCTTCTGCAGCACAGGATCTACTGGCTGTAGTGGAAGCGGTGCATCGCAGAGATCCAGGTGCGATTGCTCTGGAAGCCGCAAAGCAAGCGATGTATGCACGAATTACGGCATTAGTTAACACTGCACTTGAAGTTATCAACTCTCACCCGGAGAGCGCAGAGAATAATGATGAAGGTGTTATTGTGCGCTCTGAGGGCAAGAAACTTATGGTCCGGGCAACGAGGTGTGTGAAGGGTGCAGGGGAGTGTGTTGCAAAGGCAAAATTTGTCATTGAGCGAATAGGTGACTTTGAACTCGATCTCGAGGCTCTGGAGGCAGGATATGAACCTACGAAGTCATCATCGGCTTCCATCAAAGAAGTCGAGGAGACTGAGGAGCGAGTGGAAGCTGGGCTTGAGCCAGAAAGGGAAGGGGAAATGGTGCAGCCAGTTGTAAATGATAGGGACCTGATGCCCCCGCCTCCATTACCAGCGAAGGACAAACTCATCGAAACCGATAAACCTCTACCTTTACTTCCTCTAGATACGTCTGTGGGAGCATTAAATAGCGACACACTACCGCCGCTTCCGGAGTCTCCAGAGCGACCAGCGACCTCCCATTCTCGCAGGTCATCGATAAGATCCGTATTGGACTCGGCACATTCCTTGACCAAGATCGTTTCTTCGGACGAGATTCAAGCTGTTCAAAACATCAGAAAACGAGATGCAGAAGCAAAGGCTGCCTTCGAACGGACGTTTAGGGCAGACAGTGTTGGCGCGTCGAGCGCTGCGACAAACAGCACTTACCAATCCAACATACGGGACTCTGAAATGAGCATCATATCTCCAACTTCAACCAGGGCAACGAGCCCTGAGCCAAGCATTCGGGAGGGCACTCTAGCACAATCTCTTTCTGGTATACAGAGCTGTTCCGCTTCAATTGCAGGGGTTTCTGTCGCAGGCTCAGAAGCCGAGGAAGAACCTGAAGTTATCACATATGCCCATGAGCTCACCTTCAATAAGGAGGGGTGTATTAGCGGTGGATCTTTATCAGCCCTCGTTGAACGCCTCACAGTTCATGATTCCACCCCAGATGCTATCTTCGTGTCCACTTTCTATCTCACTTTCCGCTTGTTCACAACACCAAAGGAATTCGCTGAACATTTAGTTGCAAGATTCGATTCGGTTGCTGCCAGTTCGAAGATAGGAACTCCCGTGCGGCTGCGAGTATACAACGTTTTCAAAGGCTGGCTGGAATCTCATTGGAGAAAAGACTGTGATAGTGTGGCATTGGATACAATCAATACGTTCGCAGCTGGAAAACTGAGCGATGCCCTATCTGGTGCTGGGAAGCGACTTGCAGATTTGGCTGCTAAGGTATCATCAGTTGATGGACCTTTGGTTCCACGCCTTGTTAGTTCTATGGGAAAAACAAATACTGCCACCGCCCAGTACACTGTTCCAGATGGGCCAATTCCCTCGCCAGTAATATCAAGAAGCCAACTAAATCTTCTGAGGACCTCCGCTTCTGGCAATGGCAACCAGCCCACTATTCTAGACTTCGATCCCTTGGAGCTTGCAAGACAGTTCACTTTGAAGGAGTCACGGATGTTTTGCTCAATTCTCCCAGAGGAGCTTATTGCTCAAGAGTGGACCAAGAAATCCGGTTCTTTGGCAGTGAACGTGAGGGCAATGTCTGCATTGTCTACTGATCTTGCGCATCTTGTGGCAGAGACTATCCTTGCGCAGGAGGACTCAAAGAGAAGAGCTGTCGTGATCAAGCAATGGATCAAGATCGCTGATCGATGCTTGGAACTCAATAACTATGACTCACTGATGGCCATCATGTGCACAATGAATGCTTCAACAATTGTCCGCTTAAAGAAGACCTGGGAACTTGTGTCTGCTAAGACGAAGCAAGTATTGGAGCATCTAAGATCCGTCATTGATGTGTCGAAAAATCATGCTGTTCTGCGGGCAAGGCTGCGAGGACATGTTCCCCCTTGTTTACCATTTTTGGGAACATATCTCACTGACCTTACCTTCGTCGATGTTGGTAATCCTTCGAAGCGACCGCTTACCTCAGAAGACGGTACCACCACCAAGCAACTTATCAACTTTGACAAGCATTCCAAGACTGCTCGCATTATTTCCGAGTTGCAGCGATTCCAGATTCCATACAGGATCACAGAGGTACCTGAGCTTCAACAGTGGATCGACGGTCAGGTCATGCGGATACGTACCTCTAAGGCAGGCGATGTCCAGACCCTCTACAGGAGGTCACTATTACTAGAGCCACGCGAATCCTCGGCTCCACCGACCCCTGCAGTGGAGACACCACTAGCGGCTCCATCACTCAAGGATAAGTTTGATTTATTCAGTTGGTCCAACATTACCAGCAAGAGTTCAACAACAGCAGTATCACCTTCCTCCTCCTCCACATCATTCCACTGAGGTTGCCATCTGTCATCCTATCCCATTGTACAGAATTTTAGCAGACTGCCTCTTTGTGTTATTCATTCATCTGGAGTCATACGGAGTTCATGTCACTCTCCCTTTATCTATTACATCATACCCGCCCGAGATTGCTACCCACATATTCATCTTCTCCTCTCTGGTTCACGTTTTATCTGATTTGGGTAAGTTTATGGCGTTCAATCTCTTGTTTCGTGTTTTCCAGATACTTACCAACCTGGGGTGGGGTTTTCATTCATTTCTATGGCTTTTTTAATTCCTCCACCAATGATCTGTTCATACCCTCAGTTCATATTCTCCATAGCAAGCCTGGGTTTATTTATTATTCCCAAGTGTTTGTCCACCCTTCCATGAACAATTTCTCCGTATTCTCAATTGTAGATATATCCTTTTTTAACCTTTCCTATTCGATATGCAAGGGGAGGGAGGATTATTACGTATTTTATCTTTCGGCTTGTGTATTTTTGTTTTTAGCTTTGCCGCGGGCTGTAGCGTATGGGAAAAAAGGGCAATTATTTTACTGTTTGTTTGGAACTTGGGATGGTCTGTTTGTTTATCTTGTTTTTATGTTTATTTATTTCAGCTAAGTTGTTTGTTCCCGGTTAGTTGCGTCACTTTTCTTTTTCTAATTTTTTCTCGGCTGGCGCAAATGCTAGGAGGAAGAGAGAGGATGGGTGCATTGGCTTATTATTATGGAGGGCTATTTTCGGTACTGTTTATTGTTTAGTTAGACATGTTTGGATGCTGTCTGTCAGAATTCGAACTCGGATCCGATCGACGGCACTGCTGTCATGCCATTGCATTCCGACCCTGATGTTATTCGGCTGTTGAATGCGTTACGTGTCATTGATGCTTGGTATGCAGACGAAATGGGAAGGTGTGGGGGGCAGGGGAATACAAAAAGCTATCCATCCTTCACATGCTATACCCAAGCACCTATTTTTAGCTTACCTTCTTTGTTATTGCGAGGCATTGATAGCCGGTGTGGGGGGGTTATTTAAGATAGGTATGCCCAAGCAAGGGGGCATAATGGATATACAGTTTATAGTCTAGATTGGCGCGAGCCTAAGGGGTGTTTGGGTTTTTGAGGGGTTGTGGACTTGATGTGGTTTGTGGTTTGCTGGAGATGTTTTGCATTATGCGTATACCTTGTATCTTAGTTTCCTGAATGAACTGATGGCTTGTGAAAATTTGATTGGAAAAAAATAGTGCTATGAGTTGCGTTCTGATTTTATACTAGTACTGTGCTAGCTTCGTGAGCATGAAAAAACTCCCCACGTTTCTAGGAGAGGTAGGTAGGTAGGAAGTTTAACCTTTACTTGATGTTACACAATTATTACCGTACATTGTTCGATACTTAGTACCGTCGTGTACTCATAAACATATGTCTTGAACTCCAAGAAAGGAGCCGGCTTTTGCATGTAGAACTAGGCAAGGAGTTCAAATTAAATATAGGTAGTCTACTACTGATTCTAGTCTATGTGTGGGGTGTTGCTAGCTGAGGTGTATGAGAGGGGAAGTATACGGGTAGAGGGTACCTACCGCTGGTGTTAAGAATGAACTCAATTCAGGCGGGCCTTGAATGGCATGCTTACATATGTAGGTACATGTGTAAATGAGGTGGAGAAGTCGTAATGCAAGGTTCATGGAGTAGGGTGTTAACTGGTTGATGTGAGGGTAATCCTTTTTTTTTCCTGAGGAGGAGCTTGAGTAGAGTAGCGCTAGCCACGGAGAGTTGAATTCAACGCCTTAATCTATTAGAATTGCATATCTTTATATTTA
>Ga0307511_10002536_pt1 | contig 19076 bp, 13 predicted proteins | sample 13_EM_MG_FD_200266 | JGI IMG/M metagenome (GOLD analysis project Ga0307511, IMG submission 200266) | Populus trichocarpa ectomycorrhiza microbial communities from riparian zone in the Pacific Northwest, United States - 13_EM | ecosystem: Host-associated > Plants > Roots > Unclassified | place... | reverse complement strand
CAACTTAGCTTGCCCTGGATATTGAAGCTAAACTCAATTTTCTTTCAATAGCCTTAGTCATCTACACTAATCAATTTTGGATGCAGGATAAAATTTTGAGACAAATTTTAGCCAGATGACACATCATTGATTGGCCGACTCAAACCAGAATAAACTGCTTTCTTGAAAAGAGGATGCACATTTTCTGTGAATACATCTGCATCTAGCTTCTCGATGTGAGCCCATATCTGCAAACAAAGTAGTGCATAGACGTCAGATACAGACATCCATTGCGTTCTTTATCATCTTTAACGATACATTTAAACTGAAAAAATATGAATGGCAGTTATGGCCATCATGAATTCATAATATGCACATAAAGAGCAGTGGCTAGTGCACCCAAACAATGAAATAGTATGAGATAGAGAAGTTTCATAGAAATACTCTGCTGGTATCAAACATGCTGTAAGTAACATCAGTAATAGATATCAATGTTCCCAGGCTTCTGTTGCCAAGAAGATCCAAATTTTCAGAGGTTAAAAAGTTTATGGCAATGCTTCACAACAGGAAGTGCAGATGAAACATCAATGAATCAAGTTAAGTGTAGAGTGCAAAACAAAGATACATCTCTGTTCGACTTCTATAATGTTGTGACCACATCCAGCTATATTGCTTGTCCATATCACGTTCCCTCTGTAGGTGTGTGTGTGTGTTCCTTTTCATTTTATGGAGTCACTGATCTGCATTTCTTACAAGTATTGCCAGTTAATTTTCTGTTCAACAGGGCCTACAAGAAAGTAGAGACTGCCTTGGCTACCATCTAACGATCTACCAAGTGCCAATTTCTAAAATAAGTTTAGGCAAATAAGCCTTAAGCTCCTCTGCAGACCATTTGGCAGTGCTCTACCACAGACTGCTGCTGCATCAGTTGTCATGACATTCTCTTAGTAGGACTGAACAAAAGACGAATTGTTCCAGTTGAGGACCCATTGCAGCGAAAAGAACAGCTTTTGCTGAGCTAGATTTCTTACATCAGGGTAAACAAATTTAAATATAAAAAGCACAGGATCTCTAAAACTAAGACTGGCATCAACGAGTTTGTCAAATTGAATACAAAATGTATGCTGCTTAGCAGCCAAAGGGGCATGGCTAAATTCTGAGTTGTTTCCCACCCATTACAGTAAAAATGTTCTGCAACAGCTGTACAAGATCTATCAAAGATGGGAAAGAGAGAATATCTGAACATAAAACTCAGACAAATGCCAAAAAACTAAGAAGTCAGAAAAAGAATAGAAGCTCATTACACCAAATTTACCTCAGAAGCATACTGTCTTGCAAAGGCCTTGACATAGCCGAGAGTTGATAAACACCATTGCTCTTTCTCTCCCACATTATAGATGTTGCTTTCCTTTCCTCCATTCGACTGACTGCCGGAGTCAAGGGAAACAAAATAGCTCTTGAAATGAAAAGTAAATGCAGAGAAAAAAAAAAGCAAAGAAAAGAAAAAGGGAGGAGAAGAAAAAGGGCAAGAGGGGGAAGTAACCTTTTGTTGGGTCTCCCACTCTCATTATCCACTTCCATTACTGATGATTCATCGAGATCAACGGTCATTTCATCTGCTTGAATTGACTTTAATTCCCGCAATGTTCGAGCTCTAGATGGATCAGGTAGACGTTCCATCAACACATTTGAGAAGTTTTTGTACAAAGAGAGGAACAATGCCTGCACATGCAAATCATTGTTACAAAAGAGATCTTCCTATATTTTCTTTTTCCACACAAAAACTTTAACCAAGATTCCATTCCGAGGTGACAAGCCATGTTCAGGAAACCAAACTAGTTTGGCATAAATGAATCAGATAGTTTATGCAACATGAGAAAACTAATAAGAATTAAAAGCAGCGAAACAGAGGAAAATTACAGCTAATCTCACGCTGATTACCTCATTTTCATCAAGGGCACGAGCAAGAAGAGCCTCCTTGGCCTCCAAAGACTCATGCACAGACACCTCTTCTTCTTTTGCCTTTTCAGCATTTGCTTTCAAGCGCTTCAACCTCGCAGGGTTATCACCAAGAACAGGCTCACCATCCACAAGAGAGAGCTTTGACTCAGCAGCATCTAACTCTGTTTTTGCCTTTGTCGCTGCTTCTTCAGCTGATACAACACTCTTCTTAAGAGATGATATCTCGTTTCTTAGATCAGATATACGGTTATAAGTCTTGCTGATAGCATTTCTAAGAACCTGTGAATGAACAATTGGGGATTAAAAAGGGAGAAAAATCTAAAGAGATTGTTAATAAAAAACACATGAAATCTTCTCAGTTCCAAAAATATCTAGCAAGAAAACGCAAATCCAGAAGCGGGGAAAATGTTCTACTTAGAAAAGGAAATAGCAGGGAAATGATAATGAAGCGCGGTGAAATCTTATATATGTCTGTTGAATTCCCACCATGAAACCTCAGAGATAAAAAGATCTTAAAGGAAATGAAAGAATTACTAAAGGACTACAAGAAGCAGAGTTTTGGTCACCATTAAGCTTATCAATGAAAACATAACAAAGCTGAACAACAAGTGTGATTCTATCATAAAAATAACGAGTACACAAACATGTGAACACAAGCAGCGAGAGCTAGTTTTCAGTGACAAATAAAAATTGCCAATAAATAATTTTCACTTTGAATATAAAATACAGGCTTTCCCTAGGGAAACATTAACAGCCATACAGCTTCAAAAGAATAGCAAGACAGTTTGCAGATTTATGAACATGCAGATGCCTTCAACTTTCAAGAGCTCTTGAAATGTTGCTTATAAGATAAGAGATTGTTGCAACAGCTGCAAGAAATATAAGTATAGAAGTTAACATCAACCCAGCAAATATATATTGTCGATACCCTCCTTTAGTTTTGAATCTTTTATAATCAAAACAATACATTCCAATAAGAAATCCACTCCTATAAGTCAAGAAAGCTTCATCATGAGTATTTGGAGATCACTTCTCCTCCATCCTTTCCATACAAGGGAGCTTACTTGGAGAGATTATCTTTCCTTCGAAAACCATCAAAAACTTTCCCAAAATGGTTGGCAATGTAAGGGAGGACAATGAGTAAAGGTTCCCTTTTCTTTTCCCCTCCCCTTCCTTTCTCTCGACCAAATAGGTTTGAGATAAAAAGGGCTCACCTTTTTCCTTGTTTTCTACCACTCCTTTAACTCTCTTCCTTCTTCCTCATACCAGAGGGTGAAACCTTGCTTAAGGTATAAAGGCAAGTTCTGGTACCTCATTCATGCATTAATATTTCAAGCAGAAAGTATTTCTTACAATCACTGATATAAGTCTTTCATCTTTACTTTCCATTTGCCTGAAGAATTCAGTTCTACAGTTTTCAAATTGGCACATCTAGTTTTCTAACGATTCAATGGAAGATCATCCCTTGCTAATTTTAAGCTTAAAATCAATCATCACATGGAAGATACAATGGCTCAAAGTTGGTACAGAACATAAATTATGGAGCATCTCAGCAGGAAAAAAAAGCAAGAAAGAAAGAAACCAGCAAAAAGAACTGTTAACATACCTCCCATGGACGATCAGATGTATGAAATTGCTCAATGTTTGCTGGAGAAAATACCCATCTCACAATTGCCAAATTAGAAATTAGTCGATAACCCATCATTCTGTCAATTGCTATGGCAGTCATTTGAGCATTGTTCTTCCAATATGAACTAACTTCAGCTATCAGCATGACCTGCTTATCATGATCAGGACAAATTCGTGCAAATACTTGGCCATATCTCTCCAAAACAGTGATCAAATGAGTGAAACTTTTAGAACCGATTTCAAGAAGGGTATGTACAACCACTTTAAGGGCGACGTCCCAACCATGATTAGGAACTACACTTTCTTCTACCCATGAGATTATTTCTCGAGCAGTTTGCCTTGCCTTCACCTTGTTGTTGAGCTCTGCAGACAAAGCATGCTGCTCAGTTTTTTCTCTACCATCTTCGATGCTGTATATAAAGTTTGGACTACCCTTTGGTGGAAGCAACTCTTCTAAAGCAGGTGCATTCTCAATGCTCTATTCAGACAGATAATATGAAGGAAAAGTGTTAATCAACAGTAGCATCATGCCATCCAGAGGAAGAAATCTCAACCATTAAAACTATGAGAAAGGCAACATGGGAACGTGAGCGAGCGAGAGAGAGATTTAACTTTGTACCATTTATTGTAGGTTTTCCATTTCACCCACATGAAGAACATGATTTGAAGGGGGAAAAACTGATGACATCTGTAATGAACCAAGTTTTTTGTCCAGAACATCTGTTGGCTTTTCAACAGTATGTCTGATAAGCCAAAAGAAAGTGTAACAGCATAATTGCTTTCTAAATGTTAATGTCTTACTCAGGACATAAGAAAAATGAAACCCTGTCAAAAGTTTAAGGTAAGGGTAGGAGCACATCATGATGCGCAAACATTGCAGAGGTGACAGCTTCTAACTGGTTCAAAATTATAGATGCTATAGTCTATACAAAAGATGCCACTGGAACAGGTAATTTTAAAGTAGTAAGAAATTGACAGTAAACAGTCTTGTGCTATAGTCTCAACCATGGCATGCACCTATTGTCCAAATTTTAACCTTTAGAGTGAAATACAAAGACCTTTGGGAAACTTGTGGTGAAAGAAATAACAGTCTTGAGAATAGCCTAATACCTGCTTAACTTTGTCCCAGTATGACAGACGGACTTCTCTTTCCAAGACCTCTTGAACAAACACACGCTGTGGGGCCCACTTAGGTAGGTCTAAAACAAAAGCCCACTCTTCCCATGGCCAGATGAATTGAAAGTTTGACCTGTGAAGTCAGGAAACCATCATAAAACACACTCAGACCGAGAAAAATCCAACTGGCATGGCAAAATGTATCTATGATGCAAGCCATTTCCAGATGCATCTAGGGGATTCAACTATATATTTAAGCAAGGGAAGTATGTGATTTCAGTGCATTTCCTGCAAAGGAGAATTTTCTAGCTATTTGGAAATGTATAAAGCATCTTCCAAATAGAAAAGGTTTAGATTTCTTATTTAGGTTTCCCTTTCCTGGTCAAAGTAGGAGTATTTATGTTTCTTATTTAGGAGTCCAAGTCTAATTCAGATTAAGAATATTCCAAGCCAATAAATATGCTTCTAGACTTTATGTTGCAGAATTTAGGAATAAAAGTGCAGCCAGTTGGTTTGGTTTCTTGAAAGTGTGATGCTATTATTAAGGAATGATTCCTTAACCCCTAAAGTGTGATGGATAAGTTTTAGCTGAAAATAATCCCTGCCATGTTTTTCTTTTACTTCATATACTATTCAAATCTGTGTTCAATTTTTAAGTCCTAATTCTCTAAATCCTATCAGCTTAACACTAACAACAATCAACTGAAACTTTCACTACATTGTCCTTGCAAGATATCCAAAACGTGATTGAAATATCAAAATCTTAGTCTTGTCAAAATAGCTACAAATTACTATTTGAGACTTTCTATAACCAAGGTCTCCCTCTTAATAAGCATTAACTTATATAACGATACAATGCAAATCCAATAAAGAATCAAAAGCTGGCTTTCATTTGAAACCAATATTCCGCTTCCACCCTCCCCGCCCTCCAATAGAGAGTGCAAGAATACCTAACTCTCTTTCGCTAACTTTTCAAAGAGTAGACTTACAGATGGTGTGAAAACCAAAGGATGAGCCTTGTCTGACACTCCGTATCTAAATCAGCTATTTTCTCAAAAAGTGCACGAACTGCACCAGCTACAACTCCAGGGAAGGCTCCAGGAAGAGCCTAACAAGCATAATTCATTGTCAGAAAGAATGAGGAATGAAATAAAATTTTACTGTCTAGAGAGCTTTCTCATAGAATCAACGTTGCATTCAAATGCAAAAGAAGAAAAAAGTGGAACTTAATAGAAACTGCCTTACCTTACAAAGGTCCATTATCACAAGTGTGTAATATATTGGCTTGAAAGGTGGTAATGGTAGCAAAAGTAACTGTAAGAACAATATAGAGATGGTGTTTCATGAGAGAATTTACCAAACAAAATCGATGATAACAAACACAAAGGTTCATGTTGTATTAATTAGCCATTGGTAAAAGTAAATTTGACTGCACAACATTATAAGAACCCACAGTTAAACATCAGAACCATTGTTTTCCCTCCTTCCAAAAGAGAGAATCTTTATAAATAAATTTAAAGCAGGAGAAGCATCCAGTGTTTCAAATTCAGAAAAGTACATCATGATAATAGCACTTCTTATATTTCATTTAACCTTATTTCCAAATAACAGAATCTAATATGGTCAAATTAATTGGATGGCCAAGTTGGGTAGATTTAGATGTTTGGATTTTGTGGAAATTATTTTAGTTGGTTTCAAATTAGGGAAATGATATAAAGCATGCAGTGGACAACTAAAAGAAGGAAAGGTAAGATTGGGAAGTGAACATCTAAACTGGTGAATTCACCCTGTGGCACTCAGCTACTTTGGCATTGATGACTAAAGAGGGCTTTGAGGATCAGAAAACCATTTCTAGATTTCTGGGACTTCATATTCTTAACAATTAGCATTACCAACTAGACAGTATAGTAACTGATCTGCAAACACAGGTGCTTCACAGTTTCATTACACACACAGGACTTGTGACAAGATCGTTGGGATTTCCATGTGACGAAAAGGAGATAAAAGAAGATATAGCATAAAATTGTCAATGAACTTCATCAAAAACACAAACCAGAATTATCTTACCTGAGAGAAAATTGTCTCTGCCATGAGATAGTCGTAACGAAATGGTACAGGCAGGCCAACCATGAACGAAGCACATTCCTTTCGACTAGCTTTGCAAGAACCAAGAAAAAAAAATAACTAACACCGAACATACAAGAGATTCAAATAAAAAATCTGAGACTAGTCCAAATACAAGAGATAAGAAGTAAGGAACATGAAGATGACATCAAGCTGATCAACACCAGCAAAAAATGGTTAAGGGAGAACCCCAGACCCAATTTTACCCCTGGAAAATGAATTAATTACTTTATGACTTCATATAGGCACATGATGCACCAAGGATGTACGCTAGCAATCAAGGATAAGAGACCAGAAAAAAATTCTGCAGGAACAAAATTCCATATACAAACATGAAACATCCATGGCATGGTGATAGGCTAGCACATAGCTGGTTAGAGACTTTCATGCTACATATGAACTCATCTACGTAACATCAAAAATCAGATGATATCAATCTCCACAAGTTGAAAGAATTAGTCATTGGATTAGCCATATTTTATTACACCTTTTATTTTGTATAGATATTCAAATGAATCCAATAGATCCAGGAACAGCAGCCTACTCATTATAATATTAACGAAAAGTTTAAAACAGTGAGCTATAAATAATGTAGAAGGATGGGTGGATGGTATTATACAAACCATCCATTGAGGAACAAAAGTACATCCAGCAAGTACTCTTCCACAATGAAGCGATCTATGGGTTGCATATCCTGTTATTCAAATAAAGAAGGAAATGAATGTGAAAATGCAGTTTAAAAAAAAATTACTAACACAAGGAAAACTAAATGTAGCACAAAATGAAAAATCTAATTTCAAGTGCTTTTTTTTGTTGAAATAGCATCAGTCAAACACTTTGGCATAGTACACACTGTAGCTGTGAAGCAGCAAACATATTACAAAGTAAAAAAAGAAGAAAAAACAAGTTCCAACACTAAACAAACAGTTCACTCTCTTCAGTTACAGAGAGGAACAAAAAAGCCATCCGATTTCCAAAAGTAGATTACAATATTCTGGTTTCAATACTTGCAGTCCCATTGTCATTTTTTTATGTTATAATGGGAAACCTCAGCATACCAAACTCACATGAAATATAGACAGGTTAAAAAAGAAACTCATACTGTTTCCTTCCACTACAATGTCCAAAGACAGGTTTGAAGGAAAAGATCATGTGCAAAGTGAGGTACCAACATAAAGAAGAGTTGTGGTGCTAGAGGGACACGTTCAAATACCATTGGAAGGTCATCTGTATAATTGAATGTCTACAAATGACCTTCTTATGTTTCAAAAGAAATCACTGAGTTATGAAAAAATCATGACAGCTATCTCCTTCCTGCTGTTTGATATATGCATCCTAACATGTACGAGCATCCACAATATGAAAAGTAAGGTACCTCAATTTTACTCGCGGGAAATATATTAAGCCTGCGTATCCTTTGAGGATACTTTAACTCTGCATCATGCTTCTGTTTACCATAAAGTACCCCAGAGACTTCTGAAAGTGGCTCAGGTTGCTCAGGAGTGTTGATGGGCCCGAACTCATGAGACTTCCCAGCAACCAGCTGAGCTTCAAACGAGAGATGAGGTCTGGGTACTAGAAAGTGTAATGTGGCATAAATCAAACACGGAATCATAAGTGAGGAAGAAAAATAAGGGAAAGTATTGATACCCTATGACTACAGAATTCAAAAAATTGTGTTAAATGCAAGAAAATAACAGAATAATAAAATCTCAAAATTTCACACTACATCAAGAAGATAATAATCATAAATGAAATACAGCATTTAAATGTTATCAAGATTTCAAAGAGGGTAATCAGATGGGAACACTGCATACATTAATTTGTGTGAGAACATGAACCCAATAGTTACTCATTGTGAATAAGGTTCTGTCCACGAGTAAATTTGTTATGAATAAAAAATTCTCATTTATAAGCAAAATTTGTAAGGATTGGGTAAGCTAATTTCATCCTCATGGATGTTTTCTGCAATTCTCAGGAGTTATTAAGCACCCTTTTTTCACATATTCCTCATGGCATAGCAAATGAGTAGAATGCAACCTCAACCTCCCCTCCCCTGGTTCCAATAAAAAAGAACAAGATTGTTCAATGTTTTCTAGATAAAGGTAAACACTAATATAATTTTATTACACTAAGATTGTTCAATGTTCTCTAAATTTTTCTTCCAAGGAATTCATATTTTCCTTCCTATATTATCCTTTACAGTGTTAAATATTCACCATTATCTTGATCTGACCAACAATAACCTGAGGACAACTATATCATTACTACCACAATGAAATAGATAATACAGTGGATGATATCAAAAAGGACAAATTGCAAGAAAAGTATTGAGATGAGAAATAGATACAAATAATACTGGGAGCTTACCACTGTCTACTTTCCATCCATTGCTAGATAGTACTTGAATCCGACCCCATAAATCTTCCAAGAAATCCTGAACAAAACATACAGAATGAATGTTGAGATAGAAAAGAAACAAGCACAACTCAGAAAATTAAAAAGATATTGCATTAATACATTGTGGAACATAAACTTTAATTCATAGTTTCAATAAAAACAGGATATCTAGAAAGGAGCCAAACTTTTCCATAAATTCATTTGTTATTTCTGATTGGTTAAGATGCACCTGTTTGTACTTTTGCATATATGTGATAACAGCATAAAGTAACTACAAAAGAGAATGATACCTTCTCAACAACAGCCCTCCCAGATTCATCATCATCCTCAAAAAAAGACAATCCGGTATCAGAATTATGCCTTCTAATGCTCAAATAAGCTTCTATACCAACCATGACGCTCTCAATCTCCTCAGGAACTTGCTGCACAGAGATGTGGTTGTTAGCAATGGGGAGGGAGAGGCAGGTATCACATATAATATTGAGTTCCCTTGACCCAAGACTGGATGAGTATATGCAAAATAAGGCAGGAAAAAAAAATATTACAACAGAGTAAAGGGAAATTCATTTTCTCTGTAACTTTAAAAGAAATAGAACTTAGATTAAGAAGAAGAAAAGAGGTACCAAAGACCTGTCAACAAGTCCCTGCTGAACAAAAAAGGTCACTTTGGTATTCTAAAGACCAAATTTTCTTAGAACTTTTATATAATACTGGCTTACATGATTCAGATTCAACAAACATAAGTCTAATTAACGATTTATCTAAGAATCATAAGTCCGGATAAAAACATATGAAAGTTTCATGCATTCATTACCACACGCACAAACATCTTCCACGTGATATGCTACAGTTAAATACAGCTTGATGAATCAAATGCTTACATTCAAAACTTTGCATTTTTATTTCATAGTTAACCTAACATAAAATAACAGTCTGACATTTCTAACTTGTGTCCATTCTGTGTAAGGATCCCAACAACAATAATAGTTTCCAATACACCAAGAAGTCAGCATCTTTCAAGCAGTGCCTGATATTCATTTTGACAAAAATATATGATGACCATGAATACAAGTACTTGGTCTGAGAACTTAATTTGACACAAATCAAATTAACAAAGATGCATGATAAAATAGAATTTATAACTTGAGTTGACAAAGATGCATGATAAAATAGAATTTCCCAATAACCATATTAGTTTTGAATACACCAACAAGTAAGCATCTTCCAATGAGCCCTTTATATTCATTTCAACGCAAATAAATAGTTATGGATTCAAGAATTTTTTATGAGAACTTAAGATGATGGAATGTGAAATCTAATTGACACGTGCTTGATGAAATAGACTTTATGGCATGAGAGATGCCTAAGCTAACCAACAATGATGTAACCAAGAGATGCATTACCTCAACAAGCTCTGATCCTCCCCATGGAAGACAGGATAAAATGCAGCTTACATAAAAGTCCCCACGGGCTTGCCAGGAAGGATTTCCTTTCTCTTCATCCAATGTTGTGGCAGCAGATGATAAGAGTGTTTCAAAGACAACTACCAGAGAAGAAGGTTGGAGAACTTTACTGCACATCTACAACAAAGAATACAATCATTTTGCCAAGTTTCTGATCAGACTTGAAAAGGAAAATAAAAACACAAGATGCCATGAACGCCATAACACATTTAGCTAAATCTACTTCACAGCCTAATTATTTTCTATCACCCAGTGTTACCAATAACCTGAAAGGCAGAGAAGAAATTCTCTGACTGCTTGATTTAAATGAACCCTAGCAAAACATCATGAACACTCCTGATCTTCTTTGCAAAAGCAATCACCTATAGATGTGCATTGAATGATTGAATAGGAAAAGCTATATCAGCGTACCATAACAGTAAGAAAGCGCATCAAAATGCGAATCATGTCACAGTTTCCAAAATCTAGGGCATCCTGAAACGTTCACAGACATGGAGAGAAGAAAGGTCATTTACAAGAATAGTACATCAGTGAGAACAGTGCAGGATAGAATTAAACAAGAACAAAATATGATGCAGCATAGCTTTTATAATTCCAACATAGCCTCTTGCAACATAATTGATGCATCAACAAGGTTTTGCTATAAATCCCACACTTGAGTCTCTCCTCACCTTTCATACACATGGACATAACCCATTAAATTAGTGCTAATAAGCAGCGACACCAGATAAAGGCCCTCTTCATAATTTTTTACAAAAATATCTGACAATTGAAGCTTTTATTTGAAGAAAGCACTACATGTGATGACTTTTACAGGCACAATTACAATATGCACGATGATAGGCATGTATGAACCCTAAAGAATATATAAGCATTTAGATCTCATCAGGCTACCAGGGGCATTTCAAACTGAACTGGTATAATCACAGCCTATTCAGGCCAGGTATGCTCACCTGAAAATTAGCTTGAGTTGCCTCCACCATTTGCTTCACGAAGTCCTCATTCTCCAAGTTCAATAGGCCAACCTGTGTGTGTTTGTATGTGTGTGAGGAGGAGAGAGAGAGAGAACCAAGAGAATAAGCAGGTCATTCACTGTATTTGCAGTAAAGCCAATTCAACAAAGCACAAAACCAGTCAAAATCAAAAGGAAATATGCAAAACAGAGAATGATGAGATGATTGGTATTCTATGCAGGTAACATTGCATGCTGTGCATGTTTTTGACATTTATTTGGGTGTTTAATGACCAGAGAGGCATCTCTACCACCAGGAAGAAAAAGAACTTGGCATGGGAAAAGACTCAGTAGTCTTCTTCAGTATTGATGCTCTTCTTCATCTACTTTTGGTCGGTTGTAATAAGCTCATCAGTATCATGCTAAACATAATCATAATGTACTAAAATACCATCGTGATACAAGGATGATAAGTTTTATTCCCTCAAAGTGTATGCCCTGTTAAAGTGGGAGTTTTGTAATCTTTTCTTATCATCTTTTTATTTTATATCATGTTAGATTAATGAGGAAAATATAGGTCATGCCACCGAGCTTATAGGAGCCGAAATAGATCTGTAAATGTTCTAACTATGAATAGACTTCATGGTAGAAAAGGAAATGGGGTAATCTTTCAAAAAATCGAATGGATTTGGCAACCATGAGGTCCTCACTTTTCTATTCAAATTCCTTTCTTCAGTACTTTGTAGCTAACAAGGTCCACGCCTAATTCTTCTAACTTGCTAGGTAACCCATTAAAAATCACCATGATCATCATGACACTTGCAGGTTACATCCTTGGCACACTAACCTAACTCAATATAAGGCAAATAGAAAAAGAGTTTGCCCTCCTCGGATTGAGAGATGAAGGATGAGCGACCCGCCTCGCCTGGAAGAGTAACTTACCAGGGGGTTACTAGCGATCTTTAGAACCATATCTGTCTGATAATTTTCATGAAGGGGTTCCATTCATCTAGTCCCAGCATAAGACTAGCTAATAGAGCCCGTGTCCATAAAAAGCAGACTCCAGAAACTACAAAAGGAATATACCACAGGAAGGTGATAGACACTACTCTTAATGCATTTTTGAAAGAAAAAAAAACGAGACCAAAAAAAAAACACAGCCCCGAGATAATCAAGAATACATGCCACGATTTGACAAACATGAAATATTCTTACATCCAAGTAAATTAAACGAGAACATGATAGAGTACAATACCAAAGTTCCATATAAAGGAATCTTGTGAGGCAACTGTTCAGCACACTGGAGAAGGAACTGTCATTTGGAAAGAAATCACAGTAAATAAAACAGCATGCGCATGAAAGCAAAACAATCTTATTAATCAGCGTTTCCTTGTTCAAAATCAAACAAAAGAAAACATAAGCTAATTTGTAGTAGAATCAAAAAAAAAAAAAGGAATTGAACTTTACAGATAAAATATCGTTAGAAGAGTGCTCCAACTCTCGCCGAATAACACCGAAGCAAGTTTCCTGCAAGGTTAAAAAATCATGAACAGAAAGAATGGTTTTAAAAAAAGATCTTGGAAACCTAGGGTTTTTTCAATAAATCGAAAAATTAGAATGAGTGTTTTAGTACTGACAATGTGTTCTTTGAAGTCGGAGCTGGTGCCATAGTCGGGGCAGTTGTCGCCGATTCGAAGAAGGAGACTTCTCCAGCTGCTCATTTTTTCGCTTTCTTTACCTCTCCTGAACTAAAAGCTTATTTTCTTTTCAGAGAGGAGGAAAGGAGTTTTTGAACGACAGAAGGGGATTGCAGGGTTTAATGGTCTGGGTCGATGAACCAACCCTAAACGAGTCTATGTACACCGTTTTGGGCCTTCTGCGTTTCCTCTTGGAGTCTTGGTGCTTTTGGGCATTTTCAATATAGCCCATTACTTTTTTAGTTTTTGTTTTGGGTTTTACCTCCAAATTTGTCCGAAAGGGAATTTCAAATTCAAAATATTCATTCGTTCTCATGGGATTTATCATAATAATTGTATACATGAAAGATCTCCCTTTCATGGAATAACATTACTCCATATATTTCCCAAAAAATTTAAATTTTTTTTGGTTAAAATTTAATATAGTTTGTACGTTTTGATGTGCTGATATCAAAAATAATTTTAAAAAAATAAAAAAATATCATTAACATGCATTTCGGCACAAAAAGTTATTTGAAAAACAACCGCTATCACACTGCCAAACATATTCTATATATACGTTTGTTTAAGAGTATGTTTGTTTTTAAAATGTTTTTAATAGGACCTATAAAAAAACAAAAATCATGTATTTTTAATTTTGAAAGAGATGTAATTTATATTTTAAAAAGATTATATCTAAAAGTCCTCAAACTCACCTTACCATGCCTCAAAAATAAACACTTATTCCAAACTAAAGTATTGAGATTTGAGAATAATTCTAGATCTGGCCTATGACCAATAAATTATAGTTCACAAAAATCTAAAGGGAAAGGGAATTTATTGTCGAGCAAGACACGAAAAAAAATTATTCATTTTAATAGGCGTGATAATAAAATTATTCTTGAGTAGTAGAACTTTTAAACAATATATTGGAGGTAAGGTAGTTTTTCATCATGATATAATTGTCTATAATAATTTATATAGGGACAAATTTGTAATTTTATTTTTGGTATATTTGTTTTCTCTTTATAGACAAGGACTAAAAACATGAAGAAAATAAAGTTTAATATCAAAATTTGAATTTCCAAGACTAGAACCAGGTGATAGAAAATCTAAATCAAATTGAAGATTTCTATATCAAAATCCAAACGAAACATAAGTTTTTGTTCTTAGTCAAATACAATCCTCATTATTTTATTTAAAAAAAAACAATTAATATTTTACCACACAAAATCAAAACCAAATTCTTCTTCAAACATCCCTTAAGGCTCAAATACACTAGAGATAGTGCAAATTAAAGAAACACGAGCAAAAGAAACCATTATATTGTAACATTAGAGGGTGAAACCTCAAATTAAAGTTCAATGACCAAAAAAATTGCAATATTCATACGAGTATACATTCAAATCCATGGTAATTGTGTTTGTATAAACAGTACTTAGTGCTGCTTCGAAGAGGATGAAATATCAAATTAAAGTTTAATGGGCAAATTAAAAAAATGCACAATTCACGTGAATAGTTAAATCCACGGTAATTGTGTTTGTGAGTCCGTTTGTTTGCGTAGTTGTTTCTGCGTTTAAAGTAACCACAACCAAACAATTGTTTGGTAACATTCAGAACCCAATTTATTCTTGACGGGGCTCATTGAGTTTTGCGTTTAAAACGTAGTTAAATTCAAAGTAGCTCTCAGTTGCTTTGCTCTTGGTGCGTTTAATCAAAATAGCTCTCGCTGCGTTTAAAACTCACCTTACCATACCTCAAAAACAAACACTTGTTCCATACCAAAATATTGAGATTTGAGAATAATTCTAGATCTGGCCTATGACCAATAAATTATAATTAACAAAAATATATAGGGAAAGGGAATTTATTGTCGACCAAGACACGAAAAAAATTATTCATTGTATAACAGGCGTGATGATAAAATTACTCTTGAGTTATAAAACTTTTGAATTGGGTATTGGGAGTAAGGTGGTATTTCACCGTGATATAATTGTTTATAACAATTTGTATAGGGATAAATTCATAAATTTATTTTTTTTTAATATATTTATCCTCTCTCGATAGACAATGACTGAAAAAACAAAGGAAATAAATTTTGTCTTTGAAACTTGAATCTTCAAAACTAGAACCACGTGATAGAAAATTTAAAATTTTAGAGATCAAATTGGAGATTTCCGCATCAAAATCCAAATGAAACATATGTTTTTGTTTTTTTATCAAATATAATCCCTGTTATTTTATTTAAAAAGACAATTAAATTTTATCAAACACATGCTTACTTTTATAAAAAATAGAAAAGAAGCGAGAGACAAGAAGCCACGGACGGTGCCGGGCCTCTTTCCGGTGGCAGGGATCTTAACCGAGGTGAGCTGGTTACGGGGTGGCGATTTATTTAGCTGATAAAAGTGTTGCTCATCGGTGAATTGTTGTGGGCAGAATGCGCACCGCTGGGTGCTCAGCAACAGCATACAAGAAGCCATGCATTTTCTTCTGTCAAAAATGCTGCACAAACTACTATAGTAGGCCCAATCTGGAAGACCAAGAGAGGAAGGCCCAAATGCCCTTCAAAATTCATGTTTCTACTTGATCTTTTCCTCCCTGCTACTTGATAATATTGTATTAAAAAACTTTAAATATTCTACAAATATATTTATATAATATAAATATATATTTTAGATTAAGTTGAGGCGAATTTCAGATTAAATTTGATAATATTCACGCCATTTCTAGATACATCGGATCCAGAAATTAATTATCTATTCTTTCAGTATCATTATATTTGGATTAATTTATCATCTTTAATTTTTAGTTCTCATTTGTCATTACAATTAAATGCAGTCTGGCTTCAAATTTTTCTAAAAGGTTGATATCTATAAACAATATAAATGAATTATATAGTTAATTAAAGTTAAATATTTTTACAAATTTGCAAATCACATTAAAAACAAAAGCGTGAATTGCTTTAAAATTGAACATATATTTTTTAATATTTTCAAATCACAAACCCCCTCCAAAACACACAACCCCCCCCCCCCTCCAAAACACACAACCCCCCACCCCCCTCCAAACCCCAGTTGAGTCAATGATATATTTTCACAAACTCAAATAAAGTAAATTCCATGATTTTAAAACTTATTTAAACTCTACTTATTTATAGTTGAAATAAATTATAGTATAAAATTGATAATTCCAAATAAGTTGTTAAAAGCTGTAAATTTATAGAGTTGAAAAATAATGAAAAATATTTAAAAATTTATTAATTTAATGTTTTCTTAACATAAAAATACTTTTGAAAAAACATCTAAATACAGAAACAGAAATTATATCAAACACCTCCGAAATTAATCAATCCAAAGAAAGAGGGATTGTCTTTTCCTCTGCATGAACCGCCCTAGGCAATTGAGTTTTATTTCCTTCTTTTCTCCTACATAAGTTTTGATTTATTTCTAACCATCAAAAAAGGAACCTGGGAGGTAGAAAAAAAGCATTTATTTATATATCAGAGTTAATATATAATTAGTAAGTGTCCGTTTCTGGCCACATTACCAAACAATGCTGAGCTCATGCGCATGAATGTTAAATTGTTAGTTTCAGAGTGACGCAACGCGCACACACCAGTCCATGATCAGTTTGAACTTTGAAGCTGTTTTTCTGTGCAAAAATCCAATATCATCAATCTCAAGAATCTCCAGTTTTCAACAACTGTCTACCACCCCAGCATATTAATTTCCATTTGTCACCTAGCTTCTATATTCATACAATCTTGAAACGGCAAATAAACATGAGCCAGTAAGAAAGTGATAGCTGAAAGACCTATCTCCTCCCAACCCGCTCTCTGTCCCTCTCTCTCTATATATATATATGAACTCAATCATGCATGCCACAACCAGCACTCAAAATCAAACCTTGAGATATAGAATGCAGCGTCCGAGAGAAATGGCAAGCACTAAGACTCATGCACTGGCCTTGGCATGGTTGCTGGCTGTTGGAGCCCGATTTTTGGGTGACCACAAGGTCTCAGCCCAGTGTGGAGGTAGCTTTGTTGACATTGAAGCCCAGTGCTCTCAATTCGTTCATAAAACAGGCCCGAAAACACCTCCCTCTCTGGGGTGTTGTCAAGTGGTCAAGACTTTGAACGTCAATTGTGTTTGCCGATTTGTGACACCACAAGTGGAAGCGATGATTAGCATGGAGAAAGTGGTCTATGTTGCTCGAACTTGTGGAGTTACGGTCCGAGCTGGAACGCAATGTGGAAGTAAGTCTACTATGATTTGTCAAGACTAAACAGTTTAAATATATAGTACAATTCTCCCATTACTTTTCTTTCTTGTTTTTCAGAGTTCAAGTTTCTTGCAATGCCAATATTCCAAGGTTAAGATTGATGCTTGATTTTTTTTCTCTTCCGTTTTTCAGGTTACGTCGTTCCTCCTCTTGTTTGAGATGAAGAATATACAGGAGATGCCATGCCTGAAATCTAATAACTAAAACCCCCTCAATAAAAGCCCAGATGTATGGCAGAAACATTTCCTATCTTTAATATTATATAGTTTCACATTAAAAACATCGAGTTTTCTGTTCCTCTTACCTGTAAGAAAGATCGCATAAATCTAGCTCACAATCAGTCTCATTGAGTAAATTATGTGAAATTCGTTACGAGATGATTGTGGGATTTATCGCTTTATGACTGAAAGGAAATAGCTGGTTGAGTTGGCTTAAAAATTTCGCCATCGATGGTGCCTTCAACTAGGCAATACAAACTGGAGCACACCGCTTTATACGACGGGAAGAAAATAGGGAGTTGAGATAATTTAACAATTTCCTCATCAATGTTGCCTTCAATGACGCATTAGATTAAAAAAAAAATTGATTATCTCCCAGCAAATCCAATTAAGACTTATATGTCAGATAATAGATTAATTTCTTGATTATAATAATTCAATTTAATCTTTCTGGCCAAGATGACTGATAGTCAATACTTGGTGTCTAGTAGACTAAAGTAAAGTGACTAGTTACAAGTACCTACAAAATGTCTCATTTGATAGATTTGAGTTTTAAATGCTTAAATAAGTATATTTTTTAAAAAAATACTTAAATATTAATGAGGAAAAACATCTCTTACATATACATTAATGAATGATAAATATCTTTCACGCAATTATTAATACGATGAAAATATGGTAAGTCCAGTGAGAGATTTTTTATATACCCATGAATGTAGAGAGAGAAAGATCTAAAATTTAGTTGAGTCCACAAGAGATGAGCTCTTTCCCTACTTTTCTTCTTATTAAGCCCATAAAGTTAAGCTCTTCCTCAAGTTTGAGTCCATGAGTGGTTTTGCCTAGATATTTGTTATTTGAGACTAGGGGTGTTCATGGTCCGGTTCGGTTCGATTTTAACCTAAAAATTCAACCAAATCGAAAAATAGTATTCCTTATTAATATAACCTGGACCGAACCGAGAACTGGTTCAAACCGAACCGGTTTTGTTCGGTTCAGGTCGGTTTTTTAGCATAAAAAACCAGAAAAAAAACCGGACTGTGGTATTTGGATAAGCTAATCTTCATCATTGAGCTAAATGAAAAAAAAATTTGACGTCAAATATCAATCTGAGCTATTAATCACAGCAACCACTTAGAAATTCAAGAAAAGCAACCAGAAAAAAGCAACCAGCAATCAAAGTCTTCCACATGGGGGCTGGGAAGGGGAAAAGAGGAAGGGGAAGGGAAGGCTGGAAAGGGAGAGGGGGGTGGCGGCTGGAGAGGGAGAAAGTGAT
>Ga0307511_10002535_pt1 | contig 19078 bp, 11 predicted proteins | sample 13_EM_MG_FD_200266 | JGI IMG/M metagenome (GOLD analysis project Ga0307511, IMG submission 200266) | Populus trichocarpa ectomycorrhiza microbial communities from riparian zone in the Pacific Northwest, United States - 13_EM | ecosystem: Host-associated > Plants > Roots > Unclassified | place... | reverse complement strand
GCCAGAACCATGGCAGAAACGCAACCAACTCTAGAAGGGCATCGAAAATATTTGGGCAAGATCGATAAGATAGTCCAAGGGTATTTCCAACTTCCGGACTATCCGGGAATCATTCTACAATCATCCCCATACTATAGTAAAACTGCCTATCCCGCAACCCTTTGGATAGGAGCTTAAATTCCTTTTCGCCTGGCTATTGGCATTACCCTGAACTAGATAGCCTATGAAAGCAAATTAACAGAATTTCAGACGAGATTTCAAGTTGGCTATTGTGGTAGTGGGAACGTAGTCTTCCACCAACCCATACCTGCTGTTTGAGATCCTGACCATGGATATTTTAGGGTCAACGAAATTAGACGATTCGAGCAAACTCCTCACGAGAGTGCATCCCTAGCAACTGTGCCAGGGTGGATATAGCTGTGTTCTGGGGCTGTGAAATCCAGGCTTGCCAGCAAAGTAAGTTAGTTGTTATTCCGATGTTGCCCTTTCAGGGGTGTCTCTAACAGGTTATACCTTGCTGGCCTGTGAACCGCCTAATTCAACAGACAATTGTGGAATAATACTATAGTATTGGTGGAATAGCTCAGGGAGAGCCTCAGAATATATCTCGAATAACGCCGGAATAAAATTACGCCGGAATAAAATTGACTTTCTTTACGGGGAATAGTATAGTACATATCTGTTGTGATCTCCACTGACCACTGAGTAGTCTCGTTCCCAACCACTTAGTCTGGTGGAGCTCCTGAATCTTTCCAGGCAACATCAAACATAAACCTGGTTTTAAAATTTAGATCCAGCCATGTCACCATCTGCGACCATAGACTGACGAAAACAAGGCATCCCGTCCGCTCTGCCATATTTAAGCTTCAGATCGCCAGGCCAGTACTGCGGTGGGTGACCATGCGGGAATCCCTGGTGTTGCAGGTATATTTTTACTGGAGGTTGTCTGTTTTACCTGCGTGGGAGAAAATGGGAAATGCAAATAGGAATCTACCTCCTAAATGGGAATCCGGTGGGTATGTGACTACATTGTACCTCATGATTATACATGAACTCGTGCCAAGACTATTTTTGTCGCGTAATTATTTGGGAGCAGATGCCAAGATCAGGTTACGGTAGAGTGGAGGGAACGAGAACAGATCTCGTGCCATTATACAGCTGATACGTATGTATAGAGTACTTTTTATGTGGTAAAAGAAATCTTGGTCAGAATGCATGCAACTTCTGTTTGGCATCGGAAAATACAGATAGTGGCGTGTACAGTGGGCTCGCGTTCTAAGCAACTCGTGGGACCGGCACCTCACAAGGTTTAAATCCCATGAACGGATGCACTTGCCCAAAAGGCAATACGGTACCCTGTGTGATAATCCAAAATCCCCATACCTATTCCGAAGATGATACTTCAAAAGAGGTATAAACCTTCCCTTCGTAATAAGCAACCCGTATTGTTAAGAAGCTTACGAGTTTCCAATTCCCCCGTACAAGTTCTGGCGGGTCCGGGGTTCAGTTGCATCGCGAGGTTTCTTAGTTACACCGTAGAAACTTGCGAGTAAGAAAGCACCCGTGGATCAGAATCTTGCACCTTACCTAGATCCTGTAAGTAAGAAACAGGAGAGATTTTCTGGTGTGGAACCGATGAGAACACACAAGAGACCTATATGAAAGGATACCGCAATTCCTACACATGTGCATTGAATATTCAACGCAACCATTCATGCATGATACGACCTGGTCCACGGACAGTGTCAGCTAGCATTCGACCACGACTGACTTCTCTCGCATGGGCGAGTGCAGTACTGGTACAGTGAGTACAGCGCACAAGTTATCCAAGCGGATGATGAGTGGGAGGATATGATTGATCTAGGTAGCGCACCAACATCATCCGAAGCTCAGAGGTTCTCCCTTTGGAATGCAATATGCTTCACACAGGTTATTTGGATGTGAAATTAATATTGCAGTGCTACCTTATCGGAGGAGGAAGATGTTGACATGATTGGAGCTCAAAACACTACATACGGCGGAGGAGGCAGAAGCAGCAATTGAGTCAAAAGCGGCTTGACCTTGCACACGTATTGGGTATGGGGCTTGGTGATGAGATTGTTGATTGGTTTTGCTCCTGTATATACAGTAACCTACGCCATAAGTCCCCAATGTATAATAACCTCCCATGTATAAGAAATCCAATTTTCAGTGCCTTCGCTCTTGCTAGTAGATGAGAGATGTTTCTTATCCACGAGTGTCTACGGTACCGGGGGTTGCTTATAATGCGACCGCTTCTGCCAGAGTGTTCCCATAGTATTATCCTTCCCACAGATCTTGAACCCCCTGCGAGGAGTCATCTGCAGTAGAAGTGCCCGGGCAAGATCTTGAATCGCCGTTTCTCCATTTATAGCTTAACCCTTGACTGCAAATATATTAGTAACTCCCCAACCACAGGTCCAAAGAGAAACTGAAAGTTTAGATTTTAAAAGCACAGGCAAGCTCTGTCCGATTGGAAATCGAACATGCAGAGCCACCGCATTGAGTGAAACTCTGTGTCAAACAGGGCACTCTTTTTGGGGGGGACAAACAGCCAAGGCCTGTCTAATGTTGAACAATCCGCCCATCTTCACTCGTAAAAAATTGATGCTCCCGAACAGACAGGGAGCGAAACACGGGTCAAAAGGTTTGTAAACACCAATGTCCCTGGCCCTTGTTGAAGAACCTTGTCTATCCGGAAATATTTTTTCTTATTTACAAATAGAACAAACCCTGGTCGTGAATCAGGTCGTGACGGACCTGGAGAGTCAACTGGCCTCAATTTCAGGTACGTCGCACCAAGTTCCACGTGTACGTAGACAACGCTGAATGACTAGGTATGTAGGTATGGTAGAACGACGTTGTTGAGATGGGTCCGGGCGATGGTACCGGCCGGTACTTAATTAGATAATTGCCGTAGCCGTGATACTCATTGGTACGGTATGATGCGATATCATACGACTTGGGTAGGTACATACCGGGGTAAGTCGTGGAGCCGGTCGGAAAATCCAAAGCTTGTGTGCAGCGCCACCAAAATATATTATTGGTGTTGTACTCTAGACTAGTATGGTTGGTAGGAAGAAACATTTGAGTTGATCCGTGTCCGGAAAAAATACACGAGGTCCAGGAATGCACTTGGGGCTAGTAGAGGAGATTACAGGGGATCGATCTGCTTGCTGCAGAGCCATTGTATGGGTTGGCGCCGTTTGTACTTTATCGTAGAGTAGAGCTGCAAGGGATTCTCAACGCCTTTACCCAAGTAAATTTAGTTAATTAACCTTGGTACATATACGCATGTACAGTTAATTAACCTTGGTACATATACGCATGTACAGTTATTTGCCACTGTGTTCTAGACTACCCACCCTAAAAAGTAAAAAGTTTGCGTTTTTTATGTTTGCTAGCCACCAAATCGCTACCGGTAGGCTGGGAGCTGTACTCGTATCCTGGCTTTCAGCCTTTTAGATGTGAATACGGTCCGTGCCTGATCCAGGTTATCATGATTCTATTCCAGGGGCGGGAAGGTAGATGCTATTATAGCAGTGCACGTAGCACAGTTCAAAGTAGGAATCGGGTGCAATGCCTCAACTTATAACGAGGGTGCCCAGTTGTCATGTTTCGTGTTCCCGACTCAGAGGTGCAGGGGATCCTGACCACGTTGGGCAGGAATTCCTTAGCATGCTAGGATAAATATAGGGGTCTTTCCCAATTGGGCCCGCGCCGCGCACAAGACTATCTAAATGCAGACTCATAACCTTTGTGCCACCTCTTACCCGTACATCTGTCCCAATGACGCCCAAGTCCACATATATCTTAGGCCTGTCTGAGATGAGCCGGTACGCTGCCAAAAACTTGAGTAACGGATCATAGCACTAGCCACTGAAACAAAGAGAACATATGGGTAGCACCGCGTTGAGTTAGCGCACTACCAGGGTTCCGTTCGAGTGCAGGAAATCGCCAGCCAGTTATCAGTTCCTGGGACGCTCAATAAGGCCTAGAACCGGCTTCCTCCGCACAACATATTTGCTTTCTCGAGATAACTCGTACGGCACCGCGTCTAATGCTACCTCTTGTTGGTGGCTATCAACAAGCTCTGGCTGCCGCAGTCGACCTCTCATTCATTGTTGTATCATATTTCAGGCTCCCAGTCATTTCATGAAAGACTTCCCTCTCTAGTATATCCAAGCCTCCCTTAGAACCGGCTATCATTGATCGACCCCTACCTAACCTTTTTACCCAACATGGTATCTGCGATTGACCGAAGTGAAAACGTAACACAAAAACGGCTGCACTATATTGAATTGCATCGCACTGCAGTGTATGGTTGCCAGAATAAAATATCGGGGCTGAAATCTCGTATGGTTGTTGACTGACGTCGACTATCACTCGCCCTCGTATTCAAGATATCAAGTGATACCTGATACATGTGGCATCGGCCCTAGGGCATATGTACGAGTGCGCGCGAGGGAATTCAAATTTCAAATTCAAGATGTCGTGGCTTTCTCTGACCACGCACTCTCAGAAGGTAATTGCACACAGAGGCAGATCAGCAACGGGGTCCCCGAATGCGCAACGAGAGAGACAGCATATGTACTGACAACAATCGACGCAGCACAGCGTTGATTCACGCCTCCCATTTCCCATAGTAATATTATTCATCGCCAAATCATTACTCTGTATAGTATAACCTGGTCGCCTGAATGATAAGAATCAACTACAATTGGCCCGCAGAATCACGCAATGGAAAATCCGATGTTCGGTCGTGTTTGCATTATGAGTGGGAACAGGTTCGTGATTCCGTTGGATACACACCTCCATTGGTTTCGGGAAATCTGGACTACACACCCATACTACACGATGGCAATCTCTACGAGTCGCTTGCCAAAAATAAATTTCTATCTAGGGAGTAGACAATCATTCACAACAAGAACCAGGGAAAAAGGGGAACTGACTGGTGGTATGTACGGTACATGTGTACTTAGCGTATATATCTGCAAGCTGCCAGGATGTATCCGTATCTGTATGAATTACGGATGGATTCGGAATCCGTTAGATGACCTGGTTACCAGTCCACCCACAGCAGAGTACATCCCCTATCAGGCAGTCACTCTAAGCTGAAATCAACGGTCGGCTCACGAAATCCAAGCCAATGAATGGTCTCATTTCGAGGGTGGTAATCTTTGATTGGCTCGTATAGCTGGGAAAATAGTGTTACTTCAACCGTTAGATGGGTAAGGCGGAGTAAAAAGAAAATCAGTGATCATCAACTCACTTGCAAGTATAACGGCTCTACATATGGAAGTATCACCGACCCCACCCCTCTAGCTGAACGGTAATATCAAAATGGGAGAAGGCAATAGGAAACGTAATCGGATAGTTTCAGTAATGTTTGTTATTGTTCTTTATTTTTATTGTTTTGTGATTTTTTTGCTTTTCCCGTGATTTTCACCCCCCCCCCATCATGCAGGCACCTGCGGGCTATTAACGAATTGGGGAGGTGCCAGCTTCTCCCATGTGCATATATATATACACCTCAGTGCTCCTGGAACGGGAGCAGCTTGAGAAAACACAATCGACACCATAAAAGTCAATATCACAGGACGGATATTGGGCTCACAGTGGTAATACCACCATACATACGATATCCTAACGCCCTATCAATACTGACATCCTCCTGTGATAGATCGGAAGGCCGTATATTACGATACCACTATCCAAATGCTGTTGTCCTCCCTTCGCAAGTACATTAAGGAAAATCCGCGTAATGTCAAACGGATCATCAAATGCGCAGTCACACTAGGTCTGGCGGTTGGGGTAACCATACACCACCCTCTAGTGGACACCTGGGGTGTGAATCCCTATCTTGTGGGGACGACGGTGAGTGCATACCCTCTCATTCCCACCCCCACATGAATACCAAGCTCACTCACCGGGTATTCATTTAGGCCATATACCTATTCCCAAATAAGTCCGTCGGGGGTCAAATTGTTTCAACGTCTGCTGCCCTCCTAGGTGCGCTGTTCGGGGTAGCATTCGCCAATTTTGCTCTGCTTCTTGCCAATCAGTTCCAGAATTCCCGGCAAACTGGTGACATTGAAACTGGGCGACAGGCTACGCTATGGAGTTTCTTCATCATCGTCTCGTTGATATGCGGGTATATCCGCTCAAAGCACCCCCGGCTATATTTATCAATTGTTTTTGCTATGATGATCAATATGTTTGCCCTGATTCGAGGTATAAGCGATTTTCGCTACGTGTTCCGCCGATTTTTCATCGTTATGGGCGTTGGAGCAACGTGTTCTATGTTTGTTTCTATGGTGCTCTGGCCAGAGGATCACTCAAGGGTGCTGAAGGAGAACACCCAAGCTGCGCTTGCGGAGCTGCGGCAAGTGGTTTTGGAGGCTGAAAAATCCACACGCCAGCGCCCCAAGGTCACCGAGGAGATTAATTTGTCAGCTCTCGCAGCCGCTGTGAAAAAGCTGGCAACATCTTTCAAGGAGTCTGGCTATGAGATTTCGCTTTCCCGCGTGGATGCCAGGGACTTGGTGCCTTTGTCAGCCAAGTTCGAGACCTTTGTTGACCTCGTCAAGGTTTACAACTGTGCTGTCAGGGCTCAACCACCTACTCCTGATGCTGAAGAAGCAAAGTATTACATGGATGATCGAAAGGGGGTGGACGAAGAGATTCGAAAGGGGGTGGACGAAGAGATTCGAAAGGGAGTGGACGAAGAGATTCGAAAGGGGGTGGACGAAGAAATTGAGAGCCCAACGTCCTCGAAGGAGGACAATCCCAAGGGGGTTATTAGTTTTGCATTCCTTGAGGCTGTGAGGGTGATAGATATGATTTCGGCACGTGTGAAGGACGCATATGATAGCAAAACTGGCACAAGAAGTATTCCGGTGATGGAAATTGCCGGATTTGAGACGTTGAGGGGCTCAGCTGCCACGGCTCTGGGTCAGGAACGAGAGCGCTGGGCTAATGGAACTCGCTGTGTGGAGGAACTTGCTTTTATTGACATGCTAAATACAGTAATCCTCCAGATGCTTGACACAGTCCATGCAGCTGCTCAAGCGAGCAATGATATCACTTCCACCGGCAAGCTACACTTATTCTGGCCAATCAAATTGCGGCGACGAGCGAGGGATAAACCAACAGACGTCGATGTCTCCTGTGAACCTGCACCTTCTGGTCTTGACCACGATTTACCGGAATACTCAGAATTTGACACGGAACGAGGCGAGCTAATGTCCATGGAATTCGTGTACGTGCAGCCAAATCAGAAATGGTACACCAAGTTCTCTGCATGGGCATCCAATAGGCTCTCTAGAACAAAGCATTCTCGCCATGTCAAGTACGCCGTCAAGTTCGCCATTGTCATGGGCATCTTATCGGTTCCGGCATATATTGCGGACAACTACAAATGGTTTGAAGATCTGCGGGTGCAGTGCGCACTCATATCCGCCATGATCGCCATGGAGACCACTAGGGGAATGACATTTCGAACAGCGGGAATGAAATTATGCGGTGCAGTGTGTGGGGGTCTATCCGCATTCCTGACGATGCATATTAGTTTCGGAAATGAGCAGGCAAATGTTGTCATTGCACTATTTATAGGTAGGTCGATATTTTTCCCGTGTCCTTATATAGATAATTTCTATTTCTGCATCCTTTTATTTATTATGTAAGAGACATCAGTATTTGCATGCATCTCTGTCGGGGGGGATATGGCAAACTTATTGTTCAACCACAGTGTGTACCGGTAGAATTTCCTTATAGGAGACGGTTGACTAATTGTGGAGTGTACTTACAGGTCTCGGAGTGGGCTATATGATCAATAATCCAACACTTGCAAAGGCGGGTATCGTCTTTGCGTTTGCGTTCAACATCGTCATCGGTGTAGCACAGACTTCCCCAACTCACGACACCACCGAAATACTTGCCCGTCGCTTGATCACACTTCCTATCGGTCTCACAGTTGCCATGATTGTCCACGTTGGAGTTTTCCCATTCCATGCCCGGAAGGAACTCGGTCGGGCGATCTCGACAAGCATGGATTGGCTTCACCACCTCTTGCACGCCATCGCGCTGGCGGAGGAGGAAGATCCTGCTGTCGGGCCTGCGGCGATCGTCACTGAAGAACAATTTGCGGATGTGATTACTAAGACTAAGAGAAGAGTGAGGTTCGCAAACGGCTTGGTTCCCGCCACACGATATGAGATATCTCTGGCAGGGAAATTCCCAGTAGACAAGTTTCAGCAGATATTGGAACGACTTGGAAATATCGTCTTGCTAAGTGTCGGAACTGATAATGTGAAAGAGTTAGGCCCTGTATTGCTGGACGCTCGGATGAGAGGATATACTACGCAAGCACAGGGCAGGGAGGAGTTGGTATGTTGTGCCTACGTCCCCACTTGTGCGAATTGATATATTTTATGATGAATTGACACTGATCACACGGGACTCTTGCAGCTCGGTTCGCTTTGCAATGACCTTCTTGTCATATCGCACACCCTGAGTGCTCGTCTCTATATGCCTCGGCATACTTCCCATTCATCAGTTGTTCTTGGGGATTACATTTCGCTTCTCAAGTCCGGAACCACCACCGTCACACCTTCCCGATGCCAATCCCGGGCCGCCTCCCCGACTCGGCGGCAGTCATCGATATCCATGGCCAAGAATACGCAGATTCAGTTTGATGTTGAATCGAAGGCACCCCACAGTTCTACCACAAATTACGCTGATGTGGGCCGGCTCATCACCCTAGTCAACGAAATGGACATTCTCCGGAGGCTAGTGGATAGTCTGATTGTCGACAGTCATGTGAATCCCACCGCAAAGGCGATGTTCCCGCAATGGTCTATCCCCATGATTGCCTCGGCACCCGTGAGCAGGTGGAACTCAAAGGCCCCGAGCAGACCAGTTAGCAGGGCACCAAGTCGGGGGGGAAGCAGGACAAATAGCTGGGGCCTCGCCAGGGCGGGCAGCAAAGTTACACCACCATTGCCGGTCAGGCCAGAATTGGCTAGGAGTCGTACGTCAACGGATAGATCTTGGCAAGGTTGCCGTGATAGTCGGCATGGGTCGGACCGTGACCCGGGCAACTTGGTTTAAATAGCAGGTTTGGGGTTATATTCTACCGCAAGCACTCATATCTAATATTTGCTTGGGGCCGAGTTCGGTGCTATTTAATTATGTGCTCAGTTGCGAGATCTGCCGTTGTATATGTATGTATCAGGATTTACATATTTCGCTTCATTTATTTTGTTTTTACTATCCGGTGGATTAATGGGGTACACAGGAATGGGAGGTAGCGTGAGGGAAGCTAACATTGCTTTAATTGGGGTAACTTGCGGTCTCGGAGTATAGGACCATGGCTATTTTTCTCACACTATGGTCGTGTTTAATGTTTTGTATTATGGTTTTCATGACATCGACAAATCTCTTGTTTGAGGGCTCTCAAATTTCTAATCATGCATGTTACGAAGAGTGTATCGAAAAGCGGGGGAGTGTTGGACTTGGAACAATGGGTGGATCTCGGATCTGGAGGGGGATTGGGGATCGGAATACCGTAATTCTTTCTCTTGTTGGTGGATATGTATAGGTTCGCTGGGTTTATAATGATGTACTTCTAGTTTTCTACCAAATAGCTGCTAGCCAGGAAGTGTGGGGGTTTATGGAATAATTATGGCAAGCTTTCTTGATGGGGTGATTCGAAATTAGGCACAACAGGACTGGATTCAGTCCACAAATTATTACTCGTAGCTATCCCAGATATGGTGCCGTGGCCACATAGGAATCCACAACGTGGTATCCATCCAAACAACGATAATTTTACGATGGTGGATGAGATCATGATCCACCTAACTAGGTAGTTACCAGCGGGCCTATCTGTGCCAATCGGGTTTCTATTGGCTGAAGACCTTGTCCTGTGCCACCAAGCAGGGAGTCCCTTGTGTTGCTGAAGCTTATCATACCCGGAAAAACGGTCGATGCCGGCAACGCCGCTGCATATTGGTAGCGCTCCTCTCGTTACCAGGTTTAGGTTTACCCACTAGACTCAAAGCCTAAATTACTATCATAGCCCCTATCATAGCTACCTCCAACATTGGGGCTAGCATTCTCGGCTGCATTGGATAACGAGTATTATCACCTAGATTATCTAGCAATAAACCGATAGCTATGTATAACTCCCGACTGATCAATTGCTCAGCTGAGACAAACTTGATTGGGTTCTACCAGTGCTCGTTAACCGAGTTGCGAGAGATTTACATTAACCACCAATGGCGTTGTTGGCGGAATAAAACAAGGCCTTGGTCTTGAACGATTGCCGGTGGTTATCATTGAAGAAACGTTCATTAATGCGATAATAGTCGGGCATTTGCTTCAGTGAGTAAAAGCAATCGCTCCAGATGTTTACACCTACATATGGCGGATCGATTTATGTTCTTTTCCATAGACACCCCCCCCCCATGGTGGCTATTGGGCTCAATATCTAGTACACATTAAACTCGCCCACCGTGTCCGTTGAGTGTTCGCAATTTTCATCTCTTGCTTCACTCCGATATATTGTAACTGGCATTCTACGTCTAAACTTAAGATTACACCAAAACCTTCAACTTACTCTCATGGGGTTCGGATATTTTTATAAATCTCGTCATTGGTCGAAGCAGCCATGTGGTACCTAGCTATTACAGCCTCCGCCAGTCGGAGAGCCCGAGGAGGTACCTAGAGTATGGGGCTCGGGACCTAAACCAGATGCCTCCGGAAGGATGGACTAACCTCATTAGGTACTTGCAACTATTACCAATAAAGCTCTTAGTATCCTGAGACATGTAGCGGAGCCAGGACCCCCCTGTCCGTACGTTAAAGCTCACTTTTTTCAAGTTCGAGTCGCTTTTTTGAATTTTCTGCTTAGCGATCCCGGGGGGAGACTCCAATGCATGTCTCACAATATCAAGGAATGACCCCAAGTGTATCTTACATTCAGCACCTGTTAGCAGCAGTCGTGGTCTATAGTAATGGGGCAAAAATTGGATGCATAATGCATAGCAACCATAATGTCGTCGATGTCGTAGTTACTGGTAGCACCAGTTTGGTTTAGCGCTCGCGTCGGATAAATCCGGAACATTGTCTTGGACAAGTCAGGGGAAGCGTAGGGATTGTTTCAGCCTCCCGTGTGGTTTTGGTTGGACGATCCGCACTCTGTCGATCTATGCATTATTTTGCGGCTGGCTATTTCCGAATTGGCGAATGGGAAAGATTTCCCACACCATTTCGTCCCTGGCAGTTTGCTCGTGAATTGGTGTGCCATTCGCCAGATCGATTGGGTCAGTCTTACCCTCGTATCCGGGTGCTGAAACCGTAAATCTCGTGCAGCTTCGTCGAGAAGATTGATCTTAACATGGGAGGTATGGGATTCTGGACAGCTTGTCTATGGTTATGTGAAGGGATCGTGAGAAAATAACAGGCACACGCTTCCCAGAGATAGCTTAGCTACTTCCCGATCCGATGGATGCTATATATCTTGGGAACGATTGTTAATTATGCTGAGATACTCAAAAGTATTACTCACACGCCCTGATATTTACGACCGGTGCCGGTATGGTCTCTGTGTAATCGAATTTTCCTTAGGTACAGCAATAGCTGTAGTAGGCGAAGGGGTAATATCATGATGACTAGTTATCATGTGCACCCTATAGATACCAGATCAAAATGTCATGGATGCAGAAAACCACCCATCTTACCCTTCGACCACGTTGCCGGCCTGAATGACAGTTAACCAAATACTGGCTGTAGATAGTAGATCCACCGTAGCCACAAAGCCCATACAGAGTCAATTTGCACCGGTAAATTAGTTTACATTGTGACTCCCAGGATCAACGGCATATGGTCGGCGACCTCTCCCCAGGGTGCGTGTTCTCAGTAAAACTATCGTCTACATAATATACATCCACAAAACTGGTGAATCTCCGGACAGAGCTGACATCAGAAAAGGGAGTATTGGGAGTTGCAGTGGAAATTCTTTTTTCTTTTTGAACACAGTTTGCTGGTCGCTTCAGATGTCGTTTGTTCTTATTGGAACTGACTTCCGTAATAAGATCTGTTATCCCCTCTAGCTGGTACAATGGACATACGGTACGGTGCACTTGGGTTACATTAGGAAGATGTATCTGTCATTAACAGGCGGGGTTCGGGGGCGACCGTGGGGCGAAATGATAGGAAGATGCTGTTAGAGAGAGAAAATACCTGATAATGGAATTGGGGTTACCACTTATGTATACCAGACATCCACAGGATGGTTGAACTCCACACATGTAATCGACAACTGCTATGAGCACGGCTTCTACACGTGTCACTAGACATTCCCTTATTTCCATGGACTTGACACATATAGTGCGCGCCTTGGCCACAACAACATTTTGCTATGTACTAAGAGTGGCGGGATTGGCAAGCAATTAATGCAGTATGAACTTGAGCCCCGGTACGGGCCCGGGAGGCTACAAGCATTGAACTGTCTATCACAGTATGGCAGGCAGACATTCTCATACATACAGTCCCACCAATCTCACAAAGGCCTAAAGAGTGGCTAAACCCGAGTCTCAAGTCAAGATCTTCGTTCTGATGGTCTTAATTCATATGTATGTATGCTGTCACATTACGTCTGTCAGTCAAAGTAAGTCGACAGCTGCCAACATACAAATTTTTATGGCAGACTGCACTGCCGACAGCGGCCAGATTACGCAAAGGTCTGTTCGGGGCTCCCGATTGTATTTAAGTAGCCGGCTTCCAAAATATTGCTCGGGCCAGACATGAAAGGACCGGAACTCGGGGTGTTGATATATACAAGTCTATGGTTCGCGCGAATTATTTCATAATTGACCCAAGTACAAATGAGCTTTTGGGGCTGAAAAAATCTCCTGAGCCTAGCCCAGCTCACTTCTGAGCTCAGGTGGTAGATAGAGGTAGAGCTCCCATGGGAAGAAACATCCCTGTTGCTCTTTTGTCGGGGATGTTGTGTACTTGAACGTTTAAAAGGTGGTCGCACTGGCACGGAACAACAAATTAAACGTTTCGGTGGCATGGGTATACATAACAGATCCCGCTAATCATGGCATAAAATTAGGATGGATTCCCGTAAAAAAGAAAAAGCATCAACATGTGCAACTCTAAATGACGGGCTCCTTTGTTTGTCGGGAGATGCCTTCGGAGCAGAAGACCAACCTCCTGTCGATCAACTAACTATCCTCCGCCCGCCATTCTTGGCTATCGAGAACTGAATCAGGGGATTGTATCGACTGGGGGGCATGTAGATACATTAAAAGCACGAAAAAGTCCACTATTCCGCACAATTACTGTTCAGCACAGGTCCCTCATTTACAATTCACGCACAATCATTCTTTTTCTGTTGAGCACTAGTCATTCATTCATTTCCTACAAACCCACGAATCCATATTCGCTATGCAGTTCCGAAGCCTCTACCACTCTGCCCTCTTCGTGCTCCTCGCAGCCACCCAGTTGGTCGCCGCCGCCCCTGTGCCCGTCCTCGACTCCAAAGCCCCCACTCCTGAATTGCCCGACCTTCCTAAGGTTTGATCTCCAATCCCTAGTTCTGTATGTAATAGTAACCATTGGCTAACTGTCGCTGGGGTTTTGGCAGCTTCGCGGTCGCGCCCCCCTCAGAGACGTCAACCTCTTGTCCAATAACAACAACAACAACAACAGCCCCAATAATAGCAATAACAACAGCAATAACAACAGCAATAATAACGTGAATAGCAATCACTCTAACCAGAATTCACCAACGACGACTCACAGTCACAATCCGAACACGAACACGAACTCGAATTCGGTCTGGGCCGATGAACAGTTCGATATAAGTCAGAACCAGTTGGCGGGTCCCCAAAATAACAGTGAACAGACCGCTCCAGATCCGCTAGCTGCTCCCGAGCCTGGAGCGAGGTCCTAATCCTGAGGAATAGAGTGGGGTAATTCGGTTAATTGGCTCGAGATGGGGAAGTATTGAGCCATTTGGGTTGAGTAATTGGGGCTGGTTGTTATGCATTCTGGGGGGAAGTAGCAATATTTAATGTGTGATTTTGTATCCATATATTCTGAGCGGATATTTCAATGCATGTGGTTCGGTGGTTGGCATCGCCGCTTATTTAATACTGTATATATCTTTCCTAATTTACTGTAACCACACATCCTCTTTGTGTTTATGGATTGTGAATTTTACCATCTCTTTGGTCCGGCATGCAGCGGATCCCTTCTATAATTAATACCGGTCTCCACTTGCAGACGTTCCTTACCCTCTACTCAATTTTTTAATCTCCATATATGGCTGAGGCTGTCTACACTATATATCATTGCAGGTACTTGTTACTCTAGTAAATATCCTGGTGAACAAAAGTCTTTTCCTCCTCCTTATTTGGGAAAACGGGCTTGGCGCGCATAAACTGGGCATATGCACAGCCTATGCATCACCCGCCAGCTCGAATCGAATCAGGGCAGGGTTAACGTGGTAGGTAATGACAGTGCTATTGATATCAGATATGTGGCGATGCATTCTACCTTTGCTGTTACTCATACGATGCTCTGAATAGCTTCTTTGACTGTGGAATGCCGTAATTGTTACCAACAATGTTGCATATGAGGCATGCCAACGGCAACGCATATGCCATGTATATGCGGCCAAGCCCGTTTTTCCAAATCGGAAGAGGAAAAGACTTTTGTTCCGCACCTCCGTATGCCAGTTTTCAGCGTGTCGCCCTTGTCGATTGGAGTGATATATTGCCCTACTCGTTATGACTGCTTATGCTGTCCAGAATTACCCAGCCATTGGAATTACGATGTATTCACTTTTCGCTACTGTAATTCAATATGGTGAAGCATTGACTCATTTTTGGCATCAATAACCAACAATCTTGGGGCTATTTCCATATTATAGTATTGCTACTACCATACATATCCGATCTTTAAGCTTGTCTTCACCCTTGTTTCTACAGGGATAGGTATTGACTCTGGGTTCGTTCAATGGTATGTGCATATGTATGGATGTATGGGCAAAGGCAATTACAGAGCCGAGGGGTCCTTGTGCTCACAATTATCGCAAGTGCCTTAGAACATGATTTCCCTTCCACATGTCGTTGAGTGCATAGGCACATCCCCCCTATGTGGAGTATAGTATCACCAGAAAGTCTTGCAAAATGTATGCAATCTCTGGCTAACAGACAGGATGAGTGCTTACGGCAACAGGGCACAAGTGAGGACTGGCGCTTTTCAATCGTACTAGTAGGTACTAGTACATGCTCTGAATATTTGAGTTCTGCCGCTAAGTACGTCGTTCTATACTGATCGTGCATCCTGTCATTCAACGTAGGCATCATCAGAAACACCTAATAGTAGTTTTGTCATTGCAAACCAATGTTAACCCGCTCTTCCATCAGCCAATCTTCGTGCCGGCAGGTTGAGGATAAAAAAGAAGAGCCGGCAAAAAAGAAAATCTTGCAACTCCATCTGGTCACCCCCCCCCCGCCTACTGACCTTGGCGCCGACCATCCCGGGCTTGGACTACGTAGGGATACTTGTTATATGGACAAAGGTTTTCAATGCAGGGATTTAATCTCTACAAATCTGCAATACCACAACAACGTACGCAAGTACAGCGCATATGAGTAAGGTGGGTCTGATAATAATAAATGATAGGAAGTACATTATTCTACCACCATGAATTTGTCGAGTATATTGTTTTCATTTAAAAGAGAACTTTACCACAAAACTCTCTCTCACTCTAGTAGATCTGTTTTGGAAGATTGCTCGATCTCATACTACTCAGGCATTCGAACATCACATGAATGCATTGCATCAGATCAACCCACCTGCAGCAGCTTACCTCCGATACCACTATTTTAGGTTGCAGCATTCTTTCCTGGCCGACGATATGGGCAAGGTACCTCTAATATTGTCGAGCGCATGATACTCCCTGTTATTTATTATTGGACAAAGGTTTTCAATGCCACGGCTACAGGGATGCAAAGGTTTACAATACCACAGCAGCAACAGCGCTGTACAGCACCTAGTAAATATCGAGCCTGTATAGGCATATCCGAAATTGGGATTATTTTGTTAATCAGACATCTGGTCAAAGAGTAGAGGATATAACGCTACACAACATATCTGTAATGGAGGTTATTGTGTAGCAGTTTAAAGGGTGTGAATACATACCGGCATGGTGAGGCCCTCCAAGAGCACAAGAACACTTTTCTTCTACATGGGGTCAGCCTGGGTACAACTCACGCACATGTCGGGCCCCTCATGACTGAGCTTTATTTGTACCGCTACGCTTATTTATTATCTTCATATTCCTCTTATAATTATCGATATCCTGTATGTCTTTCGCACACTCGCGATGGTGCAAGGGTGACAACCCTGTAAATAAGTATTGTAAACCTTTGCATCCCTGTTGACCTTTATCGGCTTACGGTCAAAGATCCTGATACAGACAACTCTCGTTATAAGCATACCCGATATAAGCATTTATTCATTATATGTCCCCTCGTGGTCCCCCCCCATATGTAACGGGCGTAGTTTTCTCTCGATATAAGCATATATTCACTATAAGCATGTCACCTCTGGTCCCTGCCGTATGCTTATAAAGAGAGTCGTCTGTACATTGCATGCTCCTAGTATTCTATTGGAATGCATACATCTACCACATCTCCATTTTTTCGTTGACTTTCCTTCAGCGTAGCTCCACATACCGGCAATTCAGCTATCCCAGAAATGCTCCACAACTGCCTGCTGTGTAATTTCGGCAGTTGAAGCGTGTAACATCGAGGTCAGACTATAGAAAGCTTACCTGCGTTTTGGAAAGTCAACTTGATATATCTGAGTCACTAACAATTTGGGGGCCTGGGGGTGTTCGCTCTCTGACAAGCACTCGTCTGTAGGTTGATAACGTATTGAGCGGTGTTATAACGGACAAGGAACCGACAAGAGGTGTCTGATCGATTGTAACCTGGCACGGTAGTTAAGCTCGGGGAAGGAAAATTGCGGTTTATGACAGTGAAAGCCAGCTACGTAGCTCATCGTATGCTTTCAACATGAAGGGAACGGTTTAAACTCCTGCTTTGGGTTTTGATGTTTCACATCCCCATCCGGATCCGCGGAAATCGGAGTGCGTTTTCTGATGACTGAGCAGCAAACGCATCATCCAAATTGCGGGCGAAATCCAACCTGTTTGTTAATATTGTCGGCCAAGGAGCAACTCTTTCAAATAACGGTCAGCAAATATATTCCTGATCTGACGTACATGCCTTGGCAAAAATTCAAGTTAAGCGAGTTTGTCCCCAGAAACCAGCGATCCCGGTTCATAGTCCCGACAATTCTAGTAATAATCATTCTTGGGAATTTTTATCCATACTTTGACTGACCCGAGCACCAGGTGACCTTTATACCAGATATGTGGGATCAAAATCATTAATTTTCGCGATTCCACATAGTGAATATTTGCCAAGACGCTAGCAATGCAGACTTTGGACATATTCTATCATATCTGTACGTTGTAGCTGTAATTTTGTTCAGTCTTTTATTTTGAAACTAAAAATTTGATCGTACAGTTGTATTATTAACGTCAAAATAGTTGATTCAAGCGGCTCTTTTCCATGGATAGCTATCCTTATCGCTCGGCGTAGGGCTCGATTAAATGATACCTTTGGCCGACAACCAGACTAAAGCCACCGCGGTAAGTAAGCATGCCATAGAGTTAGCTATAGGTGAAGTCTCGACATAAGCGACGGAGCCCCAGTCCCCACCAGAATTTGTATGGGAATAATAAGAAACCCTGCACAGCTTAGCGAGTTCCCGGTAACGAAGGGGGGGTTGTCAGGCCCATTCCCATTTTGGCAAAGTGCTCCGGGGGGGGGAAGCACGTGGAGTATAAAAATCTATTTTTTCTCGAGGGAGGAGAGTTTTGGAGTTGATGGGTAGACAAACAGAGGGCTATACGAGGCCTTCGATAAGTAGGAATCGGTTGCTTCCACTTGATATTTGAGATCTGAGCAAACTGCACTTAGATTCTGTGTGTATAGAACCCAGCGGACGCGAGGTCAGGGGTTTTCTTCAAGATCAAAAACCCTATATAGCCTCCGTCTCTTTGAAATCACGGGTACTAATTGACAGCTCATGGGTAACAACGTGAAAACTCATTGCTGTATCTCCTGAAAATGACTACTTTATGGACTACGAGAGATATGTACCTGACTAATTTCCCTTAGTATTTAGGATGGGGTCCCTGATATGCCATGGATAATATCTAACGCATTCACAAATTATTAACCAGAGAATTCGGCGATCTAATGGCTGAAATATCAGGACTATTGCCTTGCACATCTTAAATACTAGATGTAAGGCGATAATATTGGAAACATGATAGTCTAGAGCCCTGAATTGCTAGACAAGATACATACATGCGAGATGGAATAGAAAGAATTGAGGATTGTAACTCGATAGAAGAAGGGGTAGGGTTACAGGAGATGAAGTAGAATGGAAACAAGATGGGAGGGTTAAGGTAGTAGAGAGACTGAATACCGCCCCTTACAATATGGCCTCTCTGACGGACCACCTCTCCCTAATAAGCCACATATTATACTAACAAACCTATAACTGCCTTAACTTAACATCTGTATCTGTGTCAAATCACTACTGAGGGGGCTGCATGGAAGGGGGTTGCGGATCCTTTGGAACTAGAGGTGTCCCTATGGTGGGAGAGGATGCCTCGGAGGAGTGGGTTGAGCTGGAGGTGTCTCTATGGTTGTTGAGGATGCCCCGGGGAGAGGGTTAGGGTGTCACGGCGCATAGCCCCAAGGGCCAAACGCACAGGATCGGGCGATACGAGGGCTGAGTATGCAAGAAGAACGAGTTCAGCTGGTATGGATGCAGAGGATCGAAGGATCGGGTTATTGACCGTGGGTTTCTTAGTTATCTCTATTGGCTATTAGGGCGGCAGGATCTCTATATAACCCCCCTATATTCCCTTGTCCTCCTGCTCTCTTTCCCTCCT
>Ga0307511_10002534_pt1 | contig 19081 bp, 21 predicted proteins | sample 13_EM_MG_FD_200266 | JGI IMG/M metagenome (GOLD analysis project Ga0307511, IMG submission 200266) | Populus trichocarpa ectomycorrhiza microbial communities from riparian zone in the Pacific Northwest, United States - 13_EM | ecosystem: Host-associated > Plants > Roots > Unclassified | place... | reverse complement strand
ACGGTTCGCTGATCCAGATTTACGTTTACAGTCCATCTCACCGAACATGACGAAGAACTCTCTGGTGTCCACGGTATTGAGGAACGGGGATGGGACCCCGTTGTCGTCGAGAGTACCTTCCCCTGTTCCAGTGCGGATCGCACCCCCGGTTCAGCGGTTCTTAGAATGCAGCGAGGAGGATCTTCGTGTTTCGGAGGTCAGGGAGCTGTTGCGGGAGTATCGGAGGGTGGTCGAGGGGATGCGTGCTTTGGGCGGTTTCCAGGAGTGATACCAAAGATCATACCCCCTTGCTCTCATACACCCACTCCCCGCCGCTTCATCTCTCTTTTCCTATTTATTCTCTACCACTGTCTTGTTTTTCAGTTGGATTGATGGGTGGATTTCTCTCGCTCTTGTTCTTTCGTTATCGTAGCTCATTCCCAAACATAGGTGCAACTAATTGTTTAGTAGAAATCCATCAAGGTGTATATAGCAGAACTTCTGACATTGTCCTTACTATATCAACTTTACAAGAAGAGAGTGGGAGATATGATGAGTAACATGTTAGATTTGGGGAAGACATTAAAGTTGGGGGATAGGTGAATTTTTGAATTGTGGAAGGGAGTTGGAAACATTCCAGACCTGAAACTACAGGTATGGGATGGCACACATGAATGTTGAGTGTCTCCCTGTTTGTGGATGTGGGGGTGAGTGGACTGAGAGGGATGATCAACCTGGAAAACTTACATGCCAAGGCAATTGCAACTTTTTTGTCCTCCTCAACCACTACCTCCTTGAGTTTCCCATACTGCTCCTTCATCCTCTTGATACTGCCTTTCTTCAGACTTGGCTTGTACTGCTGGAGGTGATCCAAACCCAGGTCCAACTGCTCCAAAATGTGATCCAGATGTTGAAGGAGGGCTTTCCTCTGGTGTCCCATCCAAACCCCACCAAAATCTTCCCTGATCATGGTACACATCTCTCCATGGCCATCATGACATATATAATCCCACTCTGACCAGACAAGAAGCAGGTATGACCCAAGAGTTCTAAGGTCTGCAGTTGCCCTGGCTGCCCTGACAGCCCCCCACATACTTCCAAAGTAGCGCCCAGCACAGACAGGAGGGAGACTGGGTTGTCTGTTCAACCATAGCCACATCTTTGCAGGTATGTATGGTCCCATGATGTTATTGGATGCAATTCGTAGCAGTGTGTCAACCACACTAACACCTGTCTCATCTGAATATGGAATTTCTGAGGCTGCCAGTGCCCACAGTTGGATCATCTGTTTGCCACTTCCATGCCCCCCCCACCAGAGTAAGTGAGGTGATGCGAGGATGGCAACCTGCTTCTCAGAAACAAGGGACTCCTTATCAAGGAGTGTGGTAAAAAATGGAACAATCCAACACCACATGAACCTTGGGTCTTGTGAAGCCCTTGCAGCATCCAGGAAGGTATTGAGCATCCCACGACGCCCATATTGCCCCTGCCAGACTGCATATGGAAAGAGGGCAGTGATAGCCTTGCGGCTGGAGGAGATTGTATGTGGATTTGCAGCTTGAATCATGCTGTTGAGTCTCTGAGAAATCAGTCTTGAAACCCTATCCATTTGTGTGCTTGTTCTAGGTTAGAGAGATCCACACCTGTTTGGTGTACACATACCTCTGGTCTAAAGTTGTGCTCCTGTTACCTGAAACATCACAGCCCAGGTCAATTGCAATGATCAACAGGCAATTGACAGTAACTGAAGTTGGGGGTGAGGGTTTCAAGGACAGATAGTGAAGCACAGAGCGGAGGATCCAACGAGGTACCTTCTTCTGAGACTCTCTCAACTCATGAGCAACCTGAACCAATGTGTTTGTGAATACTGTATGTTCTTGAGGGTGGAGTTTAAGGACAGTCCACCCTATAGAGTAGCCTTCCTGTTTTCCAACAGACAGCATCTGGATTGCATTGATTGTGTGGTAACACAGAAGACCCTTGAAATTGGAATAGTGTGAGGAGATCCTGGCAGGCTGTTGGGGCACCCCCCCAACCACTGCTGATACTGGGTCAACACCTGAGAGAACATGAAGCAGGTGTAGGGAGGCTGCTCTTGTAGCCCGCTCCTGTGCTAGACCTCCTGTCACCTGGCTATAATCTACCTTGGTAGATCTAAGGAGGGCATCCAAGTAAATTGCACCAGATGCAGAGTTGGCAGTGTGGATTTGATGCCAGAGTTGAGTGGAGAAGGATTGATTATCAACCAGTAGGGGCTTGTTGGAATTTTCAAACTGAATTGCCCAAAGGGCCAATATGGCAATGGACTTGCTACTGAGCTGAATTGTGTTGGGACTCTCACTAATCTGTTCAAGTTGCTCATAGATCCTGGACACAATATCCCCAAGGTGTGTGCTAATGGTATAAGTGGTTAGGGTGGTAAACTGCACACTTGAGCTAGACTGACATGCCTCTTGTCCAGGTTCCTAACATCATCATCTGAAATCTTACATCCTAGGTCCATTGCAACAATCAGCAAGCAGTCAGTAATAACCGACACAGGGGGCTCAGGATTCCACAACAGACAGTGGAATGAGAAGCGGAGGACCCAACGGGGCACTTTCTTATGGCTCTCCATCCCTAACCTCTGATAATGCAACCAAGCAATCTTAACCAAGATATGCACAAGTAAGAGGTTCCCTGGGGCAGAAGGATCCACACCCTCCCAACTGAGACCCTTGGGGTGATTGTTCCTATTGAGCAAGTTTTGGACTGCACTGATTGTGGGGTAGAAAGGGAGGCCACAAAGATTGACTGTGGGTAGAAAGGTTCTATCAAACTCCTGGTGCATGTCTTTTAGGATATTTGATCCTGGGTTTACAGCCAAGGAGTGAGAAACAGCACCAAGAAGGCATGCAGCAGCCATTCCAGCAAGTTGCTCTGACCCCTGGAGCACCACTGCTTGGTTGTTGCTACTAATGCTAACAAAATTGGTAAGCATTCTGAAACAATCCACAACTATTGTTGTCTTGGGCCCAAGGGACATGATGATTGATGCAAGAAATTTGAGGGTCAACTGGTTTACACCCCGGTCCAATGATGTCTGCAACATCCATGAGATACAGAGGAAGTCCAAAACTGTTGCCTCTTGGTCCAATGGCTGTTCTTGGCCAGGTTGGGTCTCAGGGTGTTGGATCACAGTACTTTTGGTAGGAAAGAAGGTAGAGCGGTTTGGGACCTTTTGCCAAAGGTAGCGGAGCATCAGAGCACCAGGGGTTTGGTATGGACAGCTCACAGAGACTGTCCCTGTGATTATGATGAAAGCATAGCAGACAAAACCAAACAAAGTGGCACCAAGGACCACTGATGCGACAGTCTTGTCAATCTCCCAAATGTAGAGAGAAAGTGCGCAACCGAGCAAGAAGAGAGCAAACTGCAGCATCAGTGGCAATGACTCCATGACATGTTTGAAGTGCCAGGTGACGATGCCATTGAGTTTACGCTGACGGTTCTGGCTGCGCTCGATAGCAGTCCCCCGCATGTCGGTCGACACATATCGGTTTAACCACTGTTTGCCGAGCATCGCGAAGAACGCAGAGAGGAGTGAAGCGGCGAGGCTGGTGTATAACATGGCCTGAACATGGACAATTATGCGCGAGGGGCCAGGCCACTGTGAGATTGTAGGAACATTGTCACTGAAAATGGTGTTGTTCATTGTGTGAATGAGGACGCGGAGGAGAGCGGCAGTTTCTTCGTTCGGGTCCGGCTGGAGCTGGGTGCCGACCTCGATGATGAAGGCGGAAGTGACTGCGGAGAATAGACCAGCCTGGGATCTGAGTCAGTAGGCGCGCATCCGAGCAACTGGTGAGCCTCACAAATATCAGGGTTGTGTTCAAATCCTCGTCGTATCTCTTGTTGAACTCCTTGTCGTATTCCTCGGCCACCTTGTGGTAATCTTGATAAAAACGAGAACGAAGATCCTCCGGAGTCGAGTGCGCGCTTTGCTTCCGGCTACAGGGAAATTCTCAGCGACCTTCATGGGGACGCGACGCGAGAACCTACCCATCTCCCGGATTCCCGGATTCTACCCCCTTCGGCTCCTCCCTGGGGTCCTGGCTGTAGTCATATGTTGGCCAAACAGTGTTGCTGATGGAGCTTAGAGCCGTACTCTACCATGATGTTCTCTAGATTAATCGAACCCTCGGCATTCAGATGCCTCCGGGATCTAGAACCATAATGATCAACCAGTCAATCAGCGGTTGATTGAGATCGTGTACAGACCGCCTTCGTCTTATGTTCTCCCATTGACTGGAGCTTAGCTCTTCCCCGATTGCATCCCCCGCACCATCGCTCTCGGTTTCTCGACTGTGATGCAAACGGGTCAAAAAAATTAAACCGCGAAATTTCCAGGGACTCGCCTATCTACTGTGATCTCCTCCAAACCCGCTGAACCGGAGGGTATTGGCGAAACTCGCACAGACATGCAGATGATGACGGGAGGGACGAAACGTGGTGGGCGCGGAACTTGGAATGGACAGATAACACTAGCGCCGACCAACCGAGATACGCACAGAAATAACTATGAACGATATCCCGATACAGGGCTGTAGACCGTCGGCAACCCACAGATAAGTCCACAATAGCGCGCAACATCGAAGGTCATCTTGGGGTAAGGCCTCATCGCAGATTTTGGCGACGAATTGGGATTTGGTTGGCAAGCATAACCGTGATATTTATACAAGGGCGTTATTGTGGTTTCAAGTACCTTGTCTCGCCGAAGGCGAAGGGAAACCCGACATGGCGTAGAAAGCTCGTTCACCGGTCCGTTCGCGCCGACCGCACGGCTTTAACGGTCGGGTTCACTGACACCTCCTGTGGTTACTTCCTTCGTTGACTCTCTCGGACTTTGACTGGTTTCAGGACAGGCCCGCTCACTCTCGAGGTCCCCGAAGTTCCGACACAACCGAGCGGTATGCCTACAGACGCCAAAAGTCTCGCTGCGAGCACTGTTACATTCACCCTTCGGATCTCTCGTGGTCTCTGCCTCTCACCCTACAATACCCTGTACCCTCCCACAAAGCTCGATTCATTGCTACTACCTGCCCTCTTTGTCCTTGTTCCCCGTCCCTTCTCTGCCAACCGACTTTCACCGAATTCTGTTCAGGTACGAAGTTCAGAGGCTCTCACCAGTTTTATTGGGATCTTTCCTCCGAAAAAATCGTGGGATGAGTGGCGCCCCCGTATCCCACCTGGAATGTGGTCCGCCCATTCTTCCTCGCTTCTGAGGGGAGGGGATTCACACGGGACCCTCTGCCGGTCGTCAGCGGTAGCTACCTACGACTAGCGTTGACCCCGCAAATGTGACGGTGGCAGAGAGAGAGTAAGAGGTGGATCAATAGGGGTAGAGGTCGTAGTTGAGCGGAAGTGGGTATACAGGGTCGGATTGTGGGTCATGAAGGAGCTCGGGGGTAGGCCGGTTTGATGTCTCGCGGTACTCCGGTCAAGATTGCGAGTTCGACCCACGACCATTTGTCTACGAGGGAACAGCATGTGCGAGCACGGATACTGGTTGGCCAAAGCAAACCTACACTGTCGTCGTCGCCTTCCTGCCAATAACGAAGTACTGGTGAAGTCCGACCGTCGACCATATGGGGTTAGTGTTTTGCACTTTGACCCGCTACGGGGCATAACCACCCCGTTCATGACGCTGCGTGAAGTTGAGGAATACGCTACGAAGGACAGACAACGGAGAGATATTTGCGATGTGGCCGTGAAAACTTACAGAGCCTGGGTCGAAACTGGGTGACTCCCCGAGACCCACACATACCCGGGGATGGTTTCGAATGTCTAGGCGAGCCCCAGTCCCGAAGCAACCAGGCTCGGAGGTCCCAGGGGGCCAGAGCGGGGTGAAATCTCGGGGGATCGTCGCCTCGCTCGCTGGACTGAGGCCCGGTCCGGTACCTATGGCGAGAATATCGCTGCTGGGAAGCCTCCCAGATCGTAGTTCTGCTCGTATATCCGGAAGAGAGTGCCCACCCACGACTCGGAAGTAGCAGACAGGTTCAAAGATCGGAGCCAAACAGGCGCAAACAGAGGCTTCTCCTTCGAAATCGATACCCCAAGATAACCGACGATGGTCGAAGTAAAAAATAAAGTCTGTCTCATGTTAGTGTCGATACTTTAGTGTTCACTTCGACGCTCTTCTAACACCTCTACGTACACAGCGTCCACGATGGATGGGGCATTTCTAAGGATGAGAAGGGCAATGCGATTCTCGCCGCGGATACCACAAACATGGACAAGATCGCGAAGGATCACAGTCACCGCCAATTAGCTGCCCACGGTGTGGCTGTTGGTCTTAGCGATGGCCTCATGGGTAACTCAGAAGTCGGGTAAGCTTAAAAATCCCGTTTTTCAGGGCTTCCTGATGAACGCGGGTTCCCCCGCAGACATTTGAACATTGGCGCCGGGCGTATCGTTTGGCAGGACATCGTCAGAATAGACGTGGCCATTAAGAAGAAGGAATTCCACAAGAACCCCACTATCGTGGAGAGTTTCAAGCGTGCAAAGGACGGCAACGGTCGATTGCATTTCCTCGGGCTGGTATGATCTGATCACATGATAATTACATGCAATACTCATAAAATTACCTGTAGATCTCTGATGGAGGTGTTCATTCCCATATAACCCACCTGTACGCGCTTCTTGAGACCGCGAAGGAGCTCGAGGTTCCAAACGTCTACATCCACTTCCTCGGCGATGGTCGTGACACCGCCCCCCGTTCATCCGCCAAGTATGCGAAGGACCTCCTCGAATTCATCGAGAAGGAGAAGGTCGGAAAGCTCGTCACGATCGTCGGCAGGTATTACGCCATGGATCGTGACAAGAGATGGGAAAGGGTCAAGATCGCCGCCGATGGTTTGGTCAAGGGTGAGGGTGAGGCATCCGAGGATCCTATTGCCACCATCGAGGCGAGATACAAGAAGGATGAAACGGACGAGTTCCTGAAGCCAATTATTATTGGGGGGGACGAAGGCAGGATCAAAGGTGCGGACAGTGTGGCCATAATCTGATTGCAGTGGACTGACCTCTCCGCAGAGGGTGACACCCTTTTCCTTTTCAACTATCGGTCCGATCGGATGCGAGAGATCGCCACCGTCCTCGGAAAACTCGACGACGTGGTTGATACCGAAATCCCGAAGGATCTGGTGTGCCCTCTTCTCTTAGAGACAGACTACCCGCTAACTGCACTTTTACAGCATATCACTACCATGGCGAGGTACAGCGCCGACTTCCCCTTCCCGGTTGCCTATCCTCCTCAGCGCATGACGAATGTCCTCGCCGAATGGCTCTCCAAGAAGGGCCTTAAGCAGGCACATATCGCGGAAACCGAGAAGTATGCTCACGTTACCTTCTTCTTCAACGGCGGTGTGGAGAAGCAGTTCGAGAAGGAAGAGCGACATTTGATCGCCTCGCCTAAAGTCGCCACCTATGACCTCCAACCACAGATGAGTGCGCAGGAAGTCGCCGACAAGGTTGCGGAGGTCGTCAAATCCAAGGAGAATGAGTTTGTGATGTGCAACTTTGCTCCTCCCGACATGGTACGGTAGTCCTCACCTCATCTGGGAAACAACGCTTACGAAGGTCGGTACCAGGTTGGCCACACTGGTGTCTTGGATGCGGCCATTGAAGCTATCTCCGCTACCGACAAGGCCGTCGGCACGATCTACGAAGCCTGCGAGGAGGCTGGATACATCTTGCTTATCACCGCTGACCACGGTAACGCCGAGCAGATGATTAACGTGGAGACTGGAAACCCCCACACCGCGCATACCACCAACCCCGTTCCGTTCATTATGACCGGCGATCCCAAGAAGTACTCGTTTGCAGAAGATAAAGAAGACGAGGAGCCCGGTGCCTTGTGTGACGTTTCCCCTACGATTCTGGCCATTATCGTAAGTGTTTCAGTACGAAAGTATGGTGACAGCGCTGACCCGATGATGCCTGTCGTTAGGGACTGGATCAACCCGAAGGTACTGAGAGATGCGCACTGAGTAATTTACCCTCCACTGACGTTTGCTGCAGAGATGACCGGCCGCTCGTTGCTCAAAGAGGCTTAGAAGAAGTTACCCATTGTATAAGACACCCTAAAATCATAGAAGCATTGTATGTCGATAGAACCAGTGTTGGGCGGCGCCGCACAAACACGAAATTAAATAGGCTTCTGGAGGACTGGCGATTTGTCCCGGTTATGGATATGGCTGCACAACGCTTGACTTTAAGGTAAGCCCGCGTAGCTCAATCGGCTAGAGCGTCAGACTTTTACGACCAGAGATCTGAAGGCTGCGAGTTCGACCCTCGCCGCGGGCTTCTTTTTTCTCCGACCTCCACTGACTCGCTCTCCTGCCTTGACTTGTTGCCTCCATCCATCCCTCCTCTTCTTCTTCGGCTGCTTCTATCGCCGCCGTCTCTCTGTCCGGTTTCTGAACCTATATGCCACTTGACGAGGTACTGATCTATCGCCTAGATCGAGGAGTTAAACTTAACCTGGTTCCCTAGCCTCCACCCAAACGACCTCGACTATTTGAACCTGATGGATTCACTTCTACCACTCCTAAACGACCCAAACCCCGACCTGTTGTATTCGAAAGCGCGTTTCCTTTCAAGCCAAACGCGGTGACACCCAAGAAACCCCTCGTCCAATCCCGGGTTTCTGTACCTCCACGATTCTTGCCACCTGATGTACCTGCTACTCCGTCCCCGTCCAAGAGTAGGAGCGAGTCGGCTTCACGTATACGGCTCTCTGAGAACATTCCAACTACGAGTAAAGCTATCCCCCACTACACTACTCCCAAGAAACCGCTCTCCACATCTACCGTAACACCGGTGAAACATGCCTTCGCATTCAATCAGATATCCAACAAGAAACCAATCTCGAGCGGTGGACTGAAGACGGCACCGGCCTTTGCGCTCGAAACTCCCGTGAAACGGTCCATGACCCCAGTTAAACCGCCTCCTCCTCAGTTACTCGAAGCTGCCAGGGCTAACTCGCCTCGTCCGAGGGAGAGGACGACGATATCCAGTACGCGGATCGCAACTACGATGGATCCGAGTACGGAGGCTGGGAGCTTGGAGGTCACAACGCTGTTTATGGATCGGTTCGGATACAAGGGCATCGCTGGGCCTGAACCGGTACGAGGGTTGGAGGTCAGCCCAGAGAAGGGGTCTAGAAGGGCTAGGAAGTTCATCAGGTTGGATACTGTGCTGGTCTCCTTTTCGACTACTCATGGTACTTCCAGGGGTGGCTTGGCAGAACACGCGAAAACGTACCTCTCCCGACAGGAAACCAGCGACTCACTATGGCAGACCGAGCTACAATCCCTATCCAGCACCAAGCCTGATCTCCGTCTCCATTCAACCGAGATCGTCACCGCGACCCCCCAATCAGTCTTGATCAAAGGCTTGGTTCGCCAACGTGGGGGTGGTGATCAGAGGGAGACACGGGTGATGTTACCCTCGATTGTCGGACCTTCTCTACACACAGCCAAGGGCGTTGAAGTGTTCCAACCATGGTCAACGATCGGCGACATCATTTTCTGTACTAGGTACCGTATCATGAAATAATTATTACTGATTTACCTTTCCGACTCGGCACGGACTCACCATGGCCTGCTCTCCGTTCCCATGGCTATGTCCATGACGCCCTGATTTCCTGCTCCATGGCCTGATAAGCAAACGTCAGCAGACGCCAACCCCTCTATCACAATTACATTCTCACCCCCGCCCGCGCGACGACAAATAAAGATGAAATCTGGTCGACCGTGGCAACCCCCCCTGTGTTTAATTTGCTTTTGGATGTTCCGAAGGGTTCTGCGGGTGGGAAATGGTCATTTGTATTGTCATAATCATAAGTCGAGCACAGCTCGAGGGTCGTCGTGTACATGCTACATAATGAAGGTAAATACCGTTTGTTGCTAATGCTATGCTACTTGTGACCGTCTAGGTCATCGGAGAATAATTAAATTCCTGATAAACATGGAGGATCCAACAACCCAAACGGTCGAAAACGGTCAGGGGAAAATCATGAGACGGTCCATCTCTGGATAAGGGATCCCAACCATCGGCGCTTCCCCCCCACTATTCCTCGTGAGCGGATACTTCGATTTCCTCAACTCGTTCACTCCCCCAGAACGGAGTACCCCACTGTCCGTGCCTCCGAACCAAATGCTTCAAACGGAAAACGCGTTTGGGAGGCTTACACAAACACTTGACAGGCTTACTTTCCTCGTGTTCGTCACCCAGTTCCTCATTCGTTTTTGGTTCCTGATTTACAGACGATTCGGGTCCCAAGTCCATCGCGTCGCAATCGCAGACCGAGGGAGGTTTAGGCTTGCTCTTGCGAAGGATCTCCATCGCTTTCGCCTTCAAGCGTTTATTGAGCGCCGCATCGCTCCCCTCGAGAACCCAGAGCTCGATCTCAGAAATTTCCGTCAACGAGGTCAGCTTCTCCAAATGCGCCATCGTGGGCTGAAACAGAGTGCGACGGTAAGCGCTACGAAATGGGACCGGACTTGTGACTTTGGTTTACCTTCCTCATAGCTATTTTCTGGATCTTGGGGAAGCAACGGAGGAGCTCTGGAAAGTAAACAGTCAACGACTGGAAGACAATGCGGGGGTCATTGAGACTCACCTCTTCCGACCATCTCGGTCCAACTGCTTCCAATCAGTTCGAAATTCCTGAACGAGGTTACGGTGTTTGTGCTATCGTAGGCCTGAAAGACCTTCGTGAGGAGAATATGAGGTTTCTCGCCCCGAGTGCACACAAGTTCCTCGAGGTTCGGAAGGGACTGGAGTATGGGATGAACACCAGAGGGAGCGATGAGCTTGCGAACACTCGGACACTGAGGGCCGGTTTTGAAAGCAGTGCTGAAGAGGGTGACGAGGGGGAGGCTCGTCGGCGCGATCTCCAACGTGTGTAGGTTACTCAGGGCAGGGAGGCAATCAACGAACAGTTGCATTATGTCGGTGTCTCTGTCCACCCTGAACGTCAACGTCCTGAACATGCACAATTTATTGCGAATGAGCGCTTGGGATACAAGAACAAGAGGCCGTACATTATCGTACCTGACAGTGTGCGCAACATTTTGTAGAGTCCAAAACGTCTTTCTCAATCCCTGGAGCTCCTTAAGTCTGGACACACACCGGGTGGACTCCGTTCCCAGATCAAACTGGCCAGGGTCCGTGCAACGCCTTCGCTGATACGTGAGAGCCATTTCGAAAGTTTCCCAATAGGTGCTGTGGAACATGTTTCTGCAACACTTGGACACGCCGATCAAGTTCCGGAGAACTTCAAACCGGTGGTTGTATACGGAGGGTTCCGCCCGGATAGAACGCATATGGGAATAATCGAGCCGTGGGTAGACGTCAATGATCATCCAGACGAGTTCTATCGGAAGTTTGTAAACTAAGGATCAGCGTTGGTTGGTGAATAACGGGAAACAGCGTGACACGAGATGGGTAGACGTACAACCACAGTTCTCGTAACCGAAAGAAGCGACTGCTTCTTTGCGAGCCCGTTGCCATTTTTCATTCTCCTCGAATTGTCGTGAGCGGAAACCGACGTCCGGAGGAGGAGGACAGCTGATGTGGGGACATGGGAGGCTGATGTTTCCGGAACTTGTGAAAGGACAACAACGAAACTCCTGCACGGCGGGGGATTGAGTTTTGACCACGCGGCGGCCACGTGTTTGCGGTGATTTTCCCTTCCTGGAACGGCTTTGAAAGGGGCAGGTGCTGGGGGATCGAGGGCGATCCGCAGTCATGGCTGGGTGTGGAGCAGTTGGAGGCAAGAATTCCAATTGTATCACCATGGAGCGAGGGAGCCAAACCATGCAATGCACGCATCCGAGGTGGTCCATGGTCCATGCCGAGGGGAAGGGGGTCGCTCTACACTCGGGACACCGATCAAGCTCCCGAGAAGCGATCATTCTGCGTAGCGCCATCTGAGATGGGTAGAAGTTACTGGGTTGTGCAGAACCAGAGGCGAGCTGGTCAGGATAAGTGGGGTAGGTGAGGGGAGATGGCAGGAGTGCGAGTGATCGTACTTACGGGCTGGTGCAAGTTATATGGCAGCACCAAAGCGCCATCACCCAAATAGTGAATTGACGAGAGTGGCGTGCAATCAGATTGGCTCTGGAAGCCGCCTACCGAGTTCCCCGAAAGATGAAAAGACGACCGGTTCTCTGCCTCGGCCTCGGGTGGGACGGGGATGCATCCGGAAGACTGCAATATCAGATAATGTAAGGTTTCCCTCGGGCCCGAAACAGATGGCGGGCTTACCTCGGAAGACGCCCAGGACGCGTGGTGGGGGGTTTGAACTTCATCGACACGCGTTGGTACAAACCGGGGATGGAGCGCAGATTGATAGCAGTCACGAGCCAGGTCAGCTGGGTCGTCGCCGGAGACATAGATAAAGCCATCGAGGAAGGATACACCCGTAGGAGGGGGGTCGGCGAGCAGTTGGTCACCGATGAAGTCGAAGGGGCTCATGGGTGAGGAGGGGAGTGAGCCGAAGGAACGGAGGTGCGACGGAGACCAAAGGGAGGAGGAAGATGATGAGGCTTATATAGCGGGGGGGTGGGTGTGTCACGCTTGTGAGGACAGAGTTGTCGAGCCATGGCCGTGGCGTGAGCCCAAAATCCCCAGAAGGTTTATGAAAGAAGCGACAGCTCCGACCGATCGACAAATACCTGAGCCAGTCAGGATCAAAACACGCTCTAGGCACCGTCCGGATGCAATCGATACCGCGCCAATCACGTCACGTTCTGTATTCCAGAAAATGAGGATTCCGAATATCAATCTCAGATGCTGTGCTAAATCGGGCCAAAGCTGCCACAGTTAATGTCTACATACGCTACTACATCGTGGCTAACGTCGACAGCACGCACTGATTTGCATTATCCAAATATGTTTGCAACAACAATTCTTTCATCGCGGATCATCCCTCGGTAACTTGATCGATTAACCACAAAAAACCAAATTTCCGTCAGAGGCGCACAAACAGATAACGTTCACTTATCCAATCCAGGCTGCCCGTTGTCCAACATCACCCTGCCACCTACCGTCCTCGCGGGCGTGATGATCGTGGCCAGATCTCCTCCCACCGGATGATTCGCAACTTCCAACCACTATCCCCGCAAATGCTCAGTGATGAACTCCGGCAAGCAGGATAAGAATTTTCTCTACCTTGTCCAGTCAGAGAACTGGGAACTCGAGCGCCACCCAGAACCTCCTCCGCAAAATACAGGTGTGACAGCTTGTGATCGTTTTCGACGAGCAGACGTTCGGCGTACGTTCGACATATCTGGTTGAGGCTCAGGTAACCCCATATGGCGTGTCGTTGTACCCGAGTGCAGTATATCCAATTAGGTAGCCTGTGGCGGATTGATTCTGCTGGCTGGATGAATTATCAGGACGTCGGACGTTGCAATATGACACAATGGGAGCATTTACCAAATTCGTAATCGCTGGAATGGGAACACTCAGCAGGTCACCTGGGATGCGTGGCATGCACGGCTCCGAGACCCTATGGGTTTCAAACTGGTCGGAGGCCAGGCAACGGCCATCGCCATCAGAGTTGCCACTCTGGTCGAGATGATGACTCGAAGAACTGGTGCGACCAGCGCAGCAAGGACAGAACATGGTGAAGTGGTGGACTGAATGCCTGAATCAGAAGGCGCTCTTTTATCCCATTGAGAGCCACGGCCCACCTGGCACACCATCCTTTGTGGAAAGGCCCGTGGAAGTGGGGGTTATGAGCAAGGACACCGTGCGCCATTGTGCCACCCAGGTGAAAGAGATTGTGCTTCGCTAGGGCCAGGGTGGCAACGGCCATTCACCATGGCCCAGAGAAGGATGTTTCCTTAACCTGTAGGCGAGGGTGAGGTTTCCGCCAAAGGATCTTGTGGTGTCCAGCACTCAGCCACACCGCAAGTTGCCGTTTCCTTGATCGCGGAAACTTGACATTCAACGAGCGCCTACGCGACCGCTCCGCTCACACGTGACGCCGTCACTTCCGCTTCATGGGATTTTCCGATAGTTTGACGTTCCCCCCGCGCGAAGAACTGTTGCGGTCGGGGCACGTAATTAATAACCACTTGCTCTCGAGCGAATAGATTTGAGTTTGGCCATCTGTTATGGAATGTAAGTTTCTACGGATGAGAATGGCCAAGACGTAAGAAAAAATGATCGCTCGGGGTGTCAGAAAGGTGGCACCCGCGAGCCCGATATGTGGTGTATCTATCTAATAAATAATAAAGGGGTGGACCCGGTGGACGGAGAAAAGGTGGGAAGTGTGTGGAAACGGATGTGCGGAATACTGGGTGGCTGGCCGCGAAGGTTAGGGGGGTTTCAAGGGAACTGTCGGGACCCCGTCCGATGTATTGGGCCGTGAACACTTCCTATGCATTTGGAGCTAGGACGCCATTGCTTTGCCCCTGAAAACAGTCCAATTTCCAAACGGCCGGGGTCTGAAAAGGACAGCGACCCAACTGTTTCGAGCCCGCTGAACACTGGCGTCATTTCTACGCTTGAACGTTGAACTTTCAATTTCATCGCCTCGCGCGATGCGAAGAATTCCAGATATCCAGGAATGAACTTTGACTGATGAAACCCTATTGGAACTGGTGTGTATATTCCTGGTGCTACGAGTGGTCACAGAACAAGTGACTTTCCATCGGCTGTTTCTGTAGCGGTATCAATCAACTTGATTTGTGTTGCTTTCAGCTCAGACAACGGTCGGAGTGTGACAGCCGGTTCTCTTTCTCGACCGGAGCATTCGGAGTAGAGAAACTCTAACAAGCGACGGAAGCCCACTCAATGCGAAGAATCTGGGAGAAGTAGACCGGAGAAGCAACGGACCCATAGGCTCGGCGATGTGACATGACAGATCTAAATCGCGGACGGAAGTCAACCTGATCCGCCCGCAAGAATGCTTACTTGTTGGGTATTGGCTGGCCGGGGTGTCGTGGGAGTCCCACCGGTTATCTATGCAAACCTACGCGGATGAACACTCCACCCGCCGGATACCATCTCCTGTTGGATCGACTCCACACTCCGGGCTGACGAAGGAGCGGTTAGGTACCTGATATCGCTCCGTGGATCCGACCCCGAAGCGGCAGGTTCCCAGTGGTAATCTCCGTCGTCGGTAAGCTCACGGGAGAACGCTAGTATCCCGTAAGGTTCTCGGAAGCATAGGGAGTGTAGGTTGCGACGTAACGGCTACTGTGAGAAGAGCGGCCGGCCGTCACAAGTCTGAGCGGGTGGGGGTTGCCGATGATGTCTAGCAATGGGTAAGTGATCTCTCGACGATCTGGAGGTCGAGACCACAGGCGGTCCCTGCCGCCCCTGTCGACCCCGCGGATGATACCTCCGAGAGGGCCGATAACCAGGACACGGCGCCCAAAGAGCTGACCGTCCCCGTAACCTTCCCAACGTGTACGCACCATCGCGCCGGCCATCCAGGGGCTAGCGTCCTCCCACCAGTCTGATGCCCTGATTTGTTAATAGTGTGACGGGCCGAGCCGACAGTACCGCCATCGAGGCGTCGTCGCAACAAGCTTTCACGCTATCCAGGTTCTTTGATTGGTCCTCTATCTGATTCCTGCGCGTCCACGCACCCACATAAATCCCGCCCAACGGATGGGCAGAATAATTAACCCGACCGGGGGTCTGGTGCACCTATGAAAGTGCCCTCCGAGTCGCCGAGATGGTCGCCTCGCGTGTACCCACCGTGCCATTTATGGGGTGATCCTGGCGGTCAGGATCAACGCCACACCGGGCTGGGGCGGGTAGGCGATCGCGGGTGGCTACCCCCGAGAATAGGTGGTCGATTTCCATTCCAGAGTTGTGGAGGGTTCTAGGGTGGGAGGTGTCTTCCGATCCTGGCCACAAACGCTTTGTCCTCTTCCACCACTCGTTGATCCTAGGCTCCTGAAACAGTGCCCCGTCCCGTGCGGTCTGGACTATTAGACCCCCCACTTCTAGTCTCTCTTCGGTGCCCTCAGTCAAAGGGGTCAGCATGGTCTGACTGGCATCTAAGAGACCCGCGCCTTACCATATGGGTTTCCCTCCCAATCGCCCAACATTTTGGCTGTCCAACCAACCAAGTATGGAAACCATACGGCGCGGATCACTATTGGATATTGGGTGCCTACCATCCCAGTGGCCCATCATAGGCGGTATGTGGCACAGTTTGACCTCTCCTATAGTGCTGGGAGCGGTTGCGGAAGGCACGGGCTCGTGAGGGAAGCGGTGCGGCAAACACAAGGCTCATTTAATCCGGGGTGACATCGAGCAAGTAACCCAGCGTACCCTGGAATATCCTGGCGAGTTGCTTCACAACCCTGGAACACAGCGCGTCCTGCGAGTATCAGGAAGGGGAGATGGCCCGACAGATCTCCACCCTGTCTGATGGTCCGAGTTTCCGACTGATGTTTGGTTTTGCTAGGCTCGGCTCATGCAGCAGCGCGGTGCTCACGTGGCAGGTAATTTTGCAGGCGCCCATTTAATGCTGTTATCGTTAGCGACTATCTGGCCCCACTACGTACGATGGATGGGCCTGGACCCCGCAGTTTAACCGCGACAGATACTTGGGATCCAGAAATCCCAACAATCCATTACAAACGAAGAAATCTCATCGTAATCTCTCTTTCGCCGCGTTGTTGCCGCGCTACTCGGGAACTCACCGTGAGTCATCAATTCAACCTCGAAGTTAACGCCATCCTCCCCAAAGACACGAGGAGGTGCATGCGGTCACTTCTCAAGCTTTCCAAACTCAATCTCGAAAACCAGAATTGAGAATCCGACTCACTTCTGGCGCTCTCGGCGATGATCATTCCTGGGAAATTGGTACGGCCTTTCGGTGCAGTTCCCCGAGCACAATATGACCGGGCGGCAGTGCGATCCGAAGAACCGTGTATGAGGACGTTGGTCGGCCGCATCTCCATAACAGCCACCGACAACACGAGTTTCCATGGCCCCCCGTTATGTGGTGGGTTTGACACGAGGTGTGCTTTTTTGAAGGACTGGGCCTCGAGGTATAAGGGGGTGAATTCGATCCGAATTGGAGTGGACGTTACGCCGCCATCGATCCGTTTCGACATGTACGGAAGGCTGATGTTGACGTGGCATCTGACAGGATCCTTGTTGAAGGTCAGTGTATTTCGCGTGTGGTTCCAAGGAACGAATAAATTAAAATCTGCCCACCTATCCAAATTTCATCAGGTTATGCGCTCCTCTGCTTACTCATCGAAGCGTACACGAAACGTCAAGGGAAACGCAAAGCCAACCACGCAGATCCTGTTACAACTCTCGTTCCATTTTATCGCGAGTCCACACAGATATCATACCATACGATGTCCACATTAAGACACTCAAACCTGGACGTTCTTTGACAAATCTCTACGCGGTGTTCATCCAACGCGTACGTACGTAACCCCTGTTTCGAAAACACGAACAGGCCGTTATCTTGGAAACTAAATCTCCAGGTTCCGGGGACCGCAGGGGCTGGTGGCGCTGGCGCTTCACGGCGACCCGAAAGGTACCCCCGACCAATCCTTTGGACACGACATCACGATACCCTCTCCATACACCCGCCGCGCACTGCGCTTCACTCGCCCCTTCCTGACAGAGAAACCGCAGTCTGGTGTGGAGATCCGGAGAGTGGTAAATTTGCTGATGATCTTCAGTCTGTTGTCGATCCTCCTTGACCCGATTGAAACAGGTCAGAAGCCAGGGAGAATCTATCTGGCCACCCCATAACTGGGAACGCCTCAGAGAAGATCGGTGGTGGTGGTGCCGATGAAGGAGGGTGAATTGTGATAGCCCAAAGCGCGAAAGGACCCGAAAACAACCTTCTCAGTGTGTTTCTCTGTCCGGTCATTCTTAACTTGACACACCCGCACCCTAACCTTCTTGGGGCGGGCCAACGTTGGAACCCGACTACGACCTGGCGATAACCTCCTGCGGTGAGGTACCCTCCCTATCCAACGTCGTCCTCGAACTACCTCTTGGTTGTTTATGCACGCCGAATTAGCTCTGGTGGGTTTGGACAGCCAACGGTTGGTCGTTGAACGGTGGATCGTGCCGAGCGATGCTGCGGATTAAACTGTCGAGGAAGGATGGAAGAAGAAGCAGATATGTCTGGGGCCCTTTGAGCAGGTGGCTATCGTCGTGCTTCCGAATATTAAAATGAAGCAACGGCTTAGAGCCTTAGACTTTGATCGGCGTCGTGACTTGATCATGGGGTTCGCTTTTGGTGAGGACCCCACATTGCATAGATGGCTATCTTCCCCATGACCACCACGGCTTTAATTTTGTTCAATTGTCGCGTTCGCACCACGCAAAGTCTGCTGCCAGTCATAGTGTGCTTAGATTACGTTTCCGGATTACACGTAGAGTGTAGTGGTACAGATACGGTTTCGATCAAAATCGGTGGTACAACTACTTGTTTAGTTCCGCGGTTCGTGCCGCCAACTCCTCACTGGTCTGCAACGTAATCGTGAGCGCTCGTTAAAATTGATGAAGAGAGTTCTGGAACTTACAGCGGGTGGGCCGGCGTTGATCAAAGCCTCACGGTTTGGAACGTGAGGTCCGCGGGCCCTGAAAGCTTCCATCTCAGGCTTGGAGGTGAGCCCCGCGCCGGGTTGGGGAGGTTCAAGGTCTTTGGGATCGTTAGATTTCTGAGTGCGTGGCATGGTAGTGTTAGGATTACGAGAATCTCGCCAAGAATTAAGGGGCAACTTACAGCGGGATGAGGCAAGATACCAAACGTTTGTTCTTGGCCAGTCTTGGGATCGGTTTTGTTTGACATGACTGATACCGTAGTTCGCAAATATGATTGTGAGGGTTCGATGAAGAGGACTGCTGAGGTCCGGGAAGTCCACTTAAGGTGGCTTTATATAGCGATAGCTGGGATGGGCGGTGGATACAAGTGACGCGGATCTGGAACCCCGCAGCACCCTTCATTACGATCGCAGCCGTCGCGTGATGACATTCCCGCAGTGACGTCGGTGTTCATCTGGGGGTGGGTATTGGAGATGCGCGTGGGGCAATAACGAGAGTT
>Ga0307511_10002533_pt1 | contig 19083 bp, 18 predicted proteins | sample 13_EM_MG_FD_200266 | JGI IMG/M metagenome (GOLD analysis project Ga0307511, IMG submission 200266) | Populus trichocarpa ectomycorrhiza microbial communities from riparian zone in the Pacific Northwest, United States - 13_EM | ecosystem: Host-associated > Plants > Roots > Unclassified | place... | reverse complement strand
AAGCAGGGGCAGGAGACAGGGGGCGAGGAGAAGTTGAAGAGTAAGAGGAGGGATGAGAGTGTGGAGAAGAAGAGTGAGGGAAGGCATAGGGAGAGTAGTAGAAAGGAGGAGAGGGAAAGGGAGAGGGTAAGGGAGAAGGAGAAGAAAGGAATGGAGGGTAGGAGTGAGGTTGAAGAGTATTCGCGTGGAGGAAAACAAATTACTGAAAAAACTGGTAAGGTAACAATGGATTGGTTTGTAATGGTTGCAATGTGTTCTTTAAATGTGGATGTTTGTGAATTTGTGTGTTGATTTTGTTTGCTGTTTGTTTTACCATTTGAATGCTTTTTTGAATTGTTAGAGGTACGTCTTCTTATCATTGATATTAATTGTTGAAAGAAATTGTCTTTTCAAGTAAATAAGGGAAAATTTAGGGTTTTTTTTTGGGCCTTGGAGTGCTCAATTCATTAATACTTAGCCTCAAGGTTTCTTTTCTTTGTTGAAGTGCTTGTTTAATCACCTTTATTTCTTGACTCTTGTCTGTTGAAGTGTCTTCAATAGGATAAAATGATTTAGATTCTACTAGTTGATGAAGATGATTTCTAATCATCTTCTGGAATTGGTTTATGATATTTTAAATGTATTTAAAAATTAACTCTTTATGTACTAAAAAATTAGCAAGGATTTGAGTGACGCTCGTGTGATAAAAAAGTGACATGCTCATGTCTTTTGTGGATGATTTCTAGTTAATTGATGATAGAAAAAGTTGATAGTAGGGGAAAGTATGTCAGTACTTCGCGTCCCATTCATTGTAACCTTAGATATAGGTGACCTGACATAGTTATCCATTGAACATTGAGTGGTTGATCTTCAATTCGGTTTTCTGATTTATATTCCAAGTACTTCAGATGTATCTGTCCAATCTGGGTATTTTCTTGTAAATGCTCCATACTTTTATCTGAATTTGAGGCCTCAAGAGTTATTTGTCTTCAATCAACTTTTGGTGTCCTTATGTAATGCTTGGTAGAACATAATATTGTGTAATTTAATGTTATGGAAGGAAAGATTGGTACTTGTTTCATTCTTCTATTAGATGACTTCACACTTCACACTCCATTATGCTCCACCACATATTCATAGCATTTTTAAACATTCTTTTTATTTGAAGTTGTTACCTTGGAGACAAGATAAACAAAGTATTCTGTTTGATTTTCTGGTACTGTACATTAAACAATTACAACTATTTATAGAATGTGGCACTGAAATTGATGGCCATTTGTTTTGGTATCAAGGCCATTTACTTCCACTCCGACTCAGAGTGCTTTGTCAGGATACTTGACCACTTCAGATGAAGTTACTGAAGTCCTTTACTTCAATATTCATCACGTGCTGGAGGATTTTGGGTGTTATTAGATTGCTTGATATAACTGTAGATATACCTGTTTGCTCAATTTTTTTTTAAAAAAACTGGCATAGTTTTTCTGGTGTATTTGATGTGCAACCTTCAACTCCATATCCAGAAACTAAAGTCTCATTTCATGCAAGTTTTAGTCATTTGGATTCCCTTGAAAAGGGATAGACAGTCATTATGATTGGAACAATATAGCAAAAGTTCTCATGTTTATTGAATGTAACACTATAAGATTTTGTTGGTTCTTTATGATATTTCTCCACCTGTTATCGGCATCATCTTATTTTAGCTATTAAGATTTTGGAACCATATGAAATTTTCCTGTATTTTGACATTGTTTCCTGTATAAATCTGTATGCCAATATAACCTGGCATTGCAATGTCACAGTACTCTTCACACGGGTTTCAAATTGCCTTACAAGTTGTTTTGTTGCAATGACTTTCCTATCCTCTATTCAAAGAGGATATTTAGATTGGAAATAAAGTAATTTTGGGAGGAGAACATGATATGGCTATATCTCTGTGCTATTTTGTTGGATGTATTATATTAATGAAGCTGTCATTGCAACCATTTTTATTTTTTATTTTTTTAATTATGAAGTGAATGTTATTGACAATCTTGCATTGGGTGTTGGATGGTTTTATAATGCAAGGCTTTATCCAGTCACTTATTTTAATATTACTTAGATTGTCTAGATGAGATATATTGCAAGGCAGATGATACATTATGTTGTCTATGTGTCTACTCTGGGGCTTGCTACCTGTTTCCATTATTCAAGCTTTTGTGGTAGTATATATTTGATTATTTATTTATTTCTAGTCCCCCTTTCCTCTTTACACACAAGCAGCCTTATTGTTTTGCTTTAGCTGGCTGAACACTCCCTGCAGTTGGGATATGATGGTCCTGTTTATTTAATCTGCCTTATTTTTTTTATTTTATCTTGGCTCTTCTTTCTGAACATCCAGCTTACCTGTTGATTTATGTCTTGTGGAAGCAAATGATCAATTGCGAAGTCCTGAATCAGAGAACCGGTCTGATAGACGAATTAGGAGAAAGAAAGATGATTCTGCTGATGGGGATAAGCATCATGATGATATTGGAGATGCTAATGGAAAACGATTATCCTCAAGGGAAGATGTTAAGGAAGAAAAACCGAAGGACGAGAAGCACAAGGATGATCGATATAGAGACAAGTACCATGAGGTCGTGGACAGGGAAAATAGGCATGGAGATGATAAGCAAAGAGATGAGCGTGGTGCAAGAGATTATGTTAACAACAGGTCTGAAGAGAAGCACATAAGGGATGAGAAGGATGCTTCAGAAGTTCGGAAGAAATCTAAGCCACAAGACACTGATCGTGATCATGACCGTGAAAGAGAGCGTGACCATGATCGTAATCGTGATAGGGATCGGGAGCGAGAACATGATCGAGACCGGGATCGTGATTGTGACCAAGATCATGATTGGGATTTGGATCGAAATCGGGACCAAGATAGGGAACGAGACCGTGACAGAGACCATGGCCGTAATCTTGACTATGATGGGTCACATATTGATGATTGTAGTGCCAGATACAAAGATAGCAGGGGAAGGAAAAGATCTCCTGAGGATCGTGATCACTATAATGATGCTAAATCCAAAGGTACAAAGGCACCTTATCCTGATGTGGAAAAGAAATCTTTGAGCAGTGGGAGAGTTGAGTCAGATGACAGGGGAAGATCTCAATCACGTCAAGCCCATCTAGACAATAATGTTAGCAGCAACAGGCGGAGGACTTCCCCGGACACCAGTTCACATGGAGCTGTTGAAGAACACAGGTAACTGCATATATTTTCTAAATTAGTGAAAAAAAATGTGAGGATGCTGTATGGATAATCTTTCCAAATTGATATTTTATCATGTGGAAATTGTAAACTTTCAGACATGTGCTTTATTTCTGCTTCAAAAGTAGGGTTTATATAAGACTACCAGTTCTTGGGTTAAGTCAATGATTTCTTAAGTTTATGAGAACTGCTTCTCTGCTTCACTTGGTACAAATCTGAAGATCCATATATTGGTGATGGATTGCAGGACTATTATTTCAGTCATATTCATGTCACTAATACATATGAAAGAAATGCAAATGAAACAATATAACAAATATATTTTGATCTTTCTGTGAAGTCCTAGGGGTCATGCTGTATAGGTGAATGTTTTGTTTTCAGTGGCAGTCATTTGCTTCTCACTTTCAGTAGTAGGTAGATTGGTTTTGTGTATATCAAAGAACCCGTCTCTTTGAATATTATCCTCTTATCATTTTGAGAAACCACATGACTGGGTTGCGTTCTTCGATCTACTGTCATTGTTTTTTCATATGGTATTCCTTGCAGCATTGTTAAGGTTGCATCCTTCATTATAAATGTCTTTTCACTGAAGTCTATTCACTGTCTCTTGCATGTACAGTTAGATTCATACTTGTGGGGCTGATATCATGAACTATGAACTATCAATATTCTTTCCTGTCCCAGTCCAGAAGGGAATATAATACAAGTAGAAAGGTCAAAACCCAACGTATTCAGTTAAAAATTTCTTATATCAACAGGTTTTAACTATGGGAATAATGTTGTTGTGGTTCAGTGCACAAGTGACCTTGCATTCATCCATTGACCTATTTCTGAAATTAATCTCCTAATTAAATCATTTTTATATGGAACCTGCTTCAATGTTCAAGATGAATTTATATTGCTTTTTAATGCCCTTGGTAGTTTCTTGAGTTGAACTGGAAGATGATGATGGTTTTTATTGGTTCTATTATAGGCATTTCAAAGCAGAAGATTTGAAGTACAGGGATGCTGTGACCAAACAGAGGTCGAAAGCAATTTCTTCAAGAGAGGCTGCTGATTTTTCAGCAACATCAGAGAGAGCTTCCAAGCATAGGTCATCTGATAAACCTATTAAAATGGATGATGGCCATGTAGGTGAGTTGTCAATTGAGAGGTCTTCAAGTTCTAGAGCTTCACCCCGGGGCTTGGTTGACAGATCTCCTTCATCAAGCCTTGAGCACAGATATGCAAACAGAACTGGTGTCAGACGGAGTCTTGACATTGAAGAATCAGCGAGGAGGAGAAGTGGTTCCATCAGTGCTAGAAATTTGCCTTCTGCTGAAGACAGACTAGGTCGGGATTTACCGTTGGAGAAGCCTCTAGCAGATGATTCAACTCCAGCTGATTCATCCTTTTATAATAGAACTAATCAGAACAGTTCTTCTTTGATTCCTCCATCCATCTTCAGGGGTGGAGGTGGCAGCCCGTCTTTTATGGGTTCACTAGAAGAAGATAGTAGAGGTAACACCCGCTACAAGAGAGGCGGCGATCCCAGTCTGGGAAGAGGCCAAGGAAATGCTTGGAGAGGTACCCCAAACTGGTCTTCACCAATGCCAAATGGCTACATGCCTTTCCAACATGGACCAGCTCATGGAGGTTTTCAAGCAATGATGCCTCATTTTCCATCTCCTCCGCTGTTCAGTGCCAGGCCTTCAATGGAAATTAATCACTCTGGGATTCCTTACCATATACCTGATGCTGACAGGTTCTCTGGTCATTTGCGCCCACTTGGGTGGCATAATATGATGGATGGATCAGGACCTTCTCCCATGCATGGATGGGATGGAAATAATGGTGTGTTTAGGGATGAAACACATGCATTTGGGCAAGAATGGGATCAGAATAGGCATCAGTTGAATGGTCAGGGATGGGAAACTGGCACGGACATGTGGAAAGCACAAAATGGTGATTTGAATATGGACTTGCCAGCAACTTCTGTGAAGGAGGATTTTCCAGTGCAGGCACCTCTGGAGAATGTTCTGGCTGGACAAGCAGGTCACCTGTTGCAAAATGAAAACATTCATCAAATGGTCCAAGCAGAAAATGTTGAAACAAAATTAGCTGTTGCTTCAGCAAAAGAACCTTCAAAATTTATGTCTAAAACTACCCATGAGAAGATGCCTGATCCTTCTAGAACGCAAAGTAGTGATGACAGTTTTCATTTTGCCCGTGCTTATCTTTCTAAGCTGGACATTTCAACAGAACTTGCTAGTCCAGAGTTGTATAGCCAGTGTATGAGTTTGCTAAGCATGGAGCAGAGTGCAAATGCAGATGAAGATATTATAATGCTTGTAAATTTAAAGGTAGACTCTCCATCTGTCATGCACCCGCATATATGTGTATCCGTACCTTATTCTGTTTTTAATGTTCTTTATGCTATTTTGATGTGACAGGATGGTGCAAGAGCAGTACCGAAAAGTTCTGATTCCATTTTCAGTCTTTCACTTCTTCCTGCTGTAAAAGATTCTGTTTTTCAGGTAAATCATTAGGATTATATAGCTAATTCTTTGTGATTAATTCTGTGTGTTTTGAGGCCCAGGTTCATAATTGTTCTTGTTGATAAATCAGTCATTGACCAAATTGGGGTCATTTGAAGCGGCATGGTGATTGTTATTTTTTTCCCTTCTGGAAATTACTAGGATTTCCTTCTTGGCAAGTGAAAGCGAAGACTGTATAGGCATGTAGTTGATGAGATTTTGCAGCTAATTTCGATTCCTATATCTTTTTTTTTTCTTTTCCAGCCCATGCATAATTATTGTTGATAGACAGAAATTTCCTTCAGCTATATGGCATCTTTTACGTGTAGCATCGAGGAAAATGCCTGTGTCAATTGAGATTTGATAACACGGGGGAAAGAAGTGGGATGTAGGGTAATAAACAAAGGACTGGACTATGTATAAAGGCTGATTGGTTGGATTTGGGCTTCACTTCCTCTACTGTGAGAGGGAGACAAATGTTTTTGTTTTGTGATGCTATATTTGCATATCATTGTCATTCCCACCCTGTTTCTAACTGCAAACAGCATTGATTTGTATTAACTTTATTTTTCATGTTATGCTTCTGAATAGTTTTTAGATTAATTCTGAAGTGCCAATTCTTTCACTCTGACATTCTGTTTCCTTGCTCACAGAAAGCCATAGAATACTACAAGAAGCAGAGAGTAGGTTTGAGTGGCTTGCCAATTGTTAATGGTGGAAAAATAGATGCTATTTCAACGTCCAAAGTGAAGGATGAACCTATTAATGATGTGCACAAAGCAGAGGAGCTAGTTTTAAATCAGAATGAAGAAATGCCAGATGTTCCAGTATTGAGTTTAGATCAGAACAAAGCTGAAGAGGTTGCCATTGCTGATACCCGGGAGATATCGGAAGAGCTTGTTTCCGCTCCTAGCCTGAAGGAACATGCTCATGCTTGCACATCCTCTCAGGAATTGCCTGATCAAGCTCTCGTTCAACAAGATTGTGTGGAAAAGCCCGTGGAAATTTATAGTGGTAATAAGATTGATGAGGTGCCATCCGAACCAGTCAATTCAGGTGTGGCGGGCAGCCTCCCAAACCCTGATTATGCACCTGAAGCTGATACCATTTCACCTGCTAAAGGTTTAGATGATAATTCTTTGCAATGTGCTGAAGAAGGGCAGGGGTCTGGTGATACAATGTGTGGTCCTTTATTTTTTTCGGATGATTCTCCCAAGGCATCCGGGGCTTTGATGCCTGGGTCAAATGAGTCTGAGTCGGTAATTTTAAGTCGGATACATCATTCTCCTGAAAGTACACGTTGAGACAATTTCTCTATGTTCTTTAATGCGTTTTTCGTAATCGTTTGCTTTTCCAATTTTTGTTGCTTCTCTTTTTATCAAGGAAATAAAAGGAAATCTGCCCTTTGGTTTTCCCTGGATAAGGGGTTTGCGTGCCCTTCATATCATCTGCCTCATGCTTGCAACTCCATGCTTTTTTCTTCAAGTACTTCTGGTTTGCCTTCGCTGTGCTTTGACGATCACATGTTCGACATCCATACTAGGGCCTCCTGCATCAGGTAATTCATCTTTCATGGATACTGATTCCAGAAGGTCGATCTGTTTTACAATCTGATTGCATCTGCACATTGAACTTGTAATCACTTGCATTGGAGCCTGCACAGGTTCTTTTCAGCATCGCCACTCGATTCAGGTTTCAATATGAATAAAAAAGGGTGAAATCTAATTGACGTGGCTGATCTTGTTAAATTGAGCCGATCCATACCAACGAATAAAGAACAGAACACGAAAAACTAATACCCTAAGCTCTTCTCTAGGTTAGTCCCTTGAGCTGGATTTGTTATGAACTAGAGCCCTGCGAGTGATAATAGTTCATGAAAAAAGGATAAGGATATGTGAAGAGTGGAAGTAAATAATTTTTATTAACCAACTCGTGTCAAACCCATTATAGGAAGCTTTTTCATCTTTACGTTATTCTTATACCTTTCGTTTCCTTTTGAGATATATAATTAATGAAGAGCAGTTGTAAAAACCAGATTAGGGTGCAAAGCTTTCCGATTAACAAACTCAGTTAATCATACAATTGATTAGCTTTTAACTATAAGGAATTGTGTCAGTAAATTTACACAATGCCTGAGAACTAAAACAGCAGGCAAACCTATAACTTTTATTAAAGCTCAGAGTATGCCAAAAACAAAAAACAAAAAATTAAATTTTTCCTTTTGCATAAAAAAAATTACAAATTCAGTATGACTGTAAGATCCCGCCGGCATGGGATTGGGTTAGTGCTCCTTGCGGAGTAACAATGGCTGATGTGTTTGTATCCTAATTCATGTACTTCCTGCAATTTGGAGCTTTACATAAACACGGAACTTTGAATTCATCAGGCTCGTTAGGATCAAACAAATAATCATACCTGCCACATACAATAACAAATACTGAGCAATTGAACAGTTTAAAATTTATGAGCTCCAACACACAGAGAGAGAGAGAGAGAGAGAGAGAGAGACGTTAGCTCGTCACCGGCAGATACATTTGTCTTCGCAATGAGGACAATACGACTTTCATTATCACCCACACTCATGATCCTTGCATAGCAATTGGGCATACACTGGAACAGATGCAAGCAAAATTACATCATGATGAGGAAGAGTGAAGGTCACCAAACTGACACAGAAGAGATGAAATATATATACTTTGAGAAATTAGAAATGTTATTATGTGAAATCAATCACAAACTAGAGTGTCCCAACTCACAACATAGAGAAAGATGTTATTGTTCCATGAAATTTGTGGACCTTTTACTAGAGTATTTCACAATATCCAATCATTTACACCGATGGAAGAATCTTCTTGATGATTCACATATACATTGCAGAAATGAACTGCGTGAATATTAAAGGACAGAATGCAGAAAAAGAGTGACTCACAGAATGGTTTATCAAGCGTGCTATGTTTCCTTTATCAGTGGCATCTACCACTACCTCTTCACTTATCTTGAAAAGCTGCAACAGAAAATCAGACCGCAGTTTAACTCTAAAAAATGATGTAGAGGAAAAAAGAGGCAAACCAAAGCGGGGAAGGGGTGGAAAGCAAGTTCAACTTAGAAGACTGCTTTCAATATATTGAAAACTAGTATGATCTTAAGCAGATTCTAGGGTTTCTCTAACAACCACACAGCTTCCATCATCCTTTACTTAGTATGAAGTGTAAAGGAAGAAAATAACTCACATAGCAGTCTTTGCCTTCTAATCGGTAGCGTGCCTCCCTAAGATCTGCAATACTGCCTCTCACTTGTTCACCACGATATTCAAGAACCTGGAGACAATCAAGTACCGGTGATGGATTGTATTTCAGTTTTGATGATTATACAGACATGCAATTCATATGTGAAACTTCAGAGTTGCATTTCATAAAACGTATCCAATGATCAAGGTTTTCTCATTCATGACAATTATTCATACCATTTCTCCTTCTTGAATGTTTCTTCGTGCAAAGAGGCCCCATCCATGTATTCCAGACCTCCCGAAGCAAACTCGGTCATTCTCAGTTTTCTGAGATCATATGCACACCCAATAGATGGTTAGAAGGCAATCTAGAAAGTAATTATATTAACAGAAAGATGGAGACTTGCCTGTAAGTAGTAAAGCCTTTCTCTGAAAGAAGAAAAACTTTTAGGCTCCTCTACCACCTGTTGAAGAATAAACCAAGCACATCACTACAAGCTTTGTCTCTCATTTTCCATGTCAAAAAAGATGAGAAGACAACAAATCTTATATAATACTGAAAGCTAGGAAAAAGAAACTTTACCCTAAATGCATTCAAACTTTGTATCTCTCCCAAAGGATGATGACAAGGTCTTGTCAATCGATGGGAAATGGCTTCTTCTTCTGTTCGCTAGCAAATAATAAAAAAACAATAAAAAATAAAGTGAGGATAGATTTGATCTCAAGACCTAAGAACATTTATTGTAGCAATCATTTGGAAAATTCAAAATAAAAAGGTTTGTTAATTCATGTAGCATCTGTTTATGAGGTATATCAATTCTGTTACTATTTGAAGGATAAACCATAACAAATGTAAATTCGTTGTATAATATGGATCATTACATAGAGCTTGTGAACGAACAGCCCACAACTTATCAGAATAGAGCTTAATTCACATTTTTGTTTGAAAATCTAAACTTTAAACCAGCTATTGGTGTTGAAAAAAAACTCAAATCCATTAAAAAAAAAGAAGAAGCCTACAAGTTATGGCATATTATTTGCTAACCTGCAACTCATAACTATACCAACACATAGAGCCCCAGAATATATTTCAAGCACAAATTTGATATAGAACAATTCGACCAAGTAACAATACCACAGTAGGTTTCCATAATTACATTATCATTTGTTCACTCTTTTTAACAGCAATCAAGCACTTTGTTAAGCATATGGACATGATGAATTTCGCTCCATAACTTGTGAATTGTTTTACAAAGAAACGAATCTAGCTAATTGTTGAACTTGTGATTTTTCTCATGTCATGGAATTTTTTTTTTTTTGTGCTTTATTCGTTGTATGATCCCCTTCATAAAAAAATGAATAAACGTGCCTGCTTCTAGGAAGTATGGGCAAAAGAGCCATATGATATGGAGCCTCCAAACTCACGAGATAGGATTAATCACTTATCAGCCCACCAAACAACCCTTACAATCTTATGGACAATAATCCCCAACCCCACGTCCCTCCAAAAGTACCCAGAATATACTATAGCTGCACCAGCTACAATTTGGGCGACCGAACTAACCTTCTTGTGTTTAATAAATGCATCAACAATCCTTATGAAAAAAAGTAGGGAAGGAAGGAAGATATATCCACACATAATAGAAGTAATAGGTAGCGAAACTCTTGTTCAGGTACCTTCTTGTTGTTGTTCACTCTTTTGAAGACCCGACACCTCGCAGCAGAGAGGGACTCAGATTCAGTCGCTTCTTCGGTTGACACCTCTTCAAGTTTTGTTCTATTAGATGAAATTAACCTCGTACCAGCCCTTTTCTTATTTTGAACAAGGTTTTTGGCAGAAAACACTCCTACAGGAGTCTGTATAATCAATACTGTGTCCAGATTTGGAGCCCTGCACCATGAAAGAAAGCACAAAGTTATTAGAATACGTTTCTTGACAAATATGAAGGTCAACAGAGGCTTTAATGTGCAAATTAACTCTGAAAATAGAATTATTGGAAGGGGACTGCTGTTGGTTTAATCATAAAATATAAGGACTCTGTACCTGTGATATGCACAATATGAAATCATTTTTGTTGTCTGTCTCCCATTTTTCTCCAAGCAGTGCAACTGCGATTTAGAAGGAGATAATTTAATAACAAGAGGCTTGACCAGAGAGAGAGAGAGAGAGATAATACAACCCCTGCCAATTGAAAAGCTCAATAATAACTCAAAGTAAACTGTGAACGAATTTTCCCAGATGAAAAATAGTTTATTGTTTTTTTCTTTTGACAGTAAGGGCGCAAGAGCAACTCACCTCCATGCGATACCCTGCCCTTGAAGCACACATTGCATGGTAATAAGTGGAACACTTGCAACATTGAGTACACGAGCCATGAATTTGTTTACAAATAACACAAATCTGGAGTTCCAAAAACGCACATTCCAATTTCATCAGCTATGTTTTCAGATGCATAAAAGAGCTCACAATTCACGATTCAATATAGTCATTGATTAAAATGAGGAATGAGAAAAATAAAGCAGGCACAAAGCTCAAGCATAAAAAAATGCCAAAAATATTGAATGCAGAAAGACCAACTTCAACTATTCACCGCATAGTTGCATAAAGTTGGATAATGCTTCAAAGCCACCAGTCCTCATATGATGCTAATTAAACTTCTAACATGGATTCCTAGGTCAAGTATGAAATGCATGAGGTTCTTACAAGTTAAACTTGAGTAGCTCTAATTCAGTGATTATCAGAACGAATATTCTACCTTTACAAAAGAATTTGATGGGATGCTTAAAATCCCAAGAGCAGGTTCCATCTTTTCATCACTTGCAAACGAAACTTCAGGTCGAAACCATGCACATGTAACATGAACCCATAATGTCTCAACATCAGTTGGCTTTAGAGCACCACCTAAGAAAAAATGAGAAAACAGACATAAGATCAAAGAAATAAAATCACAACCTACAATCAAAAGCAACTGCAGAAATTCTCATATGAGTTTAATAAAACTATCAGTACATAGTACATTTTTTTTGGAAAAATAGCACACAAAGAACTCGCTTTAAACCACTTTATGCAGAAGCAAGCTATGATCAAATAATGAAAAGCAACCTCTATTTGTAACTGGCTCAAACCCAAGATGAAAAGAGAGTTTCCCTGCAGCTGGCCAAAAAACAAACCTTTAACAGGACAAAGGCAACACTCCCTCTTAATGTCTGGTGTTTCACATGCTTTGCAAACCCATGAAGTGAAATCCTGCACGTTTCTTGCTCCATAACATTCTTGATGAACAGCTATCTGACATCTGACAGATGCATAAATAATGACATTAAATCTTAGAATGAAATCTCCAGCCAACAAGAAATGCCTTGCTCTAATTAGCACATATATAAGCAGGACATTGTTTTCTTTTCTTTCGGGATCAAATTTTGTTCAGCAAACTGCATCATGTAATGTAAATGAAAGCAGATAATTGCAGCAAGAACGAATTCCTAATGAGTTCATAGTATTTAAATTATTGAAATGACTCCATAATCTTCTTTCCTGACTAAGATAGCTTTGTTGCTTTAGAATTAGATAAAGATTTCTCAAAGTGTCAGGAACGTGTCTAAAATACAGTTCAAAGTTGCCTGGTGTCTTTAGCACCAAACATTTCCACTGACACATAGTATTCTGTGCATGCTAACTAGAATCCCAGTCAAAATTGTCTCAGTACCTGTTACAGATAATAATCTTGTTGTAGTCCCAATCTTCTACCCATCTACATACAGCACAACGTTCTGTTGTCCACTTCGCATAAACAGGCTCATATCTCTCTGTCACGAAAATGATAATAAAACGCCCATGAATTGTGAGGAATTCCCACAGTGCAGCACAAGATAACATACTGATCAGGTTGCAATAGCAACATACCTTGCAAGAAAGCAAGCAGCTTCTGCTTTCGCTCTTTAATCAAAGGTCGCTTGGGTGGTTTAGTAGAAACAGCACGTGCATGATAATCTGCTATCTGCATCATCTGCAAAGTCCAAGAGCATATTGGAGATACATACAAATCAATATCGAAAGTATATAAGAAGAAAAGAAGAAGGTATTGAAAAGCAGCTCTAATGTTCAATTGAAGATGATTGTAAGAAACCATGTTTCATGATTATTCTTTCTAAATGCAAGTAATATACTTTCAGAAGTACAGCAGCATGTAACCATCTAGAGACGCAAACCTACCCATAAAAGAAAGAAGAAATATTCACAAAGAAAGAAGCTCAAAAGATTCTGTACAAACCCATTGTTCTAGCGGTAGCATGGAATCTTTCACCCTAATACTGGTCCTCCAATTCTTAATTTTGGAGCCTGTGTGTCGTTCCCATTCACTAAGGGCTTGCTTTTCTGAACCACAGAACTCACATTTGCAGACAACCCTAAAGCAGGAAAAGGAAAAAAAAAAGAATTGTATCCATAAATAAACTTGAAAAAAAAAAAGGCTCAGAAGCCAACAAGAAATTTTTCCAGAAATGCTTGAAATTCATGCATTTATGAAGCTGCATTCCTGCTTACATGTGCAGACTAGGGAAATATATGCCTTCCACTCCTGAGCAGATAACAGTAACCTTATTAGGTAGTGCTGGTTGACCATTACTTCGGTTTGATCTGTGCCAAAGGCTCTAAGATATTAGATATAAACCCTTCAAATAACTTGTGATAGAAAATTCAATATCCCGTCAAATAACTTGTTAATAGAAAATTCAATAATCTTCTGTTTGTTAACAAAAATAAAAATCAAAAGGAACCTACTTGCATTTCAGCTGTGATTTTTCTGAATCTGACAATTCAAAATTAAATTTTGCCTTGCATGCAGGGCAGTAGTAATCTGTGCCCCCCAGATCCTTCAACCAAGAAAAGATGGATCAGTAAAGTCAGAAACTTCCATCCATGCTCTCATTATGCAGGTAGAACATAAAGTAAGGCAACATTGGCAAGTATGGACAAACCTTGAAACGATTGCTGGAAATCTTGTCACACTCTGCATGGACCCAAACTTTACAACCATCACAACGCACCTGATTCAGAGAGGAGAACCAGAAGACCAATTTGATAAGAAAGAAACATTACAATTGAGCAGAAAAAATCACAACTCCAATATAAGTTGTAGGCTGCCTCACCCAGCTCCCACTATCTGAATGATTCCAAACCTTCTTGCATATACCACAAAAATGTTTTGATTTGGTTAGCTGCAATACCAATTATGTAGATGTGAAAAATACATATAACCATTACATAAATGACTTCGACTATGGAGACGACTTATTGCATAAAACACTGAGGACAAGACAGGTGGTACCAACCCTTGCACATGTTTTACATAAGAGCTGGCCTCCAGGGGATGTGCCCTTTATTTTCTTTGCAGGTTTTAAAGGAAGGCTTGTGCCACAGCCTTCACAGGGGCGCGTGTCATTATTCTTCCAAATCATGTCCTGAATCAGAGAAACCAAATTTGACGAGATTCAAAGAATGAAAGGACAAATAAGCACTTCCTATTTCTTCTTTTGAAAACAATAGAAAACTTCATTTAAATAAGAGCGTGAAGAAAACTGAGACAAGCCAAAATTTGAATCTGGAAATTTAGTTCGGTGTTCCAGGTTCTTTCACAGGGAGAGAACTACAGTGAAAAGAAAAGTATTACCCATTACAATTGAGTAAGCTTCCCCACTCTACTCCCAATCAAAGAGTAGTACAAGACATAAACATTTGAGCACATTTTGGTTTATTCTTCTCAAAAAATGGTAATCACAAAATCTTTCCAAGAAAAATGGAGGGCAAGAAACAGTACTATTATACCACGTTAGGTATTTCTGTTCCTATGTGAAAAGGAGACAACAGAAACCAAGAATGTTTGAACTTTAGGGACAGTATTCCAAGTTTCCTGAACTTGTCGAACTGTTTTCATGTTTCTACAACTCTAAGAACTAATAGGACGATTATAGCTTAGAAAGCCAAACAGCTCTGCTGCTGAAAGCTGGGAACTGGGGACCATTTCCAGATTCTAGATCAACACCCCCCCTAAAATCCTGCCAGATGTGATTAACACCAGAACATCATTCTGAGCAATCAAAAAAAGCGAGCCTACATTTACATGATAATACATCCAAATCCCAACACAAACCTACTATTGACAGCCAAATTATTAAGAGATTCAACCCCCATAACCACATAATTCATAGATTTTCTCAGCCCACTAACTTGGTAAATCTCGAGGTATTGTAACAGTTGCCAAAAATCAAAATTCCATTTACACCTAGGAGTTTAAGACTTTAAAGCCTAAGCACAGGACTAGAAAGAACAAAAATAACAGAGAAGAGAGCTTCAAAGAAAAACAACTTAAGAACTACACCATGAAACTTGCCTGGTTTGGAGAATGAAAGTCCAGATCCTGGTTTGAGCCAGTAGCCTCCTGAAGCCACCTATAAACAGATTCATCAAAAATTGGATTCCCAGCTGCTGTGTTTATATCCTGCATCAACTTCTCAGTGAACCCCTGTTCGGCGAGAAATGCCTCCTCAACCGCCATCTGGAAATCACCAGGCTTGCAGTCATCCAATTCAGACTGCTCCTGGAACCTATGCCAAGAAAAAAACTCACTCAAACAGAAATTTCAAATCCCAAGTTATCAACCTACACTACAACAAAACAATGACAATTAACACACCTGTCAACAAAATCCAAAAATGGAAAGATCATCCCTCTTTGAACCCAAGCATAGTCCTGCTCATAATCATTCAACTTTACCATAATTAGCAATCACATCCAACCAAAAACTAACAACACAAAAGCACCATATATCCAAAGTAACCCCTCTTTACATAGCAAGTAATTCATAAATTTAAAATCCACACATACCCTCTGATCCCCATCATTCCCAGAGCAACCAAAAAACATCACACAGGCTGCATCGGCAATACAAGACCTCAAAACCAACTCGGGTGCTTGTGTCATTGGATCAATAACAATAGCGGGCCAAAATGGATATTTCATTCCCGACTTTGCCCACACTAAATCACCTGAATAAAAATCTTCCGGCCCAAACAATCCATCCTCTTTCCTCTCCCCACTACTCAAATCCAAAACCCCACCACACTCATTATCATCCACCACCACCACCAAATTCTCATGCACTGTAGTAAGCGTACTTCGCGAACAACTCGAATAATACTTCTTCGTATCAAAACCACCCTTAAACCTCACCTCCTCCTCCTCCTCCTCACACGTATCAACATACTTGCCACCACAATGCCTGCTTTGTTTCTTCACATTACCACCCATTCTACGCAATCTCAAACCCGTTCTCTCTTTCTCTTTAACCTTTCTACTACTCTTAAGCTGAACATCATAATCAACATCATCATCATCATCATCAACAACATAGTCATCGTCATCTTTATCATTATCATTATCATCAAAGCTATAATCACGCGAATTAGTCTTACTTTCTTTTCTCCAATTATCAATAACTGAATCATTAAACCTTGAAGGCAATACCTGAACTCTCCCTCTCGACGTCCGCACTAGCGGTGGCCGAGAAACCTCCACCGTCCGATTACCATTATCATTACCAATAGTATTATTACTGCTACCGCCATTACCATTAGCTGCTCTCCTCGTCATTGAATCTCGACCGTTGGATTCAGGCGGGGAGCAAGATACTTCCGTGCACAAAGAAGCAGCGAATCCCCTCGACGACTTCAAACTCACCGGAATCACACCAGCGGCGACCTCAGGGAGAAGATTGATAGGGTAATAACCACCGGTAACGCCACAATTGCTGTGATGGTTATTGCTCGTAAGCTTACGTTTCTTCCTCCGAGTTGAAGCAGAGTTGTCCTCCTCCTCGCAAGCTGCGTTGTCGCCGAGTCTGTTGCACCTTCTTAAACTCGGCATTTGAGATTTCAAGTTCCTCTTAATTATCATCTTCACTAAATCAAAATCAAAATTGATTTCAATTTGACCGAAATTAAGCGCCAGAAACCCTAATTCTGAGGCTAGAATCAGGCAAAAAGGGATTGAAACGACGCCGCATGGATGCAAAGCAAGTGCAAGAGCGGGTCAATTCTGTCAGAAAAAATAGAAGAAGATGATGAACAGAGATCTGAAATCTCTAGAGAGAAGTTTCTCTCTTGGTTTGGTTGGGTTGCTGCAGTTTTCTCTCTCTTTCTCTCTCTAAGCGCTGCAGAGATAGGAGTGTATTAGGAAAAGAAAAGGATATTATATTAAAAAATTAAAAAATTAAAAATATGTATAATTAAAAAATAAAGAATGCAAGGAGGGACGGAGGAAAAGCTGAGGGAAATCGGAGGAAAATTGGTTTATTTAGAGAGAGAGAAAGGGTGCGGTGCGCTGGCTGGCTACTTATCGAGCTTAACTTGTGTGGGTGTGGATGGGCTGTTGGGTGCGTGAGAGAGTATAATGGGGTTTACGTCGTGGTGGTGGTGGAGGGTGCAATGGGCTCACTCACGTGTTTTTTTTTTTAAAAATAAAAATCTGAGTAAAAAATTTATTCCATCTTCTTCTAATCCTCCTTCTCTATGGAATTGAGAAGAATGCTTTGTTGCTTAGCAATGGTGGTTGCTGCTGTGTGCTGGTAATGAGGGGAATATGATTTTTTTTAACGTTGTAGATGTAGATAGTTCCAAGAATGTGGGGACTCAATTTGATAACATCTTGATTGAATTTAAGTACGAGGTTTGATTTATTGAGGAGATTTAAATAGTAAAGGAAATTCAACAAATTTTCCACTTTAGTTGATGGATTTTTTGGGACAAAAGTTGGATTGGAGTAACTTTCGATAATGGCACGATTGGGGAGTTTCTGCAACTCAGGGAGGAAAGGTTTTGAGTGAAGATGGCAACCTTGGGAATGTGTGGCACCGTTTTCGGTGTTGATGGGCAGAGGGAGGGGAGGAGGGGGTGGTGTTGGTGATGGTTTTCATGGTGGTTCTCTGGTACAATTGGCTCGTCGTGTGGACTGGACTAGCATGGGATTTGAATTTTATTGCTAGGTGTTGTAACAATGGCATGGCAAACATGAATTTTCCCACCATTTCTCAGAGGGTATTTTGGGTAGTCTGTTTGTCTATTAATGGGCTGCCTGGACATTTTAATTGCAAAAACACTGTTTATTAACTCAATTGTATTTTTAATTACTTCGTTGCTGCTTAAGCAATTTATGATTTTGATACAAAGTTCAGGCCATTTAGGGTTTCCGTGGTGAAGGTTAGGATGTGTGCTAGGGCATAAAATTTATTACAAAGCTGTAACTCCATGTTCCTGGCCTTCTTGTTTCTCGGGCATCTTCTTAGATGGGATCGATGATGGAAATGGGTCCCAAAGACAAGTTGGGAAAAATAAAATTTTGGCCTGCAAATTTGGGCAGGAAGATGGCAACTCAAGTACATACCTGCCCTGTGTGTCCTAGAAGAGGAAGAGCAGCCCAAAACGGAGCCTGCCTGGCCAGACCAGCAAGAGCAAGAATTGGGTGCTAGCTAAAAGTGTTGTTAGGGTTGCTGATTTCTAGAAATGGGTTATTAGGGTTTTTGATTTTGTTCATGGGTTCTTTCAATATTAGCAGAAGGCATCACCCCCACCATGGAAATTAAATTAAAGAAATTTGCTTCCAATACCATCCTCTTAGGAGGGAGAGTGGATGTGTTGACCAAGTTAGGCTTCGCAAAAAGCTTTTGGTGGGTAGAAGTTGATTTTTGGAGAAGTGTTGATCATGACAAAAAATTGTGTGGCAAGATTTGATGAATAGGAAATTTCTGAATTTTTGGGGTACGAGGATTAACAGATATTGATTAGCAGATATTCTGCTCTCTGCATCTGGGGTAGGAGGATGAAATTAACAATATATATATATATATATACACTTTTTGTGTGTTTATCTATTTATTTATTTTTGTGGTCGTGATGCCACTTTTGCCTGGATTGGGCAGTAGGTAGATGAGAAGAGTGTTTTTGCCAGATGGGTTTGCACGGATTTATGGTAATCTGTCGAAGAATATTGTGATTACAGAGATTCTGAAGATGGCAGCTTTGGTACTGTTAGAGAAGTGGGGTTAATGACCAACAATGGCGGGAGGTGGCTTAGA
>Ga0307511_10002532_pt1 | contig 19088 bp, 23 predicted proteins | sample 13_EM_MG_FD_200266 | JGI IMG/M metagenome (GOLD analysis project Ga0307511, IMG submission 200266) | Populus trichocarpa ectomycorrhiza microbial communities from riparian zone in the Pacific Northwest, United States - 13_EM | ecosystem: Host-associated > Plants > Roots > Unclassified | place... | reverse complement strand
TCCAAATTAGCAACCGAATGGGATTAACAATAGGTCCCTGGTGTCCGCCAGTCGCTTCATGAGGAGCAGCCAACGCGGAGGGCCAGAGAGTCGAGGGCGTCGGGAAGACGTCCCTCTGAGGTTCTTTGCATAGGTCAGACTGGGCGGGGATGAGGGGAGAGGATACTCGGAGACCGTGCCGTCGAATTTCAAGCCTGAGCCGTGCCAGCCGTGACCCGGGCAGTGAGACTTACCCACCGATTTCACTTATCGCTGCACGGGAAGAAGTACCAGCGCTTTGCATTCCTTCAGGAACACTTACGCTATTTTTTCCCTCTTCCCACCCCTCTAGCGGGTTAATTACTCGCGTCACGCCTGAACGAGAAAGGGCGAGGAATCTGCGGGATGCCGTGCCCTCAGTAATTGACCAAGAACCAAGCGTACTTCAGATGTGGATGTCACGGACAGAGTTTTGGTAATTGATATTCCGGCATGTAGCGCATAGACGTGCCTCGTCCGCACCGTTGGTTGGTCGGAACGTGGATTCGAGGTTGGAACAGTTTACAACGTTTCCCTTCGGATTATTCAGAACATCCTGTGCAATCTTATCGGTCCTTGAAACGCCGCGGAAGGCGGGGTACTTTGCCTTCATCTGATCTCCACGGCGAATGACGATTGGGAATCGACAGACACACGAAATTGGGACGCCAAAATGCGTGGTGAACAGGAAAGAGGCAATGCGCGTGTTGTCGGCATCTAGGCGCTGGCCGTTGGGTCATTGGTACCCACAAAGAGACCCACAGCACGGTGTACTCAATCAGTGCACGTCCACATGGGGGAGAAGGGGTAGGCGCCCGGAACGGGAACACCTGGCAATACGATTTTTTGAAGGCTGAACTGGCAGAGCAGCGCCTATCGCGGCAAGTTTGCCAATTCTCCCTCAATGCGCGTTTTTTTTTGGGAGATAGCGCGTCACCACGGTGACCAGTGGCAATGGGCGATCGGCACGCGAGCCAGCGCCCTGTCGCTGAGCTGTCAAACTTGTCATTGGTGTACAAGGTCGTCCGAACCACCATGATGTACTACTGGACCGTCAAGCACGACGGATCCGAAGACCAAGACATCGTGTCCTATCGAGAAGAGTTGGGGACATTCCGACAGCACCACATCATCATCGAGTCGCTGTCCCCGTTGTTGAAGAACGGCGCGTCGTTTGCGCTGGGTCGCCGAATCAATACGGAAAAGACGTGGCGAGATTTAAATGATGCCCTCGTCACCTACCTACAGTCACAAAGTGTTCAGGATGACAAGGAGCAGCCCGCCCTCGGGATAAATGTTGGTGCGGGCGTCCAGGTTCAACGTCTTTGGGAAATCCCTGATTCGAACATTCTTTCCCAGGGACAATCGTGGCATTCAAGAACCCCGTAGTACAGAAAGCATCGTTCTCCAGCTCCAAATCCCGCGGTGGATTATTTTAGGTCTCCATAGCTATGGTATTTTACTTTGTGTCGTGGACCCTTGGGCCCTATTGGAGAGCTCTTCCCACCCAGGTCTCCCGAATATGAGTGTAGCAAGCACATACGATAGCTACATAGCAGTTTAGGAGCTCAGTTAACTTTTCTTTCATCGTCAAGTGAGACAACGCACCCCAACTACGAATGTTGTTTCGTATCGCCTTGCGAGGACTACGGTGTATCCAGCCTCAAACACGTGAGCGATCCACATGAATGCTACTGCGGCATTCACCACTTTTCTCCCGACAAGAACGCGTATGGATGTCCCAAGCGTCCAAAACGGCTGGTCTGCATATTGGTGGGGAGAGAGCAGGACGTAGTAGATGAAGTAGATCAACGCGACGTGTGGAATCCAGAGTTTTGACACCCCGAAGGTGATGTGTCGCTGAACGAATTTGTTTGCCAAGCTGCCCGAGAGACGCGCCATATCAGTGGTGGAATATCGGCACCAGCGCCGAAACGTTTGTTTGCATCACAAGCATTTGCCAAACAAATTACGTCATGGAAATCTCAATTAGATCGCGTGGCTGGATTCGAGCTGAAGCACGGTGATCCAGGATTGCCCCAGAGATCCCGCGGATACGTTCGTCCAGAAGACGTACCTCCAGTGTCAACACTACTGCGTAGGAGGGGATGAGAGTGTGGGGGAGAAGGATCCCCTCGGAACTCGATCACTTCTGGATCGTATGTTTTACGCTCCCGTTCTTCCCCGCTTCTGGCCGATGGACTGACCAGCGCCTGGGTTGACACTGGGTCTCTGGGAGCAACTTCGCTTCCCGTCGCTTCTACTTTTCGGACTTTAGAGACGTTCGTCGAAGACACCTTCGTTGCGCTCGGTCTATTCTGGAATCGACTTTGGCGCCGTCAGACCGTTTTTGGCCGAAGGACTGGAACGTAAATATCACAAATCCACTGCGTGGGAGGTCGCACGACCGCTGGGAAGGGGCCCGTAGGTTGTAGTGACGAACGTAACTGGGAGCGTTTGAAACCATTGAGAGGAGGGGAATCCCATACCAAGATCAGCAGCTACAAGTGGCCAGTTTTACCGTTTCTGGGTTGAATCGAGGGAGGGTGTGATCTAGTGGGTTCCTCGGAGTTGAGAGGGGATCCATCATGTGAGTTCTTGGGCCATCCTGCGAAAAGGGCTGCTAGGTGCTAGAACCAATGCCCGTGGCAATTTATCCAGACTTACCCGGAAACGCTGCGTATTGACATTCCACAGCGCTGCTTCGTGGAACGTTTGAGTACTAGGAAGCAGTCCCTCCGAGGATGGGTTCACAACCGGTTTTCGGGGAAATCTTCGGTTCCCCACGACATCCACCCAGCTCGGCCTCACGTGAATTTGTCGCCCCCGGTATAGGTAGCTATAGGCGGCTGGCACGCACGCGGTGCATGAAGACTAGAAGGCTATTTAAGTCTGCCTCGTCCGGTCCTCAGCCTTCACTGAAGCCGTCTCTCCAACCTCCTTCACCCCTTTCACCACGATGTTCTCTTCTTCCCTCCGTGCTTCTCTCGTCGCACTGGTCGCATCTGCGGTCATCGTCTCAGCCGCTCCCGCTGTCCCCGGTACCCCCAGTGTCACCGTCAAGACTTCGGCCCCCAACGTCAACGTCGATGGATCGAAGAACTTGAAGGTCACCACGACCATCACCAACACTGGTGGGGAGACCCTCAAACTACTCAACGACCCCCGCGGATCCTTGAACTCCTTCCCCGAGAACACCTTCACCATCACCGATCCCAATGGTTCTCAGCCGTCCTTCAACGGTGCCAGGGTGAATCACGCGTCTGATTGTCTGGCAAACGCACGGGCTAACGTTTTCTGTCCCTCGCTTGTAGGTCAAGTACAACCCCGAGTACGCCGCTCGCCTCGATGATCCCAGCGTTTCCACCGTTCTGGCTCCTGGTGATTCCGTCAGTGTTGTTCATGATCGTAAGTGGGATCCTCTCGCCGATCATTTTTAACTTGTGTGTGATCTCATGGAATGATCACCACCAGTCTTCCGTGCGTACGACTTCACCCAATCTGGACCTGGAGATTACACAATCGAGCCATCGAACCGCTTCACCCACGTCGATGCCGATGGCTCTCCCAAGAACTTCTACGCCACTGTCGAGGGTACCGCTAAGGTCAAGCTCTCTGGTAACCTCGCTGTCTCCCGCACCAATGACAAGCGGGCAGACCCCAACAGCTGCTCAGACAGCCAGAAGTTGGATCTCTACGTCGCCGCTACTGATGCACAACTCTACGCCAGTGAGGCCTACGGCCAACTTACGGCCACCCCGGGCGGCACGGAGCGGTACACTACCTGGTTCGGTGCCTACGACTACAGTCGAGAGACCACCGTCCAGGAACACTTCGGTTTGGTCGCAAGTAGGAACTTCTTGGGCTTCATCTACGATTGCACCTGCACTGATCCTGGCTTCTACGCCTACGTTTGTGCGTATATATCCAACTCGCTTGACTTTTTGCTCGGTCACTGATAAATATCTTGATTAGATCCCGAAGATTTCGGGAAGATCTACCTCTGCGGTGCCTTCTGGGAGGCCCCCGCCACTGGTACCGATTCCAAGGCTGGAACGCTCGTCCACGAGTCTTCCCACTTTACTATCAACGGTGGCACAAAGGACTACGCCTACGGTCATACCCGTTGTCAGAACCTGGCGAACAGCAACCCAATTCAGGCCATCTTCAACGCCGATAGTCACGAGTACTTCGCTGAGAACAACCCTGCTTTGTTCTAAATGTTGTTCCCGCGACCACAGCGGAGGGGTCCTTATATTTTTACTTCCCGGGCCGATTCCAGTAGGGAAACATTGTATTTAATTTGTATCAATACCAATTCCTCACCGTCCTCTTGTGTTCGGACCACATGATAATCCTGCGCCCGAACCGTGACAATATTCCTCGCCACGCCCCGGCGTACACTTCCTCCCGTACTGCGGTTGGGGAGCTGGAGTAGGTGTTATATTCTATCAACCGACTTCACGTGTGAGGGTCGGCGTTGTTAGTGGCAGTTGGGGGAACGGGCTTGTTTGGGGGTGTTGTCACAGGGTGTCAGCTTTGCCGAAGATCTCGGTGATGTCGCCAAGCTTGTCTGCATCCTGGTACCTCTGCTTCACTTCGATACCATCCTGGGAAGCCTTCCGCTCCAGTCGTGCTGCGACGCGATAATCTCGGTCTCTCCCTTCTTGGGGATCGAGCCCGAGATGCATTTTGCGGACTTATCTCCACCCCGATGTGGTCAACTCCAGCGCGCACGGCAAGGTCGGAAAACTCGAATGCCTCTCTCCGCGGGGCGTGCGGTCCGGTGGATTTCGAGAACGTCAACTCCGGCAGAAAGGCACAATTAGCGTGTTCCAGGTATGCAACTACTTGATGTTACGAACGAATATGTTACAGATTCACTCGACGCGGTATCTACTAAGTCGAGTCGTGAGGGGAGATGGGTGGGTGAGTGGTTTTAATATCTGGTGGAACCCCGTCCGAAGCTGGATCGACCGTATCGCCGCGTTCCTACTCTTCTGCGCGAAGAACAGATTCGGCAGCAGAGGATATCGACGATCAGGTCGAAGATTGCAACGATGACCTGGTAGACGAGGATAAGTGGGTTGAACAGACATTCCGGTAATGCGACGTACGGTTACTATGGCGCCAACAATCGTCATAATTATGTTGGCGATAGCGGAGATGATGGTGTTGATGATACGACCGATGGCAGAAACGACGGAACCCTGTGAGAACGAGGCCAATTGGTGAGTGCCAAAGGTTACAGCATATTTTGGCAGAATATAATCACCATGTTTACGATAGTAGTGTGGGGTGAGGTATAAGCAGGAAGGGGGGTGTTGTTCTGAGTGCTTGGTGAGGGTTTAGACCTATCATCCACCTCGACTTATATACCCAAGTAGGTGGAGCGATCGCGGGAAAAGTGGCGTCACCTGTTGTCTTACTCCAGTGACGTTGTCCCCCGATCCCACGACCACAACGATGGATCCCGTGGCTGCAAAGTCGTCATTCTTGTGCATGTACATGTCCAGCCACAAGGACACCCTCGCCAGCTACGTCATATATCACGGCAAGGTGGCGAACGTCAAGATCACCAATGCGGAGATGACCACCATAGACTCCAAGGTACTCCTCCATTCTCGATCGTTCCGCAGAACATTCGTCTCATCGCTTTGTGCGCATAGGGTATGAACATTAACTACCAGACCCCATCCTCTGGTAATGAGAAAATCTCTATCCGGATCGAATTCGAGCCTCCGTTGTCTGGGTACGAAGAGGTCAAACCTCGCCTACTTTCCATGAAGGCGGATGCAGAAGAGTCTCTCGGAATGGTAAGAGCCACGGCCACAACCAAGTTCCGACTGGTTCGTTGACACAGGCCCCTAGGCCCCTGCTCCACAGATTACCAAGTTTACGCTCTCCCGCCTGTGGCTCCCGACTGTGGGGGCGTTGGCTTCACTCATCTACGTCACTCTCTCCCCTCTCTTGTCCAGCACTACGCCACCCTACTTCTACCCCGGTTCCATTATCCGGGACTTTGTCGGTGACCGGATCATCTATTTCTCGTGGGGGATGGTGGTAGTGTTCCACGGGCTCGAATCTCTCTATACCGCAACCCTTGTCAAGAGACATAGAACACCATTCGGTGTCGGCGTGAGTCAACTTCCGTTCGTTGGTGGTGTATCGTTAATCCATGCCGTTAGGCCATGTATATCCTGGGAACCCTTATATTTGGCTATCCGGGCTGGATGGAGCTGAAGAAGAACGTCCAGGTTGCCAGGATTGATTCGATTCTCAAAGGCAAATAGATGATACGCGAAGGACCCCCTGTACACTACCTATACACGATGTCTAATATGTGTTTTCCTGACATTACCCCAAAGTCGTTCGACTTTGGTGCTGATTATCCATCCATTTCGGGATGGTGGGAAGTCGGAGGCGAACAGGGTCACGTGGGAAGTCACGTCCGGTGTTTACTACCACTTTGCGACGCATCGAATATTGCTCCCCATCATGTACTCCCTCCCGACTGCGTGTCCAGTCAAGTGGACTGCGACTCAAGAGCGCGCTATTCTACGGGGTTACCCAAACGTCGCAGGTCCGAGCTCAGCCAGTCCGCAGCCGAGCGCCATCAAGATCCTGTACCTCCAATTCTTATGGCTCCCCGAAGTGATTCAGTTGTGGCATCGATTGTTTCCACCGCTGACTTTCGGTGGTCGTTTTCGATAGTCCTTGATGTCACTGCAGAGACTCCACCTGTCTCTTCAGCGATTGATTCCACAAACCAACGCCGACCCCACCCTCCTCGCGGAGTTAGAATCATTGTTCCTGACTTCGAGGCAATGCTCGGAGAAGTACCAACGTTCGATCTCAGGAATCTTGGGCACTGGAGACCCTGACGGGCCCAGTGATTTTGAACAAGGCATGATGTGGCTCGGGTTCAAGAATGACAAGCCCCCGGATGAATCTATTTTCGGAGAGAACGAGGAGGAGAAGGAAGAGAAGTGGAAGAAAGACTGGTTGGATAGGATGGAACGCAGAGAGTCAGTGTATCCTTGCTGGATTTCTCGCGTGATGCTGACGACCTCCAAGAGTACAAATTCAGATCCTCTTGCACCTGTTCCGACTGTGCTATCCCACATCCTACCCCGTCGCTCAGCCCGCAGAGGGAACGTCCGCTTCTCCCAAGAAACGGAAACAGGCGAGCCAACCATCGACACTTTCGCTTGAAGATAAACTCGAATCGCTGATGGACAAATTCGCAATGTGGCAATTGTTGAGCTCAATAAACGAACACGGGATAAATGCCTCCAGCAACGAAAAATCGAAAGATGACAGAGACTGGATGCAGATTTTCTGCGAGGACGTAGTCCATGAAACGTTCGACCATTCCCAATATTTCGTCCGTTCCTTTGTCGTGTACTGACGTTCGCCCGGCGGTTCTAGGTTCGGCGAGTTGCAGCCAGACATGTGTAAATTGCTTCACAGCAAAGTCTTCCGACACTCCCTATTTTCTGATGACACGGACACGGAGACTTCCCCACCGGATGACCAGAAAAGAAAGGCAAAGCGTCAGAAAACTCTACCAACCACATCGTCTCGCTCTCGAGAACCATCCCTAAGCAGAACAACCTCCAGCTCCCGCTCCCGCTCTCTCCACCCACACCTCGATCCCCACTCCGCCTCGGCGCTCGCGCGATCCCGCTCATTGTCCATATCCCTCGAAGCCGAGGCGAAAACCGCAAATAATGGCAGGAAACGGGTATTGACGAGGGAGGTCAGCATGAGCAAAGGTTTCAAACGGTCGAAATCCAGCGCCTTGCCCGACCCTCCGCCTGACCCTACTGTCCTCCCGGCCAAACAGAAACCGAAGGACCCGAGGAAGGACCGGGAGCTTGAGAGGAGCCAGTCTCAAGTATTGGTCGAGGACACGCCGGTCAAACCCATAAAACAGTTTACTGGGAAGCGACCTCCCCCCGCCCCTCTCAACACCACCGCAACGAGGGTGATCGGAAGTGAGAGTAGAACCTCAAGCCAGAAGTCCTCGTCGCTCCCGGGTTTAGGTGGAGGGAGGACTTTCGTCACGGACACACCCGTCAAGTCCGGTAGCGCGCCAAGGACTAGCCTCCGAGTCCGCGTGGACTTCAACGGTGACGAAGATGAGGACGAGGATGAGTGGATGATTGGTTCTCCGAGTGTCAGAAGGTCACTAGCATCAGCGTTGACGGACGAAGATGCCAGGAGTGCTTCTCCTTGACCAAGCCGGGGCGAATCTGGGAGTTACGGTTGGGGTTTTTAGATTGTATACGCAGGATATTAATTATTCCATGACTGAGGAACGAAATATACGACATTAACGATGCTGTCAGGTATTTGGTACGGCAGGAAAGCAGCTGTGATGGTGAGGGGATGGTATACCCGGTGAAATTAGACTGCCAGAGGTGGACGAGAAATGAAGGCAACAGATTGTGTGAAGACTTGTAGGTGATGATGGTAACGAACAAGGAGGGGATATTTCCGGATCGCTAATGGATGTGCATGGGAATGAAAGCAGGGCTCGATAACAAAGGACAGTGGCTTGCATGGGGAATAGATAAAATATATGAAGAAATAAACAAAGGTATACCCGGACCGGCGGATCGGAGGGCTCCGTCCTACTTCAGTAGGACTTGAGGGGCGTGGCCGACGAAGCGACAAGTCGCGATGTTGGATGCAACTCCAGTACGGCTCACCTTTCGCCCCGTCGTTCGGCAACGACACACTCCACCCACCTATCGATGGCGGTCTCCAGAATCGTGTCCCAACCCTCTCCTTGCTTCGCAACGAGAGGACCGTCAAACAAAATGGGGAACTCCTCCACCTTGAACTTCTGTTTAGTGGGGGAGGTGGCGGGGGTTCCGTGCGAGGGTGTATTGGATCCTATACCAGGGTCAGTACCGACAACACCGTTGAGTGCTCTCCCCCGCTTGAAGCTGGAGTCGGAGTTGGGCATAACGACGGGAAGAAGGTAACGTAACTTGAGGGCACTGTAAACAACCAGTAAGGATGCGTTCTACTGGGACTGGGGGGGAAACACTTACGCTGCCCATAGTCGAAGGTTGTCCGACCTCCTGAACGTCCAGCCACTCCGTTTGGCCTCACCAGCTTCTGCAGCCGCTTCCAGAGCGGCTACATCGTGGATGGAATCTTGGCTGATGTAGCCCCAAGGCCTCCGTGACTGTCGTACTGCAGCGTTGTATGCAACACAGAGCAGTTGCCCCGACGCAAGTTTCTCCAAAAGGGTTATGCGGTTTGGTGCGGCCTCGGGGAGAACGACGGCCAAATGGGAGGGTAGGACAGATTTAAAGAACGCGTGCATTCGGCCTACGGGTCAACGGTAAGTCTAATGTGAACAGGTATGAGGACAAGAACCTACCCAGAGGGTCATCATGGAAAGCGCTGCGTTTGGCCCACTCAGGTAAATCATCATCATCCACCGCACTCTCCTCTTCTATCGTACTGATCCCCTCTGGCTCCTCCGCCAGGGTTTCATTCAAGATACCCGTCGAAACCACGCGTCTGTTGAACAGTCGAACGTCTGGGGGACCGGCGCTTCTCCTATCCACTTCGCCCGCACTGACCCTCCTATTCTTCAGTGACCGGTCTCGCTCTCTCCTCCACCCCCTCTGGCCATCCTTAGATCCGCCGAACAACACCTCGTCCACGACATCGAGATAAGCTTTCACCTCCTCTCTCTCCTTCGCCAAGGAGGAAAGCTGGATATCTTGTCTGTATAGCCATCCGCTCCCAAGGACCAGGCGTTCCTCCCAACCTTCCCGTTTCTGTTCTTCCTCGGGTTGGTTGAAGTCATCCTCGGGCTCTTCCCATACGGGTACTTGTTCGTCACGCCCTTGTACCCGGATCAGGGTGAACGCCGGTTGACTTTCGTCACTGGCGGGAGAACGTTCGCCATCTATGCCGTCAGAATGATTTGATGGTGAAGCTACACGAGAGTGGGAGCCGTGATCGCTTTGCGCGTCGTAAGCACTGTCGGATAGGGGAAGTCGGGAGGATTCCTCTAGTAGCCTGAGAACACTGAGAGTACTGAGTGCTGCTTTGCGTGTCTTAGAGAGGACGACCGAAGTGGAGGAGGGGTTCGGGTTGTGGCGTTTCTGGACCGGAAGGTTAGTCAGATGGTGAGGCCGATAATATTGTCGTTGGTTGCCCGTGACGACCGATGACTCGCTGGGTGATGAAACGACATAGTTCCGAACTGAGCGGATAGCATGCGTGGTGATCTTGAGAGCCTTGAGAACGTCAAAGTTATCCAATGGTTTCGTATCCCCATCCGTCCCGAGTACTTTTGTTCCCTGATCCGGAGCTGATGAAGGTGCAACATCGTAGTCGCCGTTGAGGCCCCACGCATGGACAACACTCTCGAGATCATCTATCAAGCCTGGCCTGAGATTCTCCGGGTCGGTTTCGAATGTCTTGACGTATGGTGGGAAGGTTGGTTGCACTGGTTGGGGGATGGCCGGGGAAGGAGGCAACTGAAAATGGGGGGTTTTATCGGTGGGTTGGAGAGATAGATGGACTACGCCATGACCAAGCGCAGGGACAAGTCCTTTAGCAGCGGTACTCAAGGAGCTGCGAGGTATCGACGGTCAGATGCATGAGCGGAACGGAGTTGTGGGGATGCTCACTCCTTGTCCGCAGTCAGCCCGGTCTTGGTGAAGTAATGCTGGAGGTGCTCAATGCTCCCAAGGGTCATAACGCTCTCGCGCTTTGCAGCGCTCCGGCTGAAGGGCTTCTGGGGTTTGTTTGACGAGTTCAGGTTTGGATAGAAGGCGACCTGCCGCGGCTGCTTGATCCATGGAAACGGATCGGACTTGTCCTTTCCGTTGGAGGGGGAGTCCACGTCTACTGAGCCTGTAGACTGCGGAGTCAACGGTGCCTGGGTGGAGGCCGGGGAGTCGTCGGACATTGGTGGCGGTGGTAGGGGGAGTGGATGGGGGTAATCTGATCGGTCAACGGGTGCGCTGAGGCGGGTGTGGGGGAAACAGACTGCAAGCAGCAAACGAAGGAGTTGTGGGATGGAAGATGGGATAAAAAGGGAAACAAAAATTCGAGATTAAACGAGAGAAAGGACACGTATTCCAGCGGACATGGCCGAATCGGTTCACAAGGGCGGTCGCTTTTCAAACTTTCAAGACAAAACAAAGTAAACTAAAGAATTCGATTTTACGCGTTGGACGGTTGGAATAAGGCGGACAGCTGGAAGGAGACGGAGGTGGGGGCGAAGGTGGTTGGCAACTTTGAGTTAACCGACCCGCTCGATCATTCTTGTCCCTCGACTTCGACCCCACCACCCTGGCGATGGCGGACCCGTTCTACTCTTCGTGCGCCGACGTGTTGACCGTCTGCCAGGCCAATAAAGACGACCTCGACGCGCTTTTAGACCCAAAGACGGGCTTTGCTTCTCGGCTGCGCGATCTATGTCAAGAACAGTGCGTACAACAGCCTTCGTCCGTATGTGAAGCCGACCCCGCTTAGCTGAACACCCAGGTTGAAGGCGATTTTGGCCAGCGATCTCGGGTATATTCCACAGGAAAAGATTGACGCGTTGCAGATGGAGAGCAACACTTGGGCTCTTCTACAGTCTATCATGCCGTGCGTCTACTGTTCTATCCCGCGAGAAAACGCGGTTGAATAAAGGAATCCCCAGGCACCGAAAGCAACAGTTTCTCGAGTGGCCTTCACCCCAACAACTTTTACAAGAGAACCCATATACCCCAACGTCCACTCTTGCTCAAGCAATTATGCGTTCCTCACGGCTGTTTTACGAACTTGTCATCGTTCGCGAGTGGCTTCATGATACCGCTCCCCCACCCCCCGTGCCAGACGCCGCCACCGGATACTGGAAGTTCACAAAGTACCAGCTGATGCAGGCATTGCGAACGGGAAACAGGATGCAGTCTGATGGTCTTGTCCGTGAGATGGACCCGGACGCACCCAATAGAGATGACGCAAGGGGTCTCGCCGCTGACGATGCTGTACGCATATCCATGACCTCCGGAAGTCCCTGCGACTAATGTCTTAACGTGCAGAATTACGAGAAGGCAGTAGCCCAGGCTCTTTACGCATGCGTACGGGCGGGGAGGTTAGATGATGCGGTCGACCTGACGAAAAAAGCCCAGCAGCCGTGGCGAGCCGCAGCGATTCGAGGATCCACCCTGTTTCAGTGGCGAGGGATTTGTGCGTACTCCTGCGGTATCTGCGAGGTCTGAGTCTCATTCTAGTTTAGCAAGCGAACCTAGGGATGAAGGTGACGACGACTTCTCGACGTTCGACGATGGGAGTTGGAGAGGAAATAAACGTAGAAAGCTGTGGAAGTCCGCATGTATTCATGGGGCGTTGAACGTACGTGGAATTCGCCAACCTCTGAGAGTTTCCGCTAACACCACACACAAAGTCAAGCCTCCCAGATCCAGAGCGGGCGCTGTTCGCCTCCCTAGCGCCATCATCTCAAACCTCTGCAGTATTGAAATCAGCATGCCGCACGTGGGAGGACTACCTATGGGCTCAAGTGAGCATAATGTGTGAGGAGAAACAGAACGCAGAGATGCTGCGTCTCGATGGTGGGTTCTGGGAAGGAGGTATGACAGCCGTCGAGAAAGGTGTCGCTATCCCATCGAGGGAGGAGGCAGAACAAGAAGAGTTGGAGTGGGAAAAGGAGGTCGAATCAACGCTGAAATCGCTCAGCACAGTGGAAGCACCAGAAGGGTGCGTATGGCGGCGTGATAGAACCTCCATCCTGAGCTTACGACCCACAGTGCCCCGGCAGACAACCCGTTCCACATATCTCAATTGTCAATCATACTCGGCAGTACAGACGAGTTACTGGAGGGTTTCGCGACTGGCATCCAAGATGGCTCGTTTGACACATCTTCTACAGAGTGAGCTCCCCCCTCCCACACACACACATCTTCAGACCTTTCATGGTGTTGACGTATTTTCACCAGGTTTCCAACTTTGACCAGATTCTTTGCACACTTGTGTCTCTTCCTGCAACTCATCGATGTTCTCGTTCCACCTCTGGCGACCCAGGTCATCCTCGAAGCCTATCTCCAGGTGTTAGAAGCGGCTGGGCAAAGGAAACTCATCGCGATGTATGCCGGTGCCCTCGGTGATAACGCTGTCGACCGTTATGCTATGTTCTTGACTTCACTTGAGTTGACCGCTGATGCCACCGAGAGGAAGGAAGCACTTGTTCGAGCGAGGGACCATGGTTTGGACATGCAGCGTGTGGCAACAGCCACCGCTGAGAGGACAATCGAGAAGGTCATGAAGGTACGTGTTGTTCCCCGATGAGTATCGTCACCCATCTGACTGGACATAGATACTCCCACAACCCAAAGGTCCTCTACCACTCGTACGGTTCCAACCCCACCAACCAACCAACCCCGAGCTGTTGCTCATCCGGTCGATCGAGTGGACAACGTTCATGCCGGAGACGTACGACAATGCCCTGGAGCAAGCCAACTTGACCATTCGATATTTCCTCGGTACCGGGAACATTTACGTGGCAAGGGGGATGCTTGACATTCTCCCCGAGGAGTTGGCATCCATCGATGAACCTGAGGACATCGCCACGGAGTACATGCATTACCGACAACTCTTCTTCGTTTGGGATCTACTCGAAAGGGTCGCGGATGTTTCTGGAATAGAGATCGCCAGCGAGTTGACCAAGGACGCCAAGGTCGCATGGCTAAACGAGTATAAGGCCCTGGTGGATGAGGTTTATGAGAAAACTTTGAAGCTCTTCACGACTGAGTGGCTTGTTTCCGATGTATCCAGGGTCGACGGCGATCGAAGGAGAAGAGAACTCATTCGCGTGAGGCAGATTTTTATCCCGGAACTCGTCATCAGGCTCCACAGCATCTTGTACAAATCACGGACACGGATCCCCAAGTGCGTCGAGATAAATCAAACTCGTTCTCGTTCTTTGTCTAACGTACCTTTGCAGAAACCTTACGCGCTCCCTCGAGTTGATAAACACCGTTGCAGATTCCAAACACAAGCTGTACGAGGATTTCGTTGTGGGCGATGGTGACAGGCTGGGAGAGTATTTGAGCAATGTGAGCCAGGCGGTTCTCGGTGGATTGGAAGCTGGAGGGTCGGATCCGTTTAGGATACTTATTGCCACAAATTAATTCGCTCGCCAACTGGCAGACTCGGGCAGAGCACGGATGTGGTGTATTCCCCTCACTCGAATTTTCGTAGACGTGGTGGCCGACCCACAGGCAGCTCATTTGGTTGATCGGAGTCGCAGTTTGTTCCTTCACCTTTCGCTACGCCTATAAAGAGAAATACCCGCGATGCCACTCACATGTGGTAAATCGATGAAAATCCAGGGTGGGCGTCACGGCCGTGTACTTGCTCAAATAGGTTGCACCCTTCTTCACACTTCCTTTCCCTCTCCTCTGCGGCCACCCAACCTCGGATCCCAGCGTCCTACGCGTCCTCCGCCAGGATGACATTCACCCCCAAGTACCGCATCCGTGACTTGATTTCCTGGGTCACCGAGGCCAATCTACATACCGCGTGCGAGGAGATCCACAATCACATACGACCAGAGGGCCACCGCGAAGTCATCCGCACGATCGCCACCGGTATCATCGATGAGGCTGCCGGGTCTGGTCATACCCTAGTCCCTCAATACCGCCTAGCCGGAGTGTGTTGCATGATTGACGACCTGTGCAATGCTCCAGGTCGCGGAGCAGGCGCCTTCCTCTCCGTATCACTCCCACAAATGCTCGACGAGCTTTGTCAGAGAGAGTTCGTCGACGCGAATCGGAGATTGGAGTCCGGTGGAGATGTGGAGGCGACCTCTAGTGTTGTTCTCGATCTGGTCGTTCTCATCGGTGAACTGTACAAAGTCGGGTTGGTCAAGGACGAAGTGATGAAGGAGGTTTACCTCGATGGACTATGTCGTGGCTACAATGGATATGAAGTCAAGGCAGAAGCACTGTGCTTACTCCTCGAACTCATTGCCACACGCTGGGATATGGATCCGACCACGAGGGCCATTAACGTAGAGTGGCATATCCTATCTTTGTTGGATTACGTCGCACGCAACGATCTCTCTTCCACACTTGTGGAAGAAATCCAGGTAGGCTCTCATTCCGTTGTGGTGTGATTTTGATCCAGATTAACGGTATCCAAGGGCATCGCTACTCAATTTGGCGTACAGCCTCGCCCGCTACAACCTTCCCCACCGCCACACTCTTCTGGCTCAGACTCTTCCCACCACGGGCCATCCATTACCCCTCCACAACCGAGTATCCCTCCTGCGGACATCCCGGATGTTGCAGAACGACACCCGGCTCATTTCTGGCCCGACGGAAATGTCGATCTCATCTGTCGGTCAGATGATCGTCGTATCGTCTTCCGCATCCACGTTCAAGTGCTCGTTCAAGATTCTCCAATTATGTCTGGCCTCCTATCACAAGACAGACTTCACCAAGCACCGGTCATTGAAGCTCGGCCGCAGATCCCTTGGGACGACGATCCGGTGGAGTTCGCCACTCTGCTAGACGTGTTCTACAAACAGGGGTGGGTGTTGGTTCTTTTCTGCATGATGAGTTTTATTGAGTCTGCTCGCAGGCCCCTGTTTCTGGTCGATCGCCCACCGTTCCGTGAATTCTCTTCGCTATTGCGGCTGTCGACCAAGTACCAGGTCAGCAGCATTCGCGATGCACTCCTAGACAACTTGCGCGCCACATATACACCAGACCCGAACGTGGGAGGCGTTACCCCGACGCACCGCGGGCATTTTGGTGACCCTCAGCCTCACCCCAACGAGATCCTAAAACTATTCCATGATTGCCGAATGGATTTTGCTTTGCCGTTCGCCTTTTATGAAGCATGTGTGGCGGGCATAAAGTCTCTCACAAACACCGACCCTTCCGTCAAACTTCCTCCTGTGGTTCTCTCGCAAGCCGTTCGAGGGTTCTGTACGCTCAAAGAATGGGAATGGAAGCTCGCCAGGAGCATTTTGTTCCTCGACCGCCAATCTCACGCGTCGAAGAGGTGCCGACCACTTGATATCCGTTCGACTGATTCTGGTTCGCCCTTGCAGGATGTTCTACGCGCCATCTATCCTGGGTCTGGGATAATGGCTGGAGACATCTTACACGTACTTGATTTCCAGAACGGAGATCACTGCGCTGATTGCGTCCGGAGATGGAATATCATTAAGCAGCAAACGAAGATAGAGCTTTGGAAATCACTCCCTGGAATTTTTGGCATGGAACCTTGGGCAGAGATCTATTCAAAAGGTAGCAGAACTACTTGACCACTGATTGGATCCTTCTTTGGAAATACGGACAGCGGTGTGGGATTGTAATTCGGTTGTAATCGTGGATGTCGTTTCTGTTGTGTACCTTAAATTGTATCGCGCCGAGTATGAACCATCTACTTCAGGTATTTTTGAAAGTTGAACGCCCTGCACAAGTACTGTTCCCAAAGCAGATCGTTGAGTCGTGAGTCCGCAGGATCCTCGTCATCCTCCACCAATCGTTCGATAAGATGGACGGGTTTGCCGACGGCCGCGCGACAGCGAAGGATTGGAACCAAGTATGAGGCCGCCCGGCCTATATCCGGGAGAGGTTCCCCCTGGAGTTTGCTATATTCTGCCTCCTCAGCGGTTGTTTTCCCCCAAGCCATGCGAACCGTGCGAAGGTGTTGTAGACTGTTTTCGAATAGGGGAATGAAGGGTTCTGAGGTGGCAGAGCGAACGTGAGGTCTTTTGAACTCAACAGCCGTGATCCCCTGTCTCGCAAAGCGCGTTCCACACCTCGAGAAGGTCCGTCTCTTCTTCGTCGAACGAACATGATAGGTCACGTTCAACGTCAAGTGGGCGGAACGGTCCCCCCTGCCCTTGACCTCCCTCCTGATAATAAGCGTCTCCATGGGCCCAAAGGCTCCAAAGCGGAGGGAACGGAGTGTTGAATGGAGATCAAGTCCTATCAGACGAGAGGTGAACACAACGTTGGTCAAATGCATCATCTCGATTGGAGTTCCGCCGTCTTCGTCCACCTCGGGGCGGATATCACCGAGAGAGACCGAAGTGAGGAATGGGTGATGGGAAGGGAAGTTTCGTAGCCCACGTACAGGCATGGTAGTGTCTTGGCCGCTCCCGGGGCCTGTACATTTGACCTTGAGAGTTCTGAGTTTCGGCCCAGCGGCAGAGATCAAGCCCCATGTGTTCACGAGAACGAGCTCCCGTAGTCGCGGGAGTGAGTCTGAGAATATCTTGGTAGAGGCTATGACTGAGTCCCTGCGTTCGCCCGCGATATCGAGCGAGTGGGGAGCCCAAGATAACCATTCTAGATTCGGTAAAGACTCGCTGAAGGATGAGTCTTTGAGAGCGTCTTCGCGGTTTTCGTTCCCGAAACATCGTAGGTATCAGACGTTGAGAGTTGTGATACGGCGGCGGTGAGGGGTAAAAATATCCAGAAGCCGACTGAAGTCTCGGTTATTGCTGGGGGGGGGCAGAAATACGCATCATCGAAAAATGGGTCGGGTTTGCAGTGGCATTCTAGGGATTGGGGTAGTTGGAGACTGAGAGTTAGGGGTGGGCGACCGCTGCGTTGGAGCTGAAGTGTGATAAACCCAGATTGCGTCAGAGGTCCCGCAGATATGTTCGTTCAGAAGAGGAGGTTAGAGATGACCACGGATCGCCAGTGTTTACACACGTGAGAGAAGGTGAGAATGTAGGAGAAGGACTTCTTTGATAGGAGAAAGATGATGAGACCGAAGACGCAAAGGAGGATTTCTGGAGGGAGTTCGATAACAAGACCATGTCCGTTTTGCATGGAATCAGTCAGCTTGAGTGCAGATCACAATGCCTGTCGGAGCTCGAGCAGTTGCATGCCATCGTCCCTAGGCCGCCTTTCCTCTCTCACCGTCTGGCTGCTCGTGGGGGTAGACAAGTGTACCGTTTTATCATCGATTAGTAAAGACCGACCTGAGAGCGAGCAAGTCGCGGGCACAACATTCCAGTGTGTCCATGATAAATATCGCTGGATACCACAGTGTATCGGATCAAGCGCGAGCAACCGTGGGAACGACCTCTCGAGGTGATCCCTCCAACTCACCTCTCAAACCTTTACTCTCAAAAACTCGGTATACACTACAGCTCCCACCTCTATAGTGCTGCACAGCGGCGTTTACCACGTTCCAGGGTCATTTATGACCGTTGGTGGGAGTCAAACTCAGCTACTCACCGATATCGCATCCACCACAAAGGCAAATTCTGCTCCACGTTCCACTGACAATAAAGTGGTCGTGGCACTGGTCGGTGCCCGCTGTTAGTGTGTCTCGCCCTGGATTATGGTGTGAACAAGTTACACCCCTTCGCACCACTCCAGAACTTTCAAACTGCGTCGACTGATTACCGCGACTTTGTGGATCCCTTTTCGGGTTGACGCGCCGAAAGAGGAACCTCCAAGTCAGACACCGCACTTAAATGCTTTGATATTCCTCGGACGCCCGTGGTTATTCCCAAGCACGGGGACTCAGCTTGCTCCCCCGCAATCCAGCGCGAGTGCATCGGTGGGGGCTCAGACCTTGAGGTGAGCACCTCCAACCGGCGTCAGAGAAGATCTCGATCGCTTCTGGATCGGATGCTTTAAACCGTCTTCTAGTCAACACGTCCTCCCGAAGCAACTTTTTGACCGCCTCCCGTCACTTCTGGGCGCTTTCAGGCTTAGAGGCGGTCGAAATGTCCGCCCGTGACGTGTTTGTTGCCTGCCACCGTCTGTTCTGGAGTCAACTGTGCCCAGCGTTCGAAGTACGTGGAGCGATAGCTGGTGATAAACCAGAATGGAAGAAAGCCCAGAATTTACTGAAGGAAGCAGGAAATTGAATCACCAGCGTTCGAAACAAATAGAACAGTGGTCGTTTTTAGACTACATTGTGGGACGGCCAGTGGGCATTACATAACGTTCTGCGGTGTTTCGCGAGACCTTCGGGTGCTGGGAAGCACTCCTCGCCAAGGTGATGCAGCCGATGGAAGCCCGACCTTTCGGACACACCTTCGG
>Ga0307511_10002531_pt1 | contig 19092 bp, 20 predicted proteins | sample 13_EM_MG_FD_200266 | JGI IMG/M metagenome (GOLD analysis project Ga0307511, IMG submission 200266) | Populus trichocarpa ectomycorrhiza microbial communities from riparian zone in the Pacific Northwest, United States - 13_EM | ecosystem: Host-associated > Plants > Roots > Unclassified | place... | reverse complement strand
CCAATACTAGAAACCACACTCTCAGCCTTTAAAGTACTTAGTAGTCCTGGAATATTACTTCAGGGTAATATTCCACCCTAAATACTTTAGGTCCCCATTTACACCAAGTATATCACAATATCTTTGTTGAGGTACCGATAGCAATGAGATGAAGCGTGACAGATTAAGCTCACATTAAGATCGCCAACTTCCAATCAAGCAATACTATTTACACACAGCGCTCGATGTAACAACATGAACAGATACAAAACACGGTGGCAGTGGTGTCCACAACTCTCACTTCAGTAGGAGCATATTCCTATAATCTAGCGAAGATCCATCCACAAAAGAATCTTCATACCCTTGCAGAACCCACCTCCCGAAAGCATTGGTTGTCCGACCTGAGTAACCTGGATTCTTCATTTTCGCAGCTGGATATATCTGGCATTGGGGAGATATTTTTGCCAAGCTATAACTCCTCTGACCCAGAATCGGAAAGTGAGGGATTTGACAGAAAAATTCAAGACTTTTGCAGTGAGGAAGAATCCGATGAGCATAGCCAGCAACTCGACGCAACCACAGCTGGCATCCCGTTACGAGAATACTCGTTTCAAGTGCGAGATTCAGGTTTCAATTTGTGTGCTCCCTTCTGTCATGCAGTTGATTATCGACTTGCCCGCTTTTTTAATGCCGAAAAAACCTCAAAGCAGAAGATTGATCTGTTCTTCAAGAATGGCATTTTGAAAGACCTCAATCCAACGCATGAGATTCAATTCCGCTTAGCTAACACACTGCACAAGCTTTTTAACGAGGCAGCAAATGAACCTGATTGGCACATGGGTAAAGTGGACTACCCATTGCTTAAAGGAGTCCCGTTCCGTTATTGTAATATTATCTCTAGAGTGAAGTACCTTCTAAGGCAGAAGATATATGCAACAGATATGGTATGAGGACTACGTCGAGAATGTGATAACCAAGGAAACCGTATTTATAGTTATATTAATACAGGAACATGGTAGGAGGATGCACAGGTAGGTAGTTCATATGTTGCATGTCAGATATCGGACTGACAGATACTCTTAGGCTTTACTACCAAGAGCAGGAATACTGGTTCCCATCCAGCTTGCGTCGGATAAAACTCACTAAACAAATTTCTCCCAGAGACAAAAGGTTATAGCCTGTATACTTGTGTATTGGCAATATCTGTAGCTCCAAACCAAATTCTCTGACAATGCATGTTTGGATTCCCATTGCATTCCCACCAATCGGCGCCAAACGAGTTAACAAAATTCCTGGCTATTCAGTTGATATGCAGGAAATTCAGGCCTTACAGACCATGTATGATATTTTAACACAGCTGCTGAAACCCCTATCCGATGCAGCGTGTCAGAGCGGATATGAAATGGTTTGTGGGGATGGCAATGTGTGGCTATGCTTTCCTAAGCTGGTTTGTTGGCTTGCTGACTACATGGAAAATGCTAGGCTCCATGGGATTGTTAGCAACCCCTGTCCTAGTTGTATAATCCGGACAGAAAATCTTGGTGAATACTCCTATACAGGGTATCCCACACGTTCACATCGGGATTATATTGCAGCATACAAAGAATCCGATGCAACGAGTTTGCATGCTAGCGGAGTAAAAAACATTCAAAACGCACTAAGGTCAATTCCGAGCCTGAACCCACCAGGCCTTGTTCGAGCGCATATCTTACATAATATCCTCTTTGAAGTGTTTGAGCATATGATGGATTGGATTCAAAGTTTTCTAGAACACCATGACCGAATACATGCCTTAGCTATGTTGGGTGTCGGTTACCCCACTACTCGGGGTTCGCTGATCCAAGGAAAGCATACCGTGTAGTTTTGTAATGGTCAGGAAAAGAGATGAGGAACTTAGGTAAAGCCATTCTTAGAACATTTACCGCTACGTTTTGTCAGAATGCTGCGCAATCACGACCAACTGGGGCCCAACTGTAAGAGTTTAATAGAGCAATTCAATGTCCACGTAGCATTACTGATTTCTACCTCATGACGCAGTACTAAAGCTATATGGACCATGCTGAATATTATATACAAAGATATCTCTGTATGTTCCATGAAACCAAAGATATGTTGCTATACTTCCATGCAGGCAAGAAGGCAAAGAGGGCAGCAGCACAATGCCACAAGAGCCTATTGGAAGAACAAACAGAAGTTCAAGCATTGACTTAACATCTAACTTCGTCAGAAAGGGCAAAAGTATGTCGGGGAAATACCTTGGAACTACCCGAGCTGGTGGATGAGATACTAAGAGAAGGAGCACATTATAATTTCCCAAAGATTCACCTGATCTCACATAATGGGAAACAGATACCAAAATTTGGTGGGCTAGGGCAATTTTCCACCGAGATAAGTAAAAGCATGCACAAAGCATTTAAAGATGCTTATGGTCGGAGTAACAAGGTGGATTCTATGTCGCAGCTTGTAACTACCTACACAACTGATCACACATTCGCCATGAAGGATTTGACAATTAAAATGTGGAACTAGGTAAGAGAAGAAGAAACTGAAGGCGTCGGAATGCCAACGATCCGGAGGGTGGTATATTTGAAATTGCGGGGTAAAGTTGAGTTGGGAACGGTATCAAATCTTGGAGATCTGGAGAGTGCAAGAGCGTCATGTAATCTGAGATTGGCAAAAAGGGTATTTTTAACTGGCGATATTAGGTGCACTGATTCCAACATCCGGAATTTGTTGGAGGGCGATGCACGAGCATACCGTTGCCACGAGATCTCTGTGCCGAAGTTGAGTGGGGAAGGGTATATCGTTTACAATGCGAGATGCACCGGATTAAACATGTTTCGAGGGCAACTGCAATGTGATTAGGTTTGGGGTAGAAGGCATTATGGGTCAGATACAGCTCGACCAGGAACGTTAAATTGGCGTATAACCACCAGGTTGCATGTGCTGTTTAAGCTGAGGAGCAAGGAAGGACTAGTGTACAGGTTGGCAAATGTGAGCCTGCTTCAGTGCATCAGCGGAAATGCAGTACTGGCTGCGGAAGGGATGTTGCGTGTCGAATAGAGTAAACGGGAAGAAAGTATAGTAGTGCCAATAGCGAAAGTAGAGGGTATGGCACATCTAATACTATTGGAACCTGGAGAAACCTGGCTGGTGAACAATAGAATGGATCTGGTGACATGGAACGCATTGCATGATTAGTAGTGAGAGCGCTAGTATTTAGATCAAGGAAAAGCAAAGGCATTTGGTTCGATAACAATGAAACGCATTTGAATGAAAAATAAATGCGTGGCGTCGGAATAGGTGATAAATATAGTGGTTATAAGTGATGCAAGGTGGGCTGTGAGGGGGAGGCACCCCACGGAGACCAAAGTTCAGGAAGCTCCTGAAGCGTGGGAAGCATGAGCAATTGCGTATATGTCAGGACCCAGATTATTTTTCGCTGATGATGGTACCCAGTCTGTCATTACACATGCAGGGCAATGTTATTTATTAAATTCAAGTGTTTATGTTGTTCAAATTTTTCCTAATATAATCTAATTTCTATCTTACTCTTACTACATAATGCTCTAGATACCCATCGTTCCAATCCTTAATCCTCTAAATTGCGTCAGTATGGGTGCCTCACCTATTGGACGCATTTTCATCCTGTTATTCTGCTGCTTACCTATTTGACGTGTCCGCGTCTTCATCTTCCTCTTCCAAAATGGAGTGCACTCACTGTCATCAGGCATTGTTTGAAACTGTGGAAATCAGGGGAGTACCTAGGTGATGGGCTAGATTTCAAATATGAAACAGCCTGGCGTAAGTGTTGACAAGTCCTATAATGGAGCGGAACAGAAAGTAGGCATCCGATGAAGGCTAATAGAAGTAGGCTCATACAACAGACTATGGCTGACACGGAACCGCAATAAACCACAGATTCAGGAACTCCTGGTTAGCAGCATCAAAGCAGATCTAGCACGTCGGATTGCGGCCAATGTGAAGATTGTTGAGATGGAATCAGAGGAGCCTCCAGAAGTAGAGGACCAGGAGAGTTTTGAAGCCAAATTACGAAAGGAGATTGAATACTCCTATGAAAGATTAGACGTATCAGGTAACAAGCGGCTGCGGATTGGAGGCGAATTGCGGGATTCTTCGATTGAGCTGGCAGATCCTTTGAGTTCGGCAGTTAAGTATAGCATATTGGGCGACAATGAAGAGGGTAAGACAAGTGACTGATAGCATCGGATAAGAATTGCATGCGGAATTGTGCTTCACATGTTGCAGGTGTAGTTTTAGTTCTGCCACAAATGTTCTTTCTCTTGTTTTGTCCCCTGTGGTTTCTCTCCCATGTTTCCTCTGCTGTGTATTCTCTTCTGTGTTTCGTATTTATGCTATTTTCTGTTCCTGCCATCTGCTGTTATTCCTGCCATATTGTGTATTGCACGTATTGTGTTTTGTTTTCATTATGTGTTCCATGAATATTGTCTCCTTCCATTGGTTAGATGTCGGTCAGAGTTGCCTGGGATCGGTCGAGTAGTATAAAGGACAGAGAACGTTGGATTTCTTTTTGTGTATATGTCGAGTTCGTTTGTCATAAGTTTTGTAATGCTATAGATAAGTCATTTTCTAGTTTAGGTATATCTATGAGAGTCTTTGGAATTTGAATTTGTTCGACATGTACCGTGCAGAAGAGAGTGAGAGCCCAAATCAAGAGAAGATAAATCAGTAGGTAGATGAACCAGGTAGAGAACTTGGGGGATGCAGTGCGTCGGATAATGAGTAGACAATAGATATTTACGAGGAAAAGGATGAGGGGAGGAAAGGTTGTGCGAGGGGAATTGACCAGAGAGGCTACGTGGAGGGTGTTGGAGGGGACGCAGGAGGTCGGATAGAGAAGTAAGGAAAACAAGGTGGGGCAAGATGGAGGATAGCTAGAGATGATAAGGAAAGGTGGGAGTAGGGAGATACCAGGGAAGAAGGTGTAATTGGAGGGGCCTTGGGTGGCAACAGCCAAATTGGGAGGAGAGGGCAATAAGGGGGCAATATTAGGGAAAGGCTCAAAGAAGTCAGCGGAGGCCAGGATGCAACCGACATTTCAAGGAATGCGTGAAAGAAGAGAAGCAAACTGTGTGTAGAGGAAAGAACCATTCCGACATGATGCGTCAGGAAGCAAACAGGGCGGGAAGATGCGTCTAGAAGTATAATGCGCGGTGTATGGCTTGATGTACTGAGGTTTTGCAAAAGCACGTCAGGAGCTTACTGAGCACCTGACGCAGATGTCGTGGTTACTGATTGGGTGTGATAGAAAAGGCATGTGATATCCAAATGGACTACAGAGGATATACGGAAACAAGAATGTTCTATGTAGCACATCTTGCAGGCTGGGATATGATCCTAGGCAAGCCAGCGCTTACAGCCTTGAATGCCATAATCCCAGCAGGACCAAAGACTGTTACTATTCAACGTGAAGAAATGGCATGCTTTGCACTCAAGGAATAGAGGAAAGCAGGACTTGCTACGGGGCATGTCACATCTGCTGCACTCACAATAGATGATGAAGTATCAGACTATCTTGTACCAGTCTTTGAATTCATGGTCTCAGCTATGAGTCTTGGAGAATGTCAGGAATTCAACCCTTTCGTGGAATTCGCTCGGTTATTTCCAGCAACCACACCCAACGAGTTGCCACCCCTCAGAACTATCAACCACCGAATATGCCCAAAACTTGGCTCTACATGAGTACCAAAATGGCGACCCTCACCCTCTAAATTATACGCTGAGCTCACAAGACAGCTCACCGAAGAAGAAGCCTCAGGCCGGATTTATCGTAGAGAACATGATACCAATGCAGTAGTTCTGTTCGTACAAGCCAAATGAGAAGATTCTACCAAACCATGGCGCATCCTGGATGCCAGGGATCGGAATGAAGCGGTTGATTTTAACCACACACCCCTACGAAGTATTGAGGAACTCATGGAGCTAGTCGCTGGTGGAAAATATTGGAGCAAGATTGAGCTAGCAGATGAGTACCACAATATCAGAGTCGAAGAAGACTCGGAATAACACTCCACCTTCCTTACACATATGGGATATTATCGGAGTTGCATTATGCAACAAGGGGACCGGAATGCTCCTACCAACATGGTACGAGGCATGTACGAAATCTTTAACGACATGGTCTTTAAGGATCTTGTTATCTACATCGACGATATTTTTATCTTTTCAGATACTTATGACGAACATGTAGCTACTTTACAAAAGTTTGTACAACGACTCCTGGCCCAAAAGTTATGGCTGAAGGCTAGCAAATACCAGTTCTTCAACAAACGTCTAGATATCATGGAACGTATATTAACTTTGGATGTATTACATCTAGATCCTAAGAAAGGCAAGAAAGTAGTAGACTTCAAAGTTCCCAGCAACTGCCAGGAATTACGAGGTATACTCGGCATAGTCATATTGCTAAGCAAGTTTTGTCCCGAGTTGGCCCCCTGGTCAAGCACCCTGTCAGAACTGCAAGGCGAAAACGCACCCTGGAGATGGACGGACACCCATACAAGGGCAGTCGAGAAAATTAAAGAACTTATGAATTCTCTCTAGATTCTCAAACCCTGGGACCACTTCTTGGAAGCGCCTAAATACCTGGTATGTGATTGAAGTGTTATTGGACTAGGATCATGGATAGGACAAGGAGAACTAGGATCAACTCGACCTCGTCATTTTCATTCTCGGAAATTGAGCCCCGCACAGCTGAAGTACCCCACCTACTAAAAGGAGTTACTTGTTATTGTGGACTCCCTGAAGTTTATTGAGACTCAGCTGCGAGACCACAAGTTTACGGTTCTCAAGGATCTCCAACCACTACTTTCATTCCTCCGGCCATGACAAACATCTCAGAAGCTAGCCTGTTGGTAAGCTTACATGCGAGAATTCGACCTGGTCATTGAATATACAGCTGGAAAAGAAAACCTGGTGGCCGACGCTCTATCAAGGAAGCATAAAGACTCCCTTGATTCCAACGAGGAACAAGAATTCATTCTGCAGAGCATCGATCCTACAGAAGACAACATCGAACCTCAGTACACTTCCATTTCTACCAACAACCTATCTATCTCTCCAGTACCAGAAGAAATCACAACTGTTTCCCGCGGCTATATCAACTTCAAACACACGAACTGCGACTACAACAAGTGCACAGGCCGTGACGAAAGCCTCGGTCACCACCCCTCCTGTCTCTATCTCTATGACGAGAATAACGGTGACTACGAAGATTACCACGTCATTAAGGAGGAAGAAATGCAATCAGATGAGAATACTCTATCCACTATCCCCAAAGAAATCTTTGACAGGTATGAGTTCGATCCTCACTCCCACGTTGTTGAACATAATCCACTAAATGGTTATCATCACATTAGCCCTCCCGCAGATGATGCCTGGCAACACTACAAGTAACATCAAAAGTAATACAATACGGATTGTCACGACTATTACTGCGGCTCGCATGGTAGCTCGCACCAGAATGGTAGCCGCCATTTTCCCACCACCAGATGCTCAGCTTGCGGAACCTATGGACAGGGATGTTTAGGCTGCACTCTAGCGGAGGCAGTTGTTCAGAAGGAGAAGGAATTCTAGTCGAGTCAGTGTAATAGCCGATGCCAATAGTAGTACCGTGGGCTGTTCCCCCGAGTCTATACTATCACTGGAGTAATAGTGTATGTCTGTTATTGGTTCCGCTAAGTCGAGAACTCAGAGGGTCTTTGTAAGCATACAGATTTCCCGAGCGGGAAGAGAATTAACAGGTGTAATATCTATGTATTAAAGCTATCTAAGGCTTGTCTGAACTCTGTCTGAAGTGATCTGATCTGAGAATGCTCCTCTAGAAGGGCGGAACAGCTCAGTACTTATATTAGCCGCCAAGCCTTCTGGAGTGTGAAAAACCTGTTTCCTGGCCTTTCCAGAAAACCTTCTTCCTGGCCATTCCAGAAAGCACTCCTCCATGACCATAAATACAGGTGTAGGAGGTCAGGGCTCCAGTACTCAGAAATACAGGTGTAGATGCGTAATGCATTACGATAACGAAGGTATATAAGGACTGGATACGCTGAAGGCCGTAGTACATAAGGTACTATGCCCGATCTATTAGGGATACATTATAGGTGAAAGGAAATGCCAACTAAGATAAATATTCGAAACGGTCTTCCATTACACTTCCTTACTTAAAAGGATTTCCTACTCTTGTTGCCTTGCCTGAGCTGCAGGTAATCCGAAATAACAAGTGTAAGCACGACAATTATGAGAGTAGCAATCTTCGCAATGAACAGTAGAAGACCAAAGTAACTTCCAAAGCATCTATAGTAAACATTCATGACATAAGGAGCAATGAAAACCTCTGATCGATACGTTGTTTGCCATACCTTCTTCCATTGTCAATGCAGAAAGTCGATTAAAACAACAAAAAGGAACGCGGGATTGCCAAGTTAATTCAACCAGCGCGAATCAGTATTTTAGGAAAATATAAAAGATATCTTCTGCAAGGTTTGTAGCAGCAGAGGTGGGGTCTTGGTTGTCAGGGTTGAGGGCGAGAACTCTGTCTCCTTCAGTTTGAACAATTGACTTGGGGGTTTCTCGAGTGTAATGCTTCTTGTGTTTCTTGGAGGATCTTTATTTCTTGAAGGTGTTGGAATAGTTTCCGCTTGTCCAAAAGTCTTGAACGATTTCAAGGCTGATGTCTTCGAAGTTGATCCACTCATAGTCATCACTTCCATACCCTTTCCAACGTACCGGGTATTGGCTTTTGCCAGTACGAGGAGCGGTATGAAATTCCAGTACTTATTCGACTTCCCATCTGCCTTCCGTTACCTCACCAGAGTGTTCCTCATGATGTCCTGGGAAGTTAGTTGAATCGTTTTCATTGTAAGGTTTGATCTTGCAGATGTGGAAGGTATTGGAGATGAGGAAAGTCGACTGACCATTGACAGGTCGAGTGTATAGTTGTTCCGCTTCCTGTTAACGGGTTGGATGCAGAAAGGTGCGACCCATCTAGGTTTGAGTTTCCTAGATGTGTTCAAGAGGTTAAGGTTCTCTGTTGGGAGTAGAACCTTTTGGTCAGCTGAAAGATGTGGTGGAACAGACCGCTTCTTGTTAGCTTGTGTTGCCTCCTTGACTTTGGAGGAGGTTAGGTTGCGAGAGGTATCAAGATGACGTTCCTCGGCAGAGGTAGGAGGAGTGATTGGGTAAGGGAAGGTAGAAGGACCTAGCTTTGGTCAAAGCCTAGAAGTGAAAAGAATGGACTGTGTTGTCTTAGGGTGTTGTCACAAGAGTTAAACTTAAGCTAAATCTCGGAGAGTTTGTTCAGCCATTCGTTTCCTTCGACTAAGCACGCTCATGTGGCTTGGAGGATTGCCTTGTTGGCAATTTCTGACTGACCGTCCGTCTGAGGGTGGTATGCGGTAGACGGTTCCAACTTCATTCCCTTTCTTGCTGCTCAATCTTTGAAATGGTCTGACATAAAGAGAGTGTCTAGATCTAAAACAATATAATAGGGATAACCGATAACAGAGGCAATGTGCATATCAAAGGTATCAGTGCACTTCTTTGCCGTAAGGTTATCAGAAACTGGAATGAGAAACATGAATCCTGATTGTCTATAGACAATCGTCCAAAGTCTCGAAAAGCAAATGATATGATCGTCTTTCAAAGGAATGTTCGGGTATAAAGTAGAACAATAAGTGCAAATAGGAGACATCTTAAGAAAATCCATAGTGATCTCCATCCAGAGTCTTGCAGGAACATGTAACATAGTTACTTGTCGTAGTGGTAGCTTGTTGCTATACTTCGTCCATTGACAGGTATTGCAACTCGCTATGCATACCTTAACGAGCCTTAAAAATAGCTGGCAAATATATTTATCAGTCAACCATTTCAACATTTTCTCAACTCCCAAGTGCCGTAGCATCATGAGCTTGTTTGATTGCATCTTCGCAGTAGTTCTTACCGTTCATATCGCACGTGCTTGGTAAAACTAGCCTCCATTCTCCTTTCTCTTTCTTCTTGGATAAAAACCCGTTGTCCTTGCTTACTTCTTTCTTCCCTCCTGGAGTGTTATAGAGCTGGCTCCACATAGGGCATATCCTGATGCATGCGATGTAGGCGTTCCTTATTCTATCATCTTTGTCAACATGCGCAACGAGATAGAAGTCGGAGTCATCTTTGGGGCCGTCGTCCAGATCGAGGTATATCTTTGCCATATCGCTTGCTAGCACGATTCTATACTTAAGGTCTGAGTCTGCCTTGCATTTTGCCTCGCGTGTTGATGCATAGTGTCCCTCGCCTTTGCAGAAGTTGCACTGACGAGTGGTAGTGGGTGTAGGAGGAATTAACTTCTTCTCCTGTCTTTGAGGGTCTTGAACGTGGTTGTTCACCTCATTAGATGTGTGATGTTGTTGGTGCATAAATCCCACTCCTGGCACAATATCTCATAGGATTAGTGGAGGATTGGAGGGTATTATGACCTTGGGTAGATCCGCTAGCTTCTCCAGAAGCGGCATTGAATTGTGATCTGGTGATAACTGCGGTAGAGAGGAAGGAGTGTCTTTCCTCATCTGGTACGATCTTGATATTGTAGTCCCATGGGTTTTTTTGTTCGGTTTGCTGATCCCATGGTTCGTTGTGGGCAACAGGACTGTTCCTGATTGCCCATTTTTCCGCAGACCACATGTGAGTTCGGTTAGGAGCTTCTATAACATTAAGCTCTGGAATGTCAATATGGGGAGTCTCAAAGGAGGGGGTGTAGTTAGGAGGGATAGTGGTACCTTTCAATTTCCATGACTCTCGCTGAATCGACTAGAATTCCTTCTCCTTCTGATAAACTGCCTCCGCTAGAGTACAGTCCAAACATCCATATCCATAGTTTCCACAAACTGAGCATCTGGTAGTGGGAAAGTAACGATTCACATTCTGGTACGACCTACCATGCGAGCGGCAGTAGTAGTCGTGACAATTCGTATTGTGTTGCTTTCAATGCTGCTTGTAGTGTTCCCAGCCGTCATTAACCACGTCTGTAATGATGGCCGGAATATTGTCATCGTTGGTGACTTCGGAGGAATCATCTGCGGCAGCGCTGACGTGATGATAACTATTTAATTGATCATGTTCAACAACGTGGTGTTGCAGATCGAACTCATGACCATCAAAGATTTCTTCCGGGATGGTAGGGAGGGTATCCTCATCTGATTGTATTGCTTCCACCTTGATATCGTCGTAATCTTCATATTCCCCATCATTCTCGTCGAGATAGAGACAAGTGGGGAGGTGTCCGAGGCTTTCGTCACAGCCTACACACTTGTTATAGTCGCAGTTGGCGTGCTTGAAATTGATGGAGCCACGGGAAACCATTGTGACTTCTTCCGATATAGGAGAGATAGAAAGGTTGTTGGTAGTGATAGAAGTGTCTGGAAGGTTGCTATTGTCTTCTGTAGGATCGATTCTATGAGGGATCGAGGCAGTATTTATGCTACCTTGATGAAGCGTCTGCCAACAGGTTTTCTTTTCCAGCTGTATGTTCTATAAGCAAGTCGAATTCTCTCATGTAAGCTTGCCATCGGGTTAGCTTCTGAGAGGTTTGTCGTGGTCGCAGGAAGGAGAGTAGTGGTTGGTGATCCATGAGAACCGTTAATTTATGGTCTCGGAGTTGAGCCTCAAAAAACTTCAAGGAGTCAACAATAGCGAGTAACTCCTTTTGGTAGGTGGGGTACTTCAGCTGTTTGGGGCTGAATTTCCAAGAATGGAATCGACAGGGTCGAATTGATCCTAGTTCTCATTGTTCTATCCATGATCCTAGTCCAATGTCACTAGCGTCACATAACAAGGATTTTGGCGCTTTGGAGAATTGGTACCAGGGTTTGCGAATCTGTGGAGAATTCACAAGTTCCTTGATTTTCTCGAGTGCCCTAGTATGGGTATCCGTCCATCTCCATGGTTACATTTCTCCTTGCAGTTGTGACAGGGTGCTTGCCCAGGAGGCCAATTCCAGATAAAACTTGCTTAGGAATATAACAACGTCGAATATTTCTCGTAGTTCCTGGCGGTTGCTGTGAACCTTGAAGTCTAATACTTTCTTGTGCTTCTTAGAATCCATATGTAACCTATCAGGAAATAATATATGTCCCAAAATATCTAGACGTTTAGTGAAGAACTGGCATTTGATACCCTTCAACCAGAACTTTTCGTCTAGTAGTCGTTGTAGAACCTTCCGTAAGGTAGCTACATGTTCGTCGTAGGTATCTGAAGAGATAATAATGTCGTCGATATAGATGACAAAGTCCTGGAAGACCATTTCCTTAAAGATTTCGTACATGGCTCGTACCATGGTGGCAGGAGCATTGCGGTCGACTTGTTGCATAATGCGACTGCGGTAAAATCCTATGGGTATGAGGAAGGTGGAGTGTTGTTCTGAGTTTTCTTCAATTCTGATGTTGTAGTACCTATCTGCTAGATCAATCTTGCTCCAACATTTCCGAGCAGCGACTAGCTCCATGAGTTCCTCGATGCTTGATAGAGGTTTATGGTTGAGATCAACTGCTTTATTGCGATCCCTAGCGTCCAGGATGTGCTGTGGTTTGGTGGGATCATCTCGTTTGGCTTGTACGAACAGAACTACTGCATTAGTATCATGTTCTGCACGATAAATCCGGCCTGAGGCTTCTTCTTTGGTGAGCTGTCTCATGAACTCTGCATAGAATTTTGAGGGTGAGGGTCACAATTTTGGTACACATGTGGAGCCAGGTTTCTGGCAAATTCGATGGTTGATAGTTCTGAGTGGTGGCCACTCGTTGGGTGTGGTTGTTGAAAATAACTGTTTGAATTCAATGAAGAGGTTGAATTCCCGACTTTCTCCAAGATTCATAGCTAAGACCATGATTTCGAAGAGTGTTAGAAGATAGTCTGGTTCTTCGTCTTATATGAAGAGTGCAGCAGATGTGACTTGCCCCGTAGCAAGCCCTGCCTTCCTCCATTCCTTGCGTGCAAAGCGTGCCATAGCTTCAGGTTGGATGGTGACAGGCTTTGGTCTTACTGGGATTCAGGCGTTCAGCGCTTTAAGCGCTGGCTTTCCTAGGGTCATATCCCAGCCTGCAAGATGCGCTACATAAAGCATTCGGGTTTCCGTATACCCTTCGTAGTCTATTTGTAAATAACATGCCTTATTCTATCATACCCTTTGATCATTTGATCGTAGTGTTGAGCGACATCTTGTCGATTCCATAAGTTGTTAGGCCATAGAGGTGCACGAATTGTGCATAGATGAGATCTCTGCCAGTCGTCTGTAAATCCACAAGGGCTAATGCAGGGTTGCCGTTAACCTTGACCCGAACCCTGCTGTAGTCTAATTCTTCGGGAGACTGGGGTTTTGCCTTGGTTTTGCCCTTGTAGTTATTCTTGGCGATAACTGGTTTGTTGGTGTATTGCAGGGATAAGACCTGTGGGGCGGTGCGCATGGGTATTTTGGATATTCGCTTCTGGCATTCCCTGAAGGTGTGACCATGTGTACGGCACCATAGACACTTCCGGTCCCTGATCAACTTCATCTTTTCTTGTGATGCTAACATCTTGTTAACTACTTCCTAGTCCGGATCTTTGGTGGTTGTTGTTTTCGTGGCAGGGGTTCTTCCAGAATTAGAACTTGTATTCTTGTTGTCTGTCTTCTGATCCCTGGAGTGATTTCGACTAGGGTTCGGAGCTGGTTGGATAACGGGCGGGCGTACAAGTTTGGGTGTAGCTGAAATATGCCCATGTTTTCGAGCAGCCTCGTATGATTCTGCTTTCTTGACTAGGTCGTTGAACGTGCATGAATCAAGTATTTGGGGAACCAGGATGGTTTCCATATAATTAGGTAGGTGATTGAGGAATTTCCTGCGTTTGACTTCTTCCGAGATGCATTGGTTTCCAACCTTGTCGATGAGTTTAATCTGAGGTTCTTCTAACCAATTGGCAAAGGTTTTGATACCCATGTGTCATCCATCCTTGTGGGGTGATGCGGCCTCCCATTCCTTCCACAGGAGGTCCTTGCTAGTGGAGGGAATAAGGAATTCCCATAGCACTAGCATGAAGCTGAAAAAAGATGCCTTATCTTTTTCCTTGATGAGGTGGTAGTTATAAGTAGTGAGTGCGCTGCCTAGCAGTTTGAATCCAATAAAGTCAAACGCTTACTTTGATTCCAATCTTATACCTTTCATTCTTAACCATCTCTGTATCGCGTTGACCCAAGTGTCAAGATACTGTGAGTCTCGCCATTTCTTATCTCCACTGTTGAGATTTTCCGGAGCATCAATTTTGATACCCTTCATCCGTTTGGACATTTGTAATGACGTTTCAGGTGTCACAATTCCTGTCGTTGTTTCCCATTGCTGTTGTTCTGGTGTCTTACCACGATCTGTCTGTTTCTTGATCTTCTTGCCCTTCTTTAGTTTGCATATGCTTCTGTGACTGTGGACTGACGATCCGCTACTAGAGCTTCCGCTGCCAGAGCTACTATCATATCCATCATCCTCTCCTGCGCCTGCTGTGGTACCCCGTCCTAAGGGAGGGGTGAGGTCCTCATCATCTTCTCCGTTATTTGGGTTGCCAGTATCCGAGGTACGTTCCACATTGTCATCTTCTGGCACGATGCCGGTTTGAGATCCTGTACTGACTTCTAGTATGGAGCGTTGTTTGGTTGGTGTCTCAGGAGCGTCCCTTCTATCTTGTCCTTAAGGTCGTTTGGGTCTAGGTGGGTCCTCAAACTACTCTGGTACAACAGGTGGAAGGAGGTGATAACCACATAGCATGAAGGACATAATATCATCCCATTCCTTCAGAACCCAGTGAGGTTCTGTGAGCTGAGAAATTTTGCGGCGGTTTAAGGATTCCGCAAGTACCGTGGTAAGTTCCAAGTCCTTACTTTCGAATGGAATAGTTGTCTTCCAAAGATAGTATTGGTTGTTGCTTCGGGAAGTAGTTGGATGTCTTTTGGGTGAAAGCAGTGAAGATACCCAAGCGTTTATGTAAAGGCGAGGATATCATGTATTTGAGGTTGTACTTTCTTCCAGTTTGCTTCTGTCATACAGGGTGACTCATATTCCCATGTTATGAGCGCAGAGTCTTCTTATGGTTTCAGGACATCGATGGTGTAGATGGTGAGAGGAGGTGGTTTGACTGATTCCTCAAACGTTTGTAGTTCAGGATTGTCTCTTTTCTTTCGTTGTGTGTCGGCGATTAACTTCTTAATGTCCTCGGGAATCATAGCCAATCTTCGCGACTTGTGGTAGGTGTACGGCTTGTCCGTCTTGGAGGCCATAATGTCGGTTACTTGTTTGGATATTACGAGTTATTTTTCCCCATTGTCCTTACATTGTCAGGACAAGTACATCCCTCCGGACGTGCGTGATTTCCGATCGACTTCGCATGACTGTGGCTCGGCTGCCTGTTCGATATGTAGGCAGGATAGGGGGAACGAGAATCGCACGGATGCTGGTTCGTGGTCTTCTTCTGCTCCTACGATGGTAGGTACTCGTGAGGCGTAGGTAATACCAATGACGCCTTAGCTGCCCTTCCTGATGTAAGGTTTAGGAGATAGTGAGGGTGGCGGCAAGAAGACCTTGAGGTGGTCTCCGTATATGGAAGAATTGAATAGCTCAAACTCCTCGAGTTTTGAGCTGATGCCAACTGAAAGTGGTTCAGTTGGGAAGTAGGATAGATGTGTCTCGCCTATGAGAAATCTGGTGTTAGATGGAACAGGAAGTAGCTATGTAGTTCCTGCTGAACGTTCGTATGTTTCTTCTAATGGTGAGGAGAATGAGGGTGAGCAGTGGGATGGTGATGCATATTTGTACGCTGCCAATATTCCTGGGATGCATGATGCTGCAATGTCTTCGGCTCTCTGGTATAAGAAGATGAATGGGGATTGTAGTTGCCAGGAATGCAAGAGGTGGAGTCGATATTGGTGGAGTAAGGTGATTGAAGGAGGGTGGAATTGTTTAATAGTGTATACCACTGTCCGTTAGAGCTCTGCCTCGTCTTGCACAAGGTCTTCTATTGACTGCAGGTTGAGAATATCTCTGTCTTGGTGGTGGATTCTTTTTGCTAGCTTACATTGAATGTACTGTGTTGTTGAATGTATTGACGTCCGATACAGGGGATATCTGAAAACGCATTATAAAGATACCAACGCGTGATCAGTCTGTAGTAGTAGTTTTAACAGTTAGATTATTTTGTATGTTAAAAAAAATATAATGGACGATGCCAGCAGTAGCACCGCGGGCCATTCAACACTGTCTATACTATCACCGGAGTAATAGTGTATGTCTGTTATTGGTTCCACTAAGTCGAGAACTCAGAGGGTCTTTGAGAGCATACAGATTTCCCAAGCAGGAAGAGAATTAATAGGTGTAATCTCTCTGTATTGAAGCTCTCTAAGGCTTGTCTGAACTCTGTCTGAAGTGATCTGATCTGAGAATCCTCCTCTAGAAGGGCGGAACAGCTCAGTACTTATACTAGCCGCCAAGCCTTCTGGAGTCTGAAAAACCTGCTTTCTGGCCGTTCCAGAAAGCACTCCTCCATGACCATAAATACAGGTGTGGGAGGTCAGGCTGTTATGGCTCAGGTAAGAGACCTCCGCTAGAGCGTGGTAACCAGCTTCCTACAGTATCGTAAGACACTGCTAACGAAGTGGATTGATCATTCACCAGGCATGTACGGCTAAGTGCGTCAATGATGGCATTAAGGGTACTGGAATAGGGAAGTTTGTACTGTTAGGATTGGCCTCCTGCATGTTATCACTGCGATATATTTCTGTTATGTTCTAAGAAGTGTCATTTATATGTTTCTATTCGTTGTATTACAAGTTCAGCTCACGTATGTCAACCTGTGTATATTGCATTGCAACATTGTCTACCTTATCTATGTTTGTCAGACTGCAACGTTCCTAATTGGGAAGTCACTTCCCAGTTAGGCAACTAAGGACGACAAGTCTACTTTGCCTTGTTAGGAAGTTTCGTTCAGATCTAATAAACGGTTATCAGATCATGGCTTCTATATAAGTCGACACTTTTACATAGTTAATACAATAAGACCCAAGCGGTGTCCTAAGTCTCATATAGCTTTACACTAATCGAGTTCGCCCCTACACCAGAGTTATAACTTAGTTTATAATTCCGTCTACCTTTCTAGCATATCTCCGAAGTATTTACATTGTTTACAGCTCGCCTGTAATATTACACCGCTTGTCTATCACCCACTATAGACAGCACCCCCTTATACCATGTCTCGCACACTTCCCCCATCCGGACAACTAGATTCGGATGACAACATGGACGATGCACTCACTCTTGCTCGATACAATGAAGAAATCAAGCAAAATATTCGTAGCATTAGGGAAGAACAGAGTGGTTCCCCTTGGGGACTCTAACAAAATATTCTCGAGCCCACTCCCTCTTCTGGAACTTCTGATGGTATCGTAGATGTTATAGCCACTGTACCTTTACACATACGACGATTAACCGAGGGGCCATCCCAAGCATGAAAAGACAAAGAACAAGTACCTCCTTCTCATACCCAGACCCCACTTTCTGCCGGAATCCGACAACTACAAGCACTACAAGCCGAAGTACGATGGCTTGAAGGTGAAAAAAATGCAGCTCTACAGAAAGTTGATCAACTCCAGAACCAACAAACATCTACATCTTCCTTCCTGCAACAAACAGTGGCCAGTGTCCAGAATCCATCATCAGCAAGTACAGCAGCACAACAAGCACTATCTCAAAGTAACGCTACCACTCTTGACCAACTAGTAACCATGATAGGCCAACGATTCGATAGAGTGGATAACAACATTAACGTCCTCAACCAATAAGCGAACCGCCGCCATAATGAGTACCTAATTCGTTTCAGGAACATAGAAAGAAGATTAGTCACGGTAGAGGGAAACCTAGTAGCACCTCAACCACTATCCCCACCAGCCAACCTTCAGCAGCTCATACTACAAGCCACTCAAATGCAACCACCTCCTCTACCACCACCAGAAGTACAACAACTAGCAGCTCTGCCACCACCATCCCTACGAGGACAGAACAATGATGATATAGTGGCAGGAAAAGCTCCACTCCCCGGAAAATTATCAGGAGACAGAGATCAACTTGAAGGCTGGATCCTTCAAATGGATGACTACTTTGTGGTTACAAAAATCCGGAACCCAGCACAACAACTGTCCTTCATCAGCATGTATCTCGCAGGAACGGCCTTAGAATGGTGGAAAAATAAGAAGTCATCCTTCCATACCTGGGAAGAAGCTCAGGATTCCCTTTAACATTATTACGGGGACCACTATAAGCCTGATCGATGCTACCGCCAGCTTATGGAGCTGCGACAAACTAGCACTATCCAGCACTACCTAACCGAGGTAGATAGACTCAACTCCTGTGCCGCTATTCCCGATCGACAATTGATCAATATTTTGATCAATGGAATCAACCATAAGCTCCGAGAAGCTATGTGTAAGGAAGTGATATACTCAGTATGCTGATCTATCACCACCTCACAACTTACCCTGAACCAACATCTACTATGTAATTTCTTACTAAGTTATGCTAACCTGCCTGGTTAATTATATTGGGAGAATCACATATAATTTCTTTATTTTCACATGTTAATTATGAGTCACCTATGACTCAATAATTCCCTATAACTCATGTATGACTCTAAGGTTATGACTCACTCAATGAGTCAGAGATGGATTTCAAATCATGTATGACTCACTACTATGGCATAGCCACAATAGTGAGTCACAGCTGGTCTTGGCATGAAATACTTAAGGGCTCAAGGCCTGCATCTAGAGAGAGGGGGAGACTGGGAGAAGACAGACACAGAATAGTTAGATACAATAAATATAAGAGTTCCACTGGTTAATTCTAGTCCCATGAGGACTCTTACTCAGAACTTAGTAATCCAATACTAGAAACCAAACACTTAGCCTTTAAAGTACTTAGTAGTCCTGGAATATTACTTCAGGATAATATTCCACCCTAAATACTTTAGGTCCCCATTTGCATTTTTTTAACCTAAGAAAAACTTTTATATCAAGGCCGGCTTACTCACCCT
>Ga0307511_10002530_pt1 | contig 19094 bp, 18 predicted proteins | sample 13_EM_MG_FD_200266 | JGI IMG/M metagenome (GOLD analysis project Ga0307511, IMG submission 200266) | Populus trichocarpa ectomycorrhiza microbial communities from riparian zone in the Pacific Northwest, United States - 13_EM | ecosystem: Host-associated > Plants > Roots > Unclassified | place... | reverse complement strand
CCCCCCTGACAACCACTAACTCCCCACCGCTTTCGTCTTCACCCTCTCCTCTACCCTCATCCGATGCCCTCTATTATTCAAATGAAGCTTAAAATTATCAACAGTCATCTCTGGCCCCGGAGTGTACAGCTTCCCTGGACAATCATAGCACCTAATTCTCGGAATGAACTTATGTTTAATATTCGCCGGGTCCTTGGGTGGGTTTTGTCCAATCGGATTCCCCGTGACACTATCTGTCGCTGTATACCGCATTATTCCTTCAAAATTATCGTTCGGGTGTTGCTTATGGAGGTCTAAGAGGCCAGCTTCGAGCCATCCGGGACAAGGCTAGAGTGGAGCGTTAGTATGTAGATCATAGGGACGAGATTGAGGGGGTGATGGTTGGCTGTGACGTACAGGTGGATGTGCAGGATCAGCAGCTTCATCTCCATTCTGTTGTAGTAGTAGGGCGCTTTGGGCCTGTGCCTGGCCTGGGGTTGCCGCCGATGCTGCCGGCTGTAGTGTACCAGGAGCGCCACTCTCCATTTTAATCCCCAATATCGTCGCTGGTGCAGTTACCCTCGACGGAGTTTTCTGCCCCTCTGTAGGCGTACCCCTAACTGGGGCCTTATTTTGGTGCTGCTGTTGCTGCTGCTGTCGAAGCTGTTTCTCTCTGTGCGACTTCTCCCACTCCGCTTTCTCTCTCTCATACTTCGCCTGATCTTTTTTCTGCTGTTCCCTCGCCCACTTCATTAACCTCTCCCTACCAACCCTCAATTTCAGCAATGCACTGTCGATATGAAACGACACCCCTGGTCTTCTCGGGAGATGCGTCGAAGGATGCGTCGAAGGAGTATGGTGATGATGTGGTGTATGAAGTAACTGCAATTGCGAAACCTCTGGGGTCTGTGACCGCCCTGCTGACGCCCTCAAGAGCAAAGCCGCATTTGCCGCAGCGCCACGCTGTCTCCTAGTCATTGTATTCACCGCCGATGGAATCATCGGTGGTGGCGTTGCAACAGCAGTATCTGATTCCGAGTCGTCTTCTGAGTCTGGTTCCTTGGGCTTGTCTGAGGTGATCTTCATATCAGAAACCCTTGTAACGGCACCAGGTAATATAGTAGACAAGATCTGAGATCGGTTGGTTTTTGGCATCTCCTTAAGATCTGGAAGGCTGGGCCCGCCTCTCCTGTTGACCCGCCTCTTCCTCCTTGACTCCCTCGACCAATCCTTCTCCATCTTCTCCAATTCACCATCAGAGAGTTCGTACAACACGGGTTCATACTCCTTGGTTTGAGCCGTCGTCCGCACAATCGCCAATAGCGGTGACGACAACATCGCACTCTTCAACTCCGCATCCTCCACAGGCCGCCCGTCGAATGTATGTCCAGTCTGGTACAGGTATTTTGTATATAGTTGACACTGCTCCCGAATAGAATGCGCTATAGCTGTCGTGAATTCCCCCGATAGACACATATCTCTCGCCATCTGCTGAGCAAACCCCTCAGGAGAGTTTACCGGGTCGTTGATGTCCCACTCAAACTGGTCTACCAGAGTATACTGTCCTATGGTAATATTCAGCTTTATCAATACCCTCATCTCATCATTCTTGTACGCCCAATACGGTAGTTTCGGGTCTAGTGGCTCATCTGGTAAATGCACATGGGGATGGAAATCCGTAACTTGCGCATGTATCTGTTCTGCTATCATTTTGATTAGTGGCGGGAGGGGGGGTAAGCGAAAGTCCTCCACAAGCTGCTCAGCAAATAGCTCTAGTGGTACAGTCCTGTCGTGCAGATTCCATGTAAATGTATCTCGCAATCTATACTTATCGTAATCAATCTCCAGCCGGATAGGTATTAGACATTCGCCCTCTTCTGCCTGGGCCTGCAACGATGATCGAGAAACCCGTAGTTCGCGCGAGGTCCTTGACCCCGGTTTCTTCCTCTCACATGGATACAACAATCTTGCTTGCTTCGCATTGGTATACCCATTGCCATACCCTTGATACCCGTAACCGAATACAGCACCTGGATTGACCTGCCGCTCCCTCCTCAGAGTCTGATAAAACTCAATCTCCTTGCGCTTCGATCTGCTGAGTTCATTGATCTGCGACACTTGGGTAGCAAGGGATGCGGCATGTAGTAAATCGCGCGTTATGTACTGATTGAGATGAAGCTCAGCCGTCGTAGGGTATTTTGGGGTGGGATCATATTTGGGTGATGATGGGGATGAGGGTGACTGTGACTCGGAGGCCTTCACAGCGGGTGACTTTGGAACCTGTATTGGAGGCGGTGGGTCCTTTGCCTTCACTTTCCCCTTGGCTATTATGTTCGACTTGTGTTGATCTATATTCGCAGGTGATGTCGGTCGTGAGGATGCCAAAGCGGGAGCACCAGGGGATAGGAACGCCGTGGAGGCAGGAGTTGGGGAATTTGCGGAGAAAACGAGACTGTCTGGCATTGGCAGGACCTTGATCGCTCCTGCACAAAGATTTTTCTATTCGACTATTATAAGTTGCCGATGTACGTATATCGACGTGTAAGGTAGAGTGCCTCTTTGAGCAACACTGCGCCAGGTGGTGTTAGTGAACCAAAATTCTAGGCAACTACTTTTTCCCGAGTTGCTTAACAAGCGATAAGCGTACCGTGGCCAGGGGGAAAGACTCGGTCAGGTGCAGGTTGATATTTTGTTCCAAACGCTTCAAGCTTTCTCAGCCCGAAATTGGTGTCGTGCAGCTCCTCCTCCTTCTTTGCACGCGGCGGCAAAGTTACGTGATCTTAGCAACGCACCTCCACACAGCCCTCCGCCACGGCGCTCGGGACTAGAACAACGGGGGGGGCGACAAGTTGACTTTCGGCACGGAGAGCCGTCGGGACGGGATACGTGGGAGCGAGTACTGATTACCGAGCAGCTTCGGTGACAGCCGTACAAAGAAATTTCGGCGTGAAAAAGGGGTGTGTGGGGAATAGTCTCGGAGGAGGTTTAGAGATCGAGGCGCGCGTCGAATGCCGATGCCGGGAGGCAAGACACGTCTGCTGATTGGGCGAAAGACGCCAGCGAGTTTATTTCTCCTCCCCTGTTCAGATCCTGCCCGTGCGTCAGAAAAAAAAAACGGGCGGGAATAAATAAAGAGATAGTGCCAGTGACTTACTCGTACAGGGACGGACGCTAGGTGGGTAGCCTCCCTGGCCGTGATGAGCTTAGAGAAGTCGTCTGGATCCTGCAGGCTGAGGCCGAGGAATGGGGCTGTGCTTGAACGAGCTTCTTTGTGTCTGCAAGAGTTTCTGGAGAGAGTAAAGCAGCAAAGCAACAAAGAGTATGGGATTCTTCCAATTTGGATATCCCAGGCCGTAGAGTGTTCTGGTTGAAGTTGCTGTCCGGATTGTTGATAGTGAAGTTCTGCTGAGTTGTGGGTTGGAACGAGGCGAGGCTAGAGTGCCAGCCGAGCTGGAGCAAGAGGTCCACATCTGCTTCAGCGCAATATCCCAACTGGAGAGCATCTATACGTCGAGGCAACCAACGGAAAAGGGGTGAGTGTGGCAGCAAGAAGGATACCTTCCGGAGATATCAGGAGATCAGAGTGCAAACCTACGGAGCAGATACAGAGGCCCGTATGGTGTTGAGCCCACACACTGGGCTCCCTCGCGTGCCCCCCGCTGCCGTCATCTCGGTCACTGGCAAGTGACAGCCAAAGCCAAGCAGCTTGGCCCTTGGGCGCAAGGGCGGTAGGTACCTAGGTACAGTCCAAGTCCGTGGGCTGGGGAAATGTCGCCAGGCTGGGGCCATGGAGGCTTCCTGTGTGTCTCAGAAAACTCTCTAGCCTCGAGCATCTCAGTTTGCAATGCTCTGATGACTTCTACTTTGTGTATCACATAGAGCCCCAGTGGCGTTCATGCTTAAATACCGTGAAGTATAAACCCTAGAATTCTATAGCCCATGCGCAAAAGCTGGTATCCGTCTAGATCTTGTGCTAGATCTTCCTCCATCCTTTTCCTCGTGCTCCAAACTTAATCTAGCCCACTAACACATTCCTGAAGGAACTTATAGAAACTGAGAAATGGGACAAAATATTAATCCGTTCATGACATGTGACGAAAAATCAAGGAGTGCACCTCCCAGTCCACCTAGGGTACAGCGAGCAATCCCTAACTGTGTGTCTAGCACACAGCCAAGCGAGGAACCGCTCGAGCCCCAACCCGTAGCCACCGTGTGGGGTGGTACCATATCTGTAGGTGCAAAGCTCGTCAGTATGCCATTTGCACTTGCAATAACAATATAAACTTACTTCCTCTGGTCAGTGAACCAGTAGTATGGCTCGGCGCCAATCCCCTCCCGCTTGTATCCACCCATAAGCTCCTCCAAGTCATCCATCCTCATACTGCCACCAACAATCTCACCAACACCAGGCATCAAGCAGTCAACAGACTCGGTGACCCTTGGGTCTCCGTCCACTTTCTTCATGTAGAACGCCTTGATCTCGACAGGGAACTTTGTCAAGAAGATGGGCTTGCCGATAGTGTCTGTCATTCGCCTCTCCGCAGCTTCGGCGATGTCATCTCCAAACTTGTGTGGCTCACCTTCCTCATTGGGGATTTGGTGATCGACGAGCCACTGAATGGCATCTTCATAGGTCATTCGCAGGAATGGCCTAGCTGGGGCCTCGAAGGTGGGGTTGAGCTCCTTAATGAGCGGAGCGACTTTGGGGTCTGCAAGAACAGTATCGATCGTGCGGCACATCAGCTCTTCAAGATGGGAGAGAAGATCATCAAAGGTGATAAAAGCAAGCTCGGCTTCGATGTGAGTGTATTCACTGAGGTGTCGACGAGTCAAAGACTTCTCGGCGCGGAAAGACTCCTGGATACAAAAGACATCACCCAGAGCGGGGAGGCATGTCTCCAAGTAAAGCTGGGAAGATTGGGTAAGGTAGGCCTGGCTCAAGGATTAGCCAGGGAAGGCCCTTTATTGCTGGAGGGGGCAAAGGATAGTACTGACCTTCTCTCCGTAGTAATCGAAAGTGAACAGCGTGCTTCCACCTTCCACCTGGGTCTGCACCATACATGGCGGGGTGACTTCCAACAATCCCATGTCCTCATAGCTCTTCCTGAATGCTCTCAAGATTCCGGCTCTGACCTTAAGCACAGCGCTTGCAACCTCTCCTCTGAGAACCAAATGCCTCAAGTCAGCCTTGAGATCGGCACCAGTATCCTTAGTGATTCTGTTGCTGAATGCCTCGTCACCACCAGGGGCCTGGCCAATGACTTCGAAGTAGTCCGCGGCCAATTCATGGTTGTCGGGGGCGGTCTTTCCATCCGGAAGAGGGGCGATGACGCCCCAGATAGACAAGCTGGTCTCCAGGGTAAGGTTCTGGGCGTCCCATGTCTTGGGGAGGTCGCCAGTCAAAACACACTGTAGATAACCTGTTCCGTCCCGCAACTCGATGAAGGTCATACCCTTTTGGGAACGAAGTCGATGAACCCAGCCATTGACCTTCACACGCTGTCCGCGGGATGCAATTGTGTCTCGCAGTTTGATTGTCTTGGCCTGGGGAAGGGAGGGATCCTGTTTGAGAACAATTGATTTCGCCTCCTGTTCTGCAACCAACCTCGAGGCCTCTCGTTTTTTTTCCTCCTCCTCCAGACGAGCAGCAGCCTCTGCCTGCTTGGCCGCTTTCCTCAGGGCAACCTCATAACCCTTCTTCGCCTTCTTGACTGCAGTGGAAGTTGCATCTTCCCACTTTCCTTCTTTGCGTTGCTTGAAGATATAGGTGTTTGTCTTGTTTGTTGTATCTATGTGGTAGGCAGCGAATTCCAGAGTCTTGAATGGCTCAGTCTCCTTCCCACTGGTTGTGGTTTCATCAGCACCAGTTGCCTCGTCAACGTAGACTACACCAGGAGTTCAGGTTAGTACATGTTGGCTGGAGATTATAATCCCTGACAGGGTTTACATACTGTGAACGGGTGAGTCAGTTTTGAGGGACATGGCTGCGGCACTATCAGCAAGAGTTGTAGCTTCTGTCATTGCCGTAAAAATCTAGCCTTTCTGCTGACGCCGAAATTGAACTCTTCAGAAAATTCCTAAAGCTACCGACGCTCTCGATGTATTGTTGATTTCAGGACTGAGAGTGGGGCAAGTCCCTCATGTGAAGATAAGGAAGGACCCTGAGCATCACACTAGCCCTAATGTGAGTCAGTCTGTGGCTTCATAAAGTGTGGCTCACGCATTCGGAAGCAAATTCGATAAGCTTTTTGAAATGGGCTAAAGGGCAGGGCGTGAGAGGTTGTACCAAAATGCCTCAACTGTCGATATCGATGTTATTGAGGGATAACATTATTTACACAACACTCGCGATGCTCAATTCACCTCAACTGGTTGCAGTGTGTGGTGCTTGGAGTGCGTTGACCGTGCAGTGTCAATTTCACGTTCCTGAATTCAAAACACCGAAACACATCAGTTGCAACTGAATTCAAGCCCATTTCAATTCGGCCCGGATACAAGGCTTTGCAAATTGCGGGTTACGTCGGCACACCAAACCCCTAGTACCTCTCCGAGACAATACCGGCCCGACAATGTTGGGTATAAAACCAGGACAGTTCTTGAAAGGAAGCCACTTCCATACCCACAGCTGCAGGAATGCGGATACCCAATGATATTATTACTGGGGTTGTATCATGCAGACTGCGGTAGGATATACTGGTAAGCCACAAATCCAGTTTGTCTGTGACAGTGGGGAATACCTCTTGTTGATCGTGCTTGTATTCACAGTACCGTGTACTCTGGTACCATTTTTTTTCATCTTCTGTTCTTACAGACGTTTGAAGCTGTTCCTGATGTCATCAGTAGTCTCGGCACTGACATTCGCGATCTCCTAGATCCCAAACAGCAATATCGATCAGATGGGGCCGTCCCACAAGTACCTTTTGCTGCGCCAGCGAAATGCATTTCGAGCCATGCAATTCCAACCGGGACAGCCACGCAGCGGCAGGGGGGCATCCATCGGCATGGTGTTGGCTCGTTCTGGCTTTGCTTCCAAGACTTCATGCAGGGATAAGCTGCTTCTAGGATGGTAGGGGCCATATCCAAATTTGGAACACCGTCTTGGACTGTTTCCCGTACTCTCTACTGTGTGTGAGGTAAGTGTCGGGGCGCCCTTTATCAGGGCAATTGTCTAAGTCCATCACCAGAATGCCAGCAAGCGGGGGGGGTTGCGCTTGGGCCCGTCCAAGTGATAAAGCTCGCACATCAGTACTCTAGTACCTGTTTGGGACTTGGGTGGATCATGAGAAGCTGCTGTTGTCGTTCAAACTGTTGAATGTGGTTCGTTGTCTGCACAGATGGGGCCCGTTATAGGACTATACCTTGCGTCTTTTGCTGCTCACGTACCTAGGACATATGGAGTATGTTCCTGCCCCATGATCAGTGGCAGTGGAGAGCCTAGAGCGGCTCTTAGCTCTTGCTGGGCGCGCCCTCGTCCTTTTTTTTTCTATCCGCTACTATTTTCTTTCTTTTTCCCATCCCCATTCACGTTCTTTGGTATCCTTGGAGGTGCATGCCGCTGCTGCTGTAGGTGCGTCTGTGTGGAACTGCTCCTTTGCTGGACCCGTTCTAGCTCGGCTGTACCCAGGAACCTCCCGCGCATCTTACTCGTCCATTTCTCTCCCCTTTTCCCTTTCACCATATCCACTTTCACTCTTTTGACTTACCCTGTCGTTCTTAACCCTTTTCGCTGCAAGCATTCTTGTCCTTCGTGGACTTTGTTATATTATTATAATAATTTTTTTTCTGCCCCAATACTTCACGCGCTCTCTTGTGTGCTGGGTCCCCCCGTCCGCCCCTTCCAGTCCCAATTGACAGTTATATTATTTGTTGGCCCCTCTCCCGCGCCTGATTCCTCTCCCTTTGCTTAGGGTCTTAGCATTCTCTTTAGCGGTTAGTGGTGTGGGTGCTGACCATCTCACAGACTCCCAGCCAGTTGTTCCGAACGATCTTTTGCCTCTCGCACGTCCTCTCTTCTTCACCTCCTCCTGCATTTTCCCTTCTTATTCCTACCTAGTGGTTCTTTGCTATCAGTCATTCTCCGGATCCTGCACCTTTGGCCTTCTTTCTTCCTTAATTCTTCACTTCTCTCAAAGGGAGCTGTTCTGCCACTTTGTTGTAGCTCTTTCCAACCGGGGAGTGCCTTCATTTTCCATCTTCGATATCAATCGTTGTTGAAGCTTCTCCTAGCAACTATTAGTTACGGAAGGTCAAGTCGTGTGTTGATTATCAAGTGTTATCCTTCAGCTTCGATTCAACCCCCTATTTACCTGTAGTTCACGCTTCAATACAATTCACCAACATCACAAGCTTCTACTCAAAGCCTCCTTCCTTGTCCTTTGAGGATTATCACGGTTGTAAGTCTATAAATCCTTTACTCGATTGTATAGCCATGAAACTATAGGAGTTGTACCCTGAGCTGTGGTATACTAACATGCAATTCTTATCCTGATCAAGATTCTACCTGTCTTCCATACACAAGTGTCCGAGTGTATCTTCACCGGACTCCTTAATCAATAAAAACGGCTGTCTTTCAAGCACCATACGTGGACAATACTGTCCTTCAGCAATACTACGCAATGCAAGACTCCGCCAACGCCCAAGCACAGCTTCCCCACCATCTATCAAAGGCCCCCGTCGATAGAAGCAACGGCGAGCACCCAAGCTTCACTGAGGCGAGAAGACGTAGCAATGTTCCCACAATTAACACTAGGGCTCCGCAGGGGATGGAGAATGGCCTCGCCTCTCCGGGAACTGGTTACATGGACTTTACCCCCCTATTGCCGTCTCAGCTTTTGCTTGGGTCTCCATTTCAGCCAGGGACCCCTCAGGGGTTCGCGTCTCCAGGATTTTCAATGCAGCAATTCCAGCAACAGAACGCACTTTCTCCAACGATGCACTCTGGGCTGATGTCCCCCACAGGATTCTCCACCCAATATGCTACATACTACCCCCAAGCGTCCCCCACCGGCTCCCCAATGATCGGCACTCCCGGCATGGTCCCAGGCACATCCCGTACCGTGTACCTTGGGAACATCCCACCAGAGACCTCTGCAGAAGAGATCCTCGGTCATGTCCGTTCTGGTCAGATTGAATCTGTCAGGCTGCTTCCTGACAAGAACTGTGCTTTCATTTCTTTCCTGGATGGTGCATCTGCCACTCATTTCCACTCCGATGCAATTTTGAAGAAACTTGCCATTCGCGGGCAGGACATCAAGGTTGGGTGGGGTAAGCCGTCCCAGGTTCCCACCTCTGTTGCTGTAGCTGTGCAGCAGTCTGGGGCATCCCGAAATGTTTACTTGGGAAATCTCCCAGAAGACGTTACCGAAGAGGAGCTCCGTGAAGATTTGGGCAAATTTGGGCCAATTGACACAGTCAAAATTGTTCGTGAGAAGAACATTGGCTTTGTTCATTTCCTTTCTATTGGAAATGCAATCAAGGCTGTGACCCAACTTCCTCAAGAGCCGAAGTGGCAGAGCCCAAGACGTGTGTACTATGGTAAGGACCGGTGCGCCTATGTTTCCAAAACTCAGCAGCAGAATGCTGCACAGTACCTTGGAATCTCCCCTGGACTCTCACATGTATTGAATGGTGCGGACCGGGAGATCATCTCAAACGCACTTGCGCAGCAATCCGTCGCTGCTGCTGCTGTTGCTACCTCCGCCGGAGGGATCAATAACCTAGGGAACCGTACTGTCTATTTGGGTAATATCCACCCCGAAACAACTATCGAAGAGATTTGTAACGTTGTGCGTGGTGGATTATTACACCACATCCGATACATCCCTGACAAGCACATTTGCTTCGTTACATTCATTGATCCTACCGCAGCTGCTAGTTTCTATGCCCTTAGCAACCTACAGGGTCTTATGATCCACAACCGAAGACTGAAGATTGGATGGGGCAAGCACTCAGGTGCGCTTCCTCCAGCTATTGCCCTTGCGGTATCTGGTGGTGCTTCCAGGAATGTTTATATTGGAAACTTGGATGAGTCCTGGAGCGAGGAGCGTTTGAGGCAAGACTTCTCTGAGTATGGCGAGATAGAACTTGTCAACGCTCTGAGGGAGAAGAGCTGTGCATTCGTCAACTTTACCAATATCGCCAACGCTATTAAGGCAATCGAGGCAGTTCGGGGCAGGGAGGAGTATAAGAGATTCAAGATAAATTTTGGTAAGGATAGGTGCGGAAATCCACCTCGTCAGATTAATGGGCAGGCTGGGACCCCTACTTCTGGCAACGCACAGATCAATGGCAGTCCCGTCAATGGACCCCCAAGTGCAGGATTGCAACCAAATCTCTCTCAACAATCGGGTTCTGGCAACTCTCCTAACTCACTTTCTCCCGGGCTCCATAACGCAAACCCAAGCGGAAACACCCCGCCCAACACTGCTGCTTTGAATCACATCACTGCCAACCCACTTCAAGTTTACCTTGCGCAACAGCAACAGCAACAGGAGGCTGCTGCCTATTCTGTCTCTCTTCAGCAACAGCTTGCTGCTGCCCAGCAGGCGGCAGCCGTTGCGAACGCCGTTTACGGTCAGCACTCTCAGCTCGATCCAGCTGCGCAGGCTGCTGTCGCTGCCGTTGATGGAAACATGAACAATGGCATGAACAACTTAAATGTTGTCCGTGGCCAGCATGCTCGTACTGTTAGCCTTCCCCATTTGCCTCAGGGACAGCCTCACCCCCAACAGGGTATGGGCAATGGTGTCTACGGAATGCCTATTCAGGAAGGAACATGGGGCGAGGAGGAGCCACGTTAATTGCGCCAAATATCTCAGTTTTGCAGGATCCGTCGCATGAATGAATATATTGAAGATGTTATAGAGATAGAAAAGAGTCGGGAGTTCTCTATTGGTTACGGGAGGCAGAATCCGTGCATGATTATTTTAAAGTTATTATGGGAACTTATTCATGTCATCATTTATCTTTCTTTTATTTTTCTGTTGATTAATTACGAGTTAACTTACCTCACCTTTTAAGTTCCTTTTCTTTGTATTTGTTTACCCGGTACTCTTGTTATTTGTTTTTGGTTATTAATCTTCAATTCCCGCAGCTTATCTTGACCTTCAATTCTTTTAGTTGAACACAAGCTACCTCTCACTATCTCACATCTGTCCGGCAAAAAAATACCGTCTTTTGTTCTCCGACTACCCCTTTTTATTTATTTATTTATTCATATATCTTCATTTTCCTTTTTCGATAGGGAGTGGAACTTAATCCACCATAGGGATCCTAGGGTTGGGGGCGGGGAAGTGAGTCTTTTGATCGTTGCTGAGTCAATAATGGAATAAATAAAGCGCCAGCAACATAGCATATCAATGTGAAGAATATCAGTTCCACGTAACAGTTGTTTTTGCGCTCCGTGCCTGCATGAGGTTGACCATTGGATGGTGGGTATCCACGGCTATGGATTGACTGGATGTCGTCCCGAGCTTCCATATAGTGCAGCCAGATAGGAGCCGCTAAAGCATTCATGCGGTTTCGTAGTGTTTGGACGATTCAATTGAATGTTGTCCTTGCGTGAGTACTGTTCATCCAATGTAGATGCTTCAGGTACTCGGCCAACCACGTGGCCTTGGTCTGCTCATTGAATGTTGATAAATTGAGCAATCGAAGTACATGTACCAGGTACGTACTCAGCTATTATTACAGGATTAATATCTTTTCAAATTCAAGAGTTGTCATGCATCCGCATGAGCAGCTAATCGCCAGTTGGAAGTTCGCATGAGCGCAGGGCAGGAACCAGGGGATACAAAAACCCGGTGGGTACACGGCATTAATATTGATCTCACTCAATTGGGCGCTGATAAAATCCACCCCAGAACTATGTACGCCGGCAAATTCACCCATCGGCGTTGACTACGGATATGGATCGACTCCTGAAGATCGTATGTAAGTCAAGTTAACGTCTTTAGCTGTTTATTGCTTTGTTTCCTGAGGTTGCCATGTGCATAGTCTCAGCAGCCCAACCATCACCCTGCCAAGCATCGAAGGTAAGCTCACCCCTGGCAAGGAACCTTCATGTGCGTGCAACCTCACTCGCAAAATGACGCCTGAAGAAGCACAAGCCCGTATCTATGGAATTCTGCAGACGCATGATATACCGTTGACTAAAGAGGACTTATCATGGGCCTTTACACAGGACAAGACCGCAGCAGAGGTGATAGGATATACAGAGCGGTACCTTGGGGAAGAATGTTTTCTGGGGCTAGAGGAAGCGGAGATGTATGCTCCCCATTTCATTGACATTCATTCTTAGGGAATAAACTGATACGAGCGTAGATACAATTTCTGAATATAGATATGAACATATCAAAGCGACCCACTTACTGAAGCTGCATAAATCCCGGGATTTGGGGCTAGCGTATACACCCAGCAATGAAGAGTTACGCGTGGAAATTGAGATGTTGAAGGAGAGTACTGAGGGGTATAAGCGGCAGACGGAGGTTTTGAGACGTCAAAGGGAGGTGTTGGAGGGCATGAAGAAAAGGGAACAGGGAGTGAAGGAGGCGAGGTGGAAGTTGAGAGAGAAGAGGAGGAGGAAATGGATTGCGGAGAGGGAGAGGCTGGGGGTTGATGTAGGTTTTTCTCTTCCTTGCTTGGGTGGTAGTGGGGGTGGGGGTAAACGTGGATAGGGCGCTAATTTGTGGGCGGGGCGGTAGATTGAGAATTTGACGATCACACTGCGACATCAATTAAATGATTTAATGGCCGAGGGGAAACCTGGTGGGGCGCAAGCTGAGGCTACGGCGGTGGGGCTCGTGGATCTGAAGTCTATGAAGAATCTACTCGCAAGCGATGATAAAGCTATTGAGAAGTTGGAGAGGCTAGCGGAAGAGACGAGTGTGGAGGGGTTAGAAAGCGACAAAGGAGGGGATATAGTTGAAAAAGTGCGGAAGATGACGATTAAGCTTGCAAGCTTGATGACGGCTGTTGTGAGGCATAGGCTGGATAGGACGTATTTCGAGGCATTGTCTGGGGAGCAGTTACCTGAGAAGGGAAGCCAGCCGGAGCAAGACGCATTTATTACGGTGTTGAAGGGCGATTTGGAGTCTCTTGATGCGGAAATTCCGGATGTGGCGAAGATGAGTGCAGAGGCGGAGTTTCTGAGGCCGGTAGTCGGGGAAGTGCAGAAGAGAAAGGGGATGCTGGAGGAGGTTGTTAGTGGAAGAGGGATATATGTACAGCCCTTTGTTTCCCCACCCTCTTCTATATTTTACTAATCGACGCCCTTGTGGGTAGATCCGCGACGTCCTACTCCAGCTCCAAGCCCGGAACCAGCACATAATTCACTTCCTCGAGAAGGACCTCTACCGCCGCAAAGCCCTCAAAGAACTCTCCAACCAGCTCGAAACCCTTGCTAAATCGCCTCTTCCGCAACCCCGTGGCCGTACTGCTGCCAGTGACAGGAGCAGCACTCCTCCCCCGCATGGTGGCAATTCTGCGTCTAGGCTTGCGTTGACAAGAACCCCTAGTGGAAGAGCTAGTACCTCTCCTACTAAACACCTCCCTGTTCATCTCCGCCGTGCTGCGGCGCAGCAGTCGTCGGCTTCTACTATCCCTCCGAGTACTCCCAAGAGAACCGCAGGAAGGTATACCCCCTGCCAGCGCAGACGGGGTCGTAGTGGCGATGACTACTCTGATGATGATGACGATGAAGACCAAGATTGGCTCTATGGTGGGGAAGATCCGGAGGTTGCGTTAATGCTTCATCTAGGTGTCTCCCTCCCTCCTCATCTAGTCGATGCGCCTCAGACTCCGGGTACCCCGTTCGCACGGGCATGTACTGCGACTGATACCCCCGAAGCAGCGAAGGCGACAAGAGTCCACTTGGTGAAACAACTCCACGCTCTTAGGACTAAAGTCACTCAGCAAGAATTGCAACTGGATAGATCTGTTCGTGTGGCGATATACTCGTCCGTCTCTGAGGCAGCTGGGGTAGCTTGGATTATCGGCGGACAGCTGTATGCAGATCGGGAATTTAGAGTTCCGTCTAGTGGTTACTCAGGAGTACAGGTGGGGGGTACATTGGCGGGGTTAATACCCGAGGGGTGGGTGAATGAAGAGGGGGTGAGGAGGAAGATTGGGGAGGTGGAGATGGAGGTGGAGAGGTTGAGTAAAGGGATGGGCAGGATTGTTAAAAAGGTAGAGGAGTTGAAGGAGACGGATGGTGCGGGAGCAGGGTATGGTGGGGTGCAGGCTAGGGAGAGGTTTGTGGGGAGGTGGGGCAGGGGGGGAGTGTAGTGTGGGCTTGAGTTGTGGTATGGCATGATGAACTGGAAAGGGGTAGCGGTGATAAATGAGCTATTTGCTTGCAGAAATTTAGCGGCGAGGGAATGATCTTGATATATCTACTTGTTATACTTAGGATTGGGGGAGGTTGGAGCATTTTTCTGATATGGGGGCTTGTAATTGATGGGAATCACTAGCTCGCTCGCTCTCAGCCATGTTGATATCTGGAAGTAGCCACATGTACACTTTAATATTCTCTCTTGGGCAATGGCTTGACTTGGGGGACTACGGCGTGGTTAGATATATACTTGAATGCTCATTGCTCAGTTTGGTTTTCCTTGCGGTGGATGCGCTGGGTTGATTTGGCGACCATTACCCTGAACTTGTGTTGTTATTCCGAGGTATAGCCATATTTCAAGCCCAGGTGTCCATCATCGAAAAATGACAAAGTACGCCTCCAAATACCTCCCTTTTTGAGCAGTAAAGGCTGGAGACATCGCTTACTTGCGTCAGAGCAGCGAGTTCCCTTGGCACTGCACGGCGTCTAAGTACCAATTTATTTGGGCGTTTAATCTTACCTAGGTAGGTAGTTCACTACAACAACCATCGGTAACTCACCCCCAACCAGACTAGGTAACTCAGTACCCGTATTCAAGTGATCTAGGCAGCGTATTCCCTGAGTAAGTCCCAGGCGGTATCCACATACATACAATATCAGCTACTCCTTAGAGGAAAGGGAATGGAACCGAAGGAACCCATGCCTCACCCGCCCTGCCACACAGGGCACTCCATATCCCTCTGATGCACAACCTACAATAGTTTGAGGAGGTTTCTGATGAGGCCGTTGTGAGGTTCGTGTTGTGGCCCAACAGCCAAGCTGATGCTTGACAATTCTTGTACCTCCAGTGCCACTTTCCGGTCAATGTGCATAATCCACTCCCTTGCATCAAAGGCCTCCGGGCGGGAATCGTGCGTTAGACAAGTTCAACTATAGGCGTTAGCTTCAGCGATGTTGAGGTGGTACCTATTGATGTGGATGGTGTCAACCTCAAACCGATAAGTTAGAAGAAGTGAATGTCCTTGAGTTCATGAGTGGATACTAGAATTTCACCAATCGCGACAGGTTATTCTGCTCTGTCCAGACCCCTACGCCTTTGCAGTCCATTGTGACCTCGTACCAAAATATGTTAATCCCTTTCATGTAGGTGACTTTTGTTTGTTTTAATCAAAGCTAGCTACCTAATGCACAGTGATGCAAGTAGGTACTGCTGCAAAGCTTGGTGGATCGTTCGAGTGCATGTGGTTGGCCCAAGGCGATTCTAATTTGCATGGTTGGCTATCGTCTAAAACTCGGGGATTTCTGGTTTTGGTTCCAAGATAGCATGAGAAGGCAATACAATCCAAAGATATTGATCTCAAAAGGTATATTGATTTTTCAGGCGGCACCGAAAGATCTCTAGCATCACAGCTTGGGATCATGTTTACAAACCCTATGTTACATGCAAAAGGTTTCTAGGGCTACGCAGGCAGGTGGAAAGAAGTTCTTACTCCTCTACATGTTAACCTTACGAGGTGTATTACAAGGCTGCTATTTCACCAAAATATCTACTATATTGTGTGGACCTGAGAGGCAGTCTCTTTGGAATCTTCGAGCTTCCATTGGATAGATCTTATCGTTCACATATCAAGTGCTGCGGCTCATGCTTGATTGGGTGCTTGATTGGCGCGGTTTGGTTATAATAGGGTTGTAGTGAGAGGCGGTGTTTCAAAAATATAGGAAAACTCCGATGCCCTGGAATAACACCCTCCACTAACTATCACCCCAATATATTATTTGATGGCTACATCTTGAAGATACGAAGATTTTGCTCAAAGAGTATCAACAAATAACCTAAGCCCTATAGGCTAGATATTGTCTATGGTCATATTTTTAATGCAGCAGCGGAGTAAACACTTTGTGATTAGCTAACCAATGGGTGTTTAGTTAGGGCTCATATCACACACTGACCATAGTGAATCAATTGTATTGCTTCTGATAAAGGGAAGCCGAGAAGTTCTATTGCTCACCATTACTAGCCAAGTATACTTTTCTCCTAAGGCCGAAGATTACTATCACGTGCACTGGCTATTACTGGATGATACTGATCGGTGATCCCCGTCCAGAAGAGCTCCGTGTCAAGTATATGTTTTACGCCTTTCCCACTCCCCACCTTCTCGCATCTCATTTCCGATAATTTGAAGTAGTCGAGAAAATCGTGGGTACTGTTGCCCTGCTGTGTGTTTCTGCTAGCAGGGCTTGGGAGATCCTTACCTATAGAAAGATCTACCAGTTCATACTCAGAGTACAAACAGTATCATTAACTTTCTGATATCATAATAATAGATGTGCCTGTTGTAAGGGCATAGAGAGCAACTGCACAGTGTCTTGCCATGATTGCAAGAAGATTCCCTAGAGTTGATATTTCACAGTGGAGGAGCACAGCAGGCCCTGAGGAGTATATGTAATTCAGAGCAATACCCAGGGGATTCAATAACAAGCTCAATATATACATATGTAACTTGACGCACAGCAATAGAATATCAATGAATAAGGATGAACTGAGATATAATGTAATAAGCAACATGGCGCAAATTTCCTTAAGACACTGTAAGTCTTGACAAAGTGGTCCTATGTTAAAATGCCAAGACTCCCATGTTCACTCCTAGCTTCACAAGGCTTCTGTAATAACATATTTATGTCGGTGAATGTGGGGATATATTTATCACATGCCTGATAATTACCCTGAACTCCCTTTGACCTCGCCTGGTCGCATAGTAGCGGCAACAATGTAAGACCGGCAGTCCAAGTAGCATGCAGGTACAGCTGAATCGAGACTGGCGCGTATATACCCAATTAGCCTCGATATCCATTTGGGCTATATGCATCGGTTTACCAAATCGGTCGGTTAATTTGGGTGACTATAATATAGATGGGGATAAAGCTGGATGGATGAGAAACAGTGCCCGTACCGTTGGTTGTGAAACAACATATTTTATGTTTTACCGTTGGCTTCTTTTTATTTTAGGAAATGGGGTTTGTGATTTGTGGATTAACAAGTTGACGGTGAATTTTGGTTTTACTTGTAGATCGCGCCGCTTTAGCTCACGCCGCTTGGAGCGGGTAAGTTACGAGATTGCCGCGGGCTACCTGATTTGGTAGTTACTAGTAGACCCTTGCACAGCAACTCGACCAACGCAGGTCCTACCAAACACTCATACAAAACAATAGTGAGGAAGCAGTTGACTGCGGCTTTTTCTTTTATCGGTGATTCTAGCAGCAAAGGCGATTCAGCCGCATGCTACCCAACTCTTGTAGCCTAACTGACTGAGGAATGGCTTGGCTTCGCTGACAATACTAAACAAATAGAACAACGAGCACTTAAACATACCCAACTATTTAAGCCTCGGGAGAAGGGCCTCAATCGCAAACCTAAAACAGAGTATAATAAGCACAGAAAGAAGTGTTGTGGTATACACCAAACCTAGCACCCAGTATAGAAAATCAAATATCAACTTTGAGGTCACAAATGTCGACCTAAGACGACTTTGGATAGACGATTGTACAATCCAAACCAAAAATGACTGTATATTTTGGTTGCAGCGTCCATTTAATCTGAGGTGGTTGGTTTACTCTGCCGCAAGCACATTCCTTGCAGACTGCAGTCTGGAAAATCCAGCCCAACTCAGGCCAAAGCACTTCGTGCAAGCTATACAGCTCTCTATAGCTATATTATCATGTCCAAGCTCTCATATCCAGCGGAAATTTGCGGGGCTTTGGGGTCAGCTTGGGTCAGCGGCAGGAGATACCGGGAAGTGGTTGAACGTAATACAGAGAGGATTGGGGTTTTCATGGCGCTGATAATCTTGCATTGGCATCAGTTTCCACAGCCTTTTTTATATTTCTTTGTATAGTAAACTCAGTTACTCGTAAGCGACCCCAGTAAGGGGGACCATGTGACGAGCCACCCGGAATCCCTGGAAGTTAGAGGTAGCGGGAAAGCCATACTGAAAGTGGATATGTTGATTTTGTTTTGTTATGTATAGCTTATAGTCATGGCAAGGCCCCAATGGCTCCTCAGGGGGCCCCTGGCCCTCAGCCAACAGTTGTATGGTTGTGTCGAAGGGAATGAGGAGCCTAATGTACAAGTTACCCTCAGAACGATTAGTCCCAGTGGCTTTCGCTAGCGCCCCTCTGAATTGGCACTTCACCAAATATCGCCTGGTCATGTGGATCTGGCTTGAGGGTCACAGACACATGCACTGTACTGTACATATTATTCCTCTTGCTGCGTTCCTTAGCACTGTTTCCCGCTGAGATTTACCGCGTTTTGACCCTAGGACGCTAGTGCATCAAGGTACAAAGTAGTACATACATGTATGTAGTTTATTTCATTATGACCCCCAACATGTACACCCCAATCTAGATAGCTCTCATTTCCCTCCGCCGCTCGTTTTCGTTTCCCCTACCCCATTTCATACCTTCCTAACGCTCCACACGCCTCTGGAACATCCCGCAATCCAATTACAATTGCTGGCGCGCGCGTGCCAATGCTTGCCGTTCGACGACCACTCGCTACCTACCCCTTTTGCCGCCTCGCTGACCTCCATTCCGCCAAGCCCCCCCCGCGCCTCTCCTCGGCCAGTTTTCCCGATCTGGAAGTCTCCTGCCAAGCTTCAAGCCCATCTCGATCTCGATCGTGAGATTTCCAACACAACGGACGTGAGCATAAAAGGGATGGGATGAAATTTTTTATTAATTAAGAATATTTCTTTTTTTGGAAAACGTACTATATTGCATTGCTAAC
>Ga0307511_10002529_pt1 | contig 19097 bp, 18 predicted proteins | sample 13_EM_MG_FD_200266 | JGI IMG/M metagenome (GOLD analysis project Ga0307511, IMG submission 200266) | Populus trichocarpa ectomycorrhiza microbial communities from riparian zone in the Pacific Northwest, United States - 13_EM | ecosystem: Host-associated > Plants > Roots > Unclassified | place... | reverse complement strand
CCGGGCGAAAGCCCAAGTACGTCCAGTACGAGGGCTTCCGCCCGGCACGCCGAGAGCACGCACCGGACGCCGCGGGGCCCGCCCTCCGGGCGGACGACGGGACTTTGCGGACACGACCTAGGGGGCAGGTCGGGGTCGTTCTCCACCCACGGGCCCTGTCCGCGACCGCGCCCGTGCGGTTACCTTCGCACGGTGGCGATGTTTCGACTCCAGGGCAGCAAGGTGCTCGCCGTCGACATGACCGGGGACGCCGTGAAGGCGAAGAACGGCTCGATGGTCGCGTACGACGGGCAGATGGCCTTCAAGAAGATGAGCGGCGGCGGTGAGGGCATCCGGGGGATGGTCACCCGGCGGCTCACCGGTGAGCAGATGACGGTGATGGAGGTGAGGGGGCAGGGCACCTGCTGGTTCGCGGACCGGGCCTCCGAGATCAACCTCGTGAATCTCCAGGGCGACAAGCTGTACGTCGAGTCGAGCAACCTGCTCGCGACCGACGCGGGGCTGCGTACCGGCACGACCTTCACCGGTCTGCGCGGCGCCTCGCAGGGCAACGGACTGTTCACGACGACCGTCGAGGGGCACGGCCAGGCGGCGATCATGTCGGACGGCCCGGCGGTGGTGCTGCGGGTGAGCCGGCAGTACCCACTGACCGTCGACCCCGGCGCATACATCGCGCACCAGGGGAACCTGCACCAGTCCTTCCAGTCCGGTGTGACCTTCCGCACCTTCTTCGGGGAGGGCGGCGGCGAGGCCTTCCAGATCCGCTTCGAGGGGGACGGGCTCGTCTACGTCCAGCCCAGCGAGCGGAACACGATCGCGGGGGACGTGTGACATGACGTTCACGGAGATCAACTCGAAGATGATCCAGGCCACCGTCATTCCGGGGCAGCGGCTGTACAGCCAGCGCGGCGCGATGCTCGCCTACAAGGGCGACGTCTCCTTCACCCCGAACATCCAGGGCGGCCAGGGCGGCGTCATGTCGATGCTCGGCCGCCGCGTCGCCAACGAGGCGACTCCCCTGATGACCGTCGAGGGCAGCGGCACCGTGATGTTCGGTCACGGCGGCCACCACATCCAGATCATCGAGCTCACCGGAGACACCCTCTATGTGGAGGCCGACCGCCTCCTCGCCTTCGAGGGCACCCTGCAGCAGGGCACGATGTTCATGGGCTCGCAGGGCGGCGTCATGGGCATGGTCCGCGGCCAGGTCACCGGCCAGGGGCTGTTCACGACCACCCTCCAGGGGCGGGGCGCGGTCGCCGTGATGGCCCACGGCGGGGTCTTCGAGGTGCCGATCACCCCCGGCAGACCCGTCCACGTCGACCCGCAGGCCTACGTCGCCCACCACGGCGACGTCCGCAACAAGCTGTCCACGGCGCTCGGTTGGCGCGACATGGTGGGCCGGGGCTCCGGCGAGGCGTTCCAGCTGGAGCTGAGCGGCAGCGGCGCGGTGTACGTCCAGGCGTCGGAGGAGAAACTGTGAGCCAGTACGCGGGGTCCGGCCCCACGATCTTCGACCCGATGACCCTGCCGGTCGACGACAACGTCAACAAGTACACCTTCTGCGTGGAGCTCAAGGGGAGCCAGTGGTTCCTGCAGAAGGGGAAGATGATCGCCTACTACGGCTCGATGGAGTTCAACGGCATCGGGCACGGGCGCCTCGACCGACTTGTCCGTACGTCCTTCCATTCGCCTCTGCACGCGAGCGACTGGGTCGTGGCGGACGGCTCGGGCAAGATGCTGCTCGCCGACCGGGCCTTCGACGTCAACGCGTACGACCTCGAAGACGCCAACATGACCATTCGCTCGGGCAACCTGCTCGCTTTTCAGCCAAGTCTTGCTCTCAAGCAGTCGATTGTTCCCGGCTTTCTGACACTCATCGGAACCGGAAAGATCGTGGCCGCCTCCAGCGGGCCGGTGGTGTTCATGGAACCCCCGATCCGGGTCGACCCGCAGGCGCTCGTCGGCTGGGCCGACTGCCCCTCTCCGTGCCATCACTACGACCACGCGTACATGACCGGCCTGATGGGCGGTCTACGTGCGATGACGGGCATCGGCGGGGCCTCCGGGGAGGAGCACCAGTTCGAGTTCGTAGGGGCGGGTACGGTGCTGCTCCAGTCCTCGGAGAACCTCATGCCCGAGCAGGCCACAGGGGTTGTGCCGCACGAGCCTGGGGTACCGGGTGGGGGCGGGGTTCCCACAGGCCCCTCACAGCAAGCGGGCGCACCGCGCCTTCCCGGACAGCTGGGGGATCTCCAGCGTCGCTTCGGGCTGTGAGCGGTAGTCTGCGGAGTGTGACGTCGAACGTGTGCGCGCCGTCACGCCACCCTCACTAGTTCGCCTTTCAACATTTTAGGTAGACTTACATTCATGGAGACCGAGACGGCCACGCGCTGGCTGACCGATGAGGAGCAGTGCGCCTGGCGCACCCACCTGGAGGTCAACAGGCTGCTGACGTACCAGCTCGAAAAGGACCTTCAGCCGTTCGGCCTGACGATGAACGACTACGAGATCCTGGTGAACCTCTCCGAGGCGGAGGACAAACGGCTGCGGATGAGCGACCTCGCCGCCGCCACGCTCCAGTCCAAGAGCCGCCTCTCGCACCAGATCACCCGCATGGAGAACGCGGACCTGGTACGCCGGGAGAACTGCGAGTCGGACCGCCGGGGACTGTACGCGGTGCTCACCGAACACGGCCTGGAGACGATGCAGAAGGTCGCGCCCCACCATGTCGCCTCTGTACGGCGCCACTTCATGGACCTCGTGACGCCCGAGGGCCTGTCGGAACTCGACAAAACACTGAAGCCGATCGCGGAGCATCTGCGAGGGCAGCGGGGGCGTCCTTAAGAGCAGTTGATCGGATGCGGGCGGGGTCCATACCCCGCCCGCATCCGTAGTTTTTAGGGGCGCGGGGCTGTATCACCATGCGACTCCGCCGCGTGGGCGCGACCAGCCACAACGCACCGGCACACGAAGGACGGCCGCGCCACCCCCCACGCCCCGACGCTTCAGCTCTCCGTAATCCCCGCGATCAACTCGTCCGCAGCCCGGTACGCGTCCAACTCCCCCGCCACCACCCGCTCCGCAAGCGCACCCACCCGCCGATCCCCATGCAGGTCCCCGATCCGCGCCCGCAGCGCCGTGACCGCGATCGTCTCGATCTCGCGGGCCGCCCGGGCCGCTCGGCGTTCCGCGAGGACGCCGTGTTCCTCCATCCACGCGCGGTGCTTCTCCAGGGCTTCGACCACCTCGTCGATGCCCTCGGAGCGGGAGGCGACCGTCTTGACGATCGGGGGGCGCCAGTCGCCGGGGCCGCGGGACTCGCCGAGGCCGAGCATGTGGTTCAGCTCGCGGGCGGTCGCGTCGGCGCCGTCGCGGTCGGCCTTGTTGACGACGTAGACGTCGCCGATCTCCAGGATTCCGGCCTTCGCCGCCTGGATGCCGTCGCCCATCCCGGGGGCCAGCAGGACGACGGAGGTGTCTGCCTGGGAGGCGATCTCCACCTCCGACTGGCCCACCCCGACCGTCTCCACCAGGATCACCTCGCAGCCCGCCGCGTCGAGGACGCGGATCGCCTGAGGGGCAGACCAGGCGAGGCCGCCCAGGTGACCGCGGGTTGCCATCGAGCGGATGTAGACGCCGGGGTCCGAGGAGTGGTCCGACATGCGGACGCGGTCGCCGAGCAGGGCGCCGCCCGAGAACGGCGAGGACGGGTCGACGGCCAGGACGCCGACCCGCCTGCCCTGCTTGCGGTACGCCGTGACCAGCGCGGACGTGGACGTCGACTTGCCGACGCCCGGCGATCCCGTGAGGCCGACGACGTACGCCCCGCCGGTCAGCGGTGCGAGGGCCGCCATGACCTCCCTGAGCTGGGGGGACGCCCCCTCCACCAGGGAGATCAGCCGGGCCACGGCCCGCGGCCGGCCTTCCCTGGCCTGGGCCACCAGCGAGGCGACGTCCTGCATCACGGCTCCGTTCCCTTGCAGAAATGCGAAAAAGTACTGCTCAGGCCTTGGGTACCCGCACGATCAGCGCGTCACCCTGACCGCCGCCGCCGCACAGCGCCGCCGCGCCGACCCCGCCGCCACGCCGCTTGAGCTCCAGGGCGAGGTGCAGGACGAGCCGGGCGCCGGACATGCCGATGGGGTGGCCCAGGGCGATGGCTCCGCCGTTGACGTTCACCTTTTCCGTGGACACCCCGAGGTCCTTCATTGACTGGACCGCGACGGCGGCGAAGGCCTCGTTGATCTCGATCAGGTCGAGGTCCTCGACCTCCAGGCCCTCCTTCTTCAGGGCGTGCAGGATCGCGTTGGACGGCTGCGACTGAAGCGAGTTGTCGGGTCCCGCCACATTGCCGTGGGCGCCGATCTCGGCGATCCACTCCAGGCCCAGCTCCTGCGCCTTGGTCTTGCTCATCACGACCACGGCCGCCGCACCGTCCGAGATCTGCGAGGAGGTGCCGGCGGTGATCGTGCCGTCCTTGGTGAACGCCGGACGCAGCTTGCCCAGCGACTCGACCGTGGTCTCCGCGCGGATGCCCTCGTCCTTGCTGAAGACGACCGGTTCGCCCTTGCGCTGCGGGATCTCGACCGGGGTGATCTCGGCCTCGAAGATGCCGTTCTTCTGCGCGGCGGCGGCCCGCTGGTGGGACTGGGCGGCGATCTCGTCCTGTTCCGGGCGGGCGATGCCGAGTCGGGTGTTGTGCTTCTCCGTCGACTCGCCCATGGCGATGTTCTCGAAGGCGTCGGTGAGACCGTCGTACGCCATCGCGTCGAGCATCTCGATCGCGCCGTACTTGTAGCCCTCACGGGACTTGGGGAGCAGGTGGGGGGCGTTGGTCATGGACTCCTGGCCGCCCGCGACGACGATCTCGAACTCACCTGCACGGATGAGCTGGTCGGCGAGCGCGATGGCGTCGAGGCCCGAGAGACAGACCTTGTTGATGGTGAGCGCGGGGACGCTCATGGGGATGCCCGCCTTGACGGCGGCCTGGCGTGCCGGGATCTGCCCTGCCCCGGCCTGGAGCACCTGGCCCATGATCACGTACTGCACCTGGTCGCCACCGATACCCGCACGGTCGAGGGCGGCCTTGATCGCGAAGCCGCCGAGGTCGGCTCCGGAGAAGGTCTTCAGGGAGCCCAGCAACCGTCCCATGGGCGTCCGGGCGCCCGCGACGATCACCGAGGTCGTGCTGTTCGTTCCAGACATGAGGTGCGATCCCCTTCCAGCGTGTTTCAGCTGAGGAGTGAACGAGGGTTTACTTGAAATGTACTGAGCGGTAGACCACCCCGTCATCGGGCCGTCGGTGTGATCGCGCGCACGTTGCGTAACCACCCGGCTAGCGCTGCACTACATACATGCTGACGCGAATCGACCACATCGGGATCGCCTGCTTCGACCTCGACAAGACAGTCGAGTTCTACCGGGCCACGTACGGCTTCGAGGTGTTCCACTCCGAGGTCAACGAAGAACAGGGCGTACGCGAGGCCATGTTGAAGATCAACAACACGGACGACGGCGGCGCCTCCTACCTCCAGCTCCTCGAACCCACCCGCGAGGACTCCGCCGTAGGAAAGTGGCTGGCGAAGAACGGGGAGGGGGTCCACCACATCGCCTTCGGCACGGCCGACGTCGACACGGACTCGGAGGACATTCGCGGGAAGGGTGTGCGCGTTCTGTACGAGGAGCCCCGGCGCGGCTCCATGGGGTCACGGATCACGTTCCTGCACCCAAAGGATTGCCATGGCGTACTGACAGAACTGGTCACTTCGGCGCCTGTTGAGTCACCTGAGCACTGACCCTCGTACATATGGGCCGGTAGGGTTGGGGTCGGTCGTCGCTCGCAACCAGGACGACCGCATGCCGGGGTCCGGGTTTCGGGGGGCGAGCGTCGGGCAACAGCCCATGCTCCGTCGTTGATCTGACACCATTCCCCGGGAGCACCGTTCGGCGGATGGACGGAGCTCGTTGGAGTAAACCGCGACCAGGGGACGGATGGGACCGCGCAGTGCGGGGCTACGAACGCCAGGAGCGAGAGCCGGCGGCTGACGTCGACCACCTCTCTCGGTTCGAGGCCGAGATGGAGCGGCTGAAGACCGAGCGGGAAAAGGCGATCCAGCATGCCGAGGACCTCGGCTACCAGGTCGAGGTGTTGCGCGCCAAGCTCCACGAGGCGCGCCGCACCCTCATGTCCCGGCCGGCATACGACGGCGGTGACATCGGCTACCAGGCCGAGCAGATGCTCCGTAATGCCCAGGTCCAGGCCGACCAGCTGCGCCAGGACGCCGAGCGGGAGCTCAGCCAGGCCCGCGCGCAGACCCAGCGCATCCTCCAGGAACACGCGGAGAACGCGGCCCGCCTCCAGGCCGAGCTGCACCAGGAGGCCGTGACCCGGCGCCAGCAGCTCGACCAGGAGCTGGGCGAGCGCCGGCAGACCGTCGAGTCCCACGTCAACGAGAACGTGGCGTGGGCCGAGCAGCTGCGCGCCCGCTCCGAAGCGCAGGCCCGCCGGCTCGTCGAGGAGTCGCGCGCCGAGGCCGAGCAGGCGCTGGCCGCCGCCCGCGCCGAGGCCGAGCGGGTCGCCGCCGAGGCCCGCCAGCGGCTGGAGATGGACGCCGAGGCCGCCCGCTCGGAGGCCGAGGCACTGCTGCGCCGTGCCCGCACGGACGCCGAACGACTGCTGAACGCCGCCTCCAGCCAGGCCCAGGAAGCCACCGACCACGCCGAGCAGCTGCGCAGCTCCACGGTCAACGAGTCGGATTCCGCCCGCCGCCAGGCCACCGAGCTGAGCCGGGCCGCCGAGACGCGGATGGCGGAGGCCGAAACCTCCCTGCGCGAAGCGCGCATGGAGGCCGAGAAGGTCCTCACCGAGGCCAAGGAGGCCGCGGCCAAGGCCCTCGCGAGCGCCGAGTCGGCCAACGAGCAGCGCACCCGGACCGCGAAGGAACAGGTCGCCCGGCTGGTCACCGAGGCCACCAAGGAGGCCGAGACCACCAAGGCGGACGCCGACCAGGTCGTCGCCGAGGCCCAGGCCAAGGCCGAGAAGATCGTCGCGGAGGCCGAGGAGAACGCCCGCAGCCTCACCGCCGAGGAGACCGCCTCCCAGCTCGCCAAGGCCGCCCGGACCGCCGAGGACGTCCTCGACAAGGCGTCCGAGGACGCCAAGAACACCACGAAGGCCGCCGCCGAGGAGGCCGAGCGGATCCGCTCCGAGGCGGAGGCCGAGGCCGACCGGCTGCGCGCCCAGGCGCACGACATCGCCGAGGGGCTCAAGGGCGCGGCGAAGGACGACACCAAGGAGTACCGCGCCAAGACGGTCGAGCTGCAGGAGGAGGCGCGCCGGCTGCGCGGCGAGGCCGAGCAGTTGCGCGCCGACGCGGTCGGCGAGGGCGAGCGCATCCGCGCCGAGGCCCGCCGCGAGGCCGTCCAGCAGATCGAGGAGGCGGCCAAGACCGCCGAGGAGCTGCTGTCCAAGGCCCGCGTCGACGCCGACGAGCTGCGCCAGACCGCCACCACGGACAGCGAGAAGGTCCGCTTCGAGGCCATCGAGCGCGCCACCACCCTGCGCCGGCAGGCCGAGGAGACCCTCGACCGCACCCGCAAGGAGGCCGAGCGGCACCGCGCGGAGGTCATCGAGCAGTCCGAGGGCATCAAGGCGGACGCCGAGCAGGCCGCACGCGATCTGCGCGACGAGACCGAGCGGGCCATAGAGGCGCGCCGCGAGGAGGCCGCCGAGGGCCTGACGCGGCTGCACACCGAGACCGAGGAGCGGCTCGCCGCGGCCGAACAGGCCCTGACCGACGCCCGCGAGGAGGCCGAGCGGATCCGCCGCGAGGCCGCCGAGGAGACGGAACGCCTGCGCGGCGAGGCCGCCGACCGCATCCGCTCCCTCCAGGCGCAGGCCGAGGCGGAGGCCGTACGGCTGCGCAACGAGGCCGCCGCCGACGCGTCCGCCTCCCGCGCCGAGGGCGAGTCCATCGCCGTACGGCTGCGGTCGGAGGCGTCCGCCGAGGCCGAGCGGCTGAAGACCGAGGCGCAGGACACCGCGGACCGGGTCCGCGCGGAGGCGCAGGCCGCCGCCGAGCGGCTGGCCATCGAGGCGTCGGAGACGCTGGCCGCCGCCCAGGAGGAGGCCGTACGGCGTCGTCGTGAGGCGGAGGAGCTGCTCGGGTCGGCCCGTGAGGAGGCCGGACAGGAGCGCGAGCGGGCCCGGGAGCAGAGCGAGGAGTTGCTCGCCTCCGCCCGCAACCGGGTGGAGGAGGCGCAGGCCGAGGCGGTCCGGCTGGTCGAGGAGGCCGACCGGCGTGCCACCGAGATGGTGTCGGGCGCCGAGCAGCACGCCCAGCAGGTGCGGGAGTCCGTGGCCGGGCTGCACGAGCAGGCCCAGGAGGAGATCCAGGGGCTTCGGTCGGCCGCCGAGCATGTCGCGGACCGGGTCAGGCGCGAGGCGCAGGAGGAGGCGGACCGGGTCCGCGCCGACGCCTACAGCGAGCGGGAGCGGGCCACCGAGGACGCCAACCGCATCCGGCGTGTGGCCGGCGAGGAGACGGACGCCGCCAAGGCGCTCGCGGAGCGCACCGTCGCGGAGGCGATCGCGGAGGCCGAGCGGATGCGTTCGGAGTCCGCCGAGCATGTCCAGCGGGGGCGCACGGAGGCGGCGGAGGCGATCGCGCAGGCCGACCAGGACGCGGCGCGGGCCCGGGCGGATGCCCGCGAGGACGCCAACCGGATCCGTTCGGACGCGGCGACGCAGGCCGACACCCTCATCACCGAGGTGACGGCGGAGGCGGAGCGGCTCCAGACGGAGACGGCCAACGAGGCCGAGCGGGTGCGTTCGGAGGCCGTGGCCAAGGCCGAGAAGCTGATCTCGGACGCGACCGGGGACGCGGAGCGGCTGCGTGCCGAGGCCGCCGAGACGGTCGGGGCCGCGCAGCTGCACGCCGAGCGGACCCGGGCCGAGGCCGCGCGGCTGCGGGCGGACTCCGAGGCGGAGGCCGAGCGCGTCACCACGGCGGCGCGCGAGGAGTCCGAGCGGACACTGGACGAGGCCCGCAAGGAGGCCAACAAACGCCGGTCGGACGTCGCCGAGCAGGTCGACACGCTCATCACGGAGACCGCGGCCGAGGCCGACAAACTTCTCAGCGAGGCCCAGCAGCAGGCGCAGAAGACCACGGCGGACGCCGAGGCGCAGGCCGACTCCATGGTGGGCGCGGCCCGCAAGGAGGCGGACCGGCTGGTGTCCGAGGGCACCGTCGAGGGCAACTCCCGGGTGGAGCAGGCCCGTAAGGACGCGGACGAGCTGCTGGTCGGCGCGCGCCGGGACGCCACCGCCATAAGGGAGCGGGCCGAGGAGCTGCGCGACCGCATCACGAACGAGATCGAGAGTCTGCACGAGCGGGCCCGCCGTGAGTCCGCGGAGACGATGAGGTCGGCCGGCGACCGCTGCGACGCGCTCATCAAGGCGGCCGAGGAGCAGCTCGGCAAGGCGCAGCTGAAGGCCAAGGAGCTGGTCTCGGAGGCCAACTCCGAGGCGGGCAAGGTCCGTATCGCCGCGGTGAAGAAGGCGGAGGGTCTCCTCAAGGAGGCCGAGCAGAAGAAGTCCACGCTGATCCGTGAGGCCGAGGACCTGAAGGCGGAGGCGATCCGCGAGGCCCGGCGCACGGTGGAGGAGGGCAAGCGCGAACTCGACGTGCTGGTCCGCCGCCGCGAGGACATCAATGCCGAAATCTCCCGTGTCCAGGACGTCCTTGAGGCGTTGGAGTCTTTTGAGGCCCCGACGGCGGCCAAGGACGGCGGGGTCAAGGCCGGCGCCGCCGCGGGCGCAACTCGTTCGGGTGGCAAGTCGGTTGAAGGCTAGCGAAGGCTAGGAACCTCCTGTGAGGTTCGGGCGTTCTGGGGCCTTTGTCCCGGTCTTTGGCAAGCGGTCGGACGGTTAGCCACTCAAAAGAGGTGTCATTCTCCAGATCAAACACGTATCCGCTCGATGACACACCGCTTCGGCCCCTAGGATTCCACCTATCACCTCACCGGTCTCATTCGACAGGAACCCCATGAGCGACACTTCCCCCTACGGCTTCGAGCTTGTGCGGCGTGGGTACGACCGCGCTCAGGTGGACGAACGCATCTCGAAGCTCGTCTCCGACCGTGACAGCGCTCTGGCTCGTATCACTGCTCTTGAAAAGCGCATCGAGGAGCTCCACCTCGAAACGCAGAACGCCCAGGCCCAGGTCAGCGACGCAGAGCCGTCGTACGCCGGTCTAGGCGCGCGGGTCGAGAAGATCCTCCGCCTCGCCGAGGAAGAGGCCAAGGACCTGCGCGAGGAGGCCCGGCGCGCGGCCGAGCAGCACCGCGAACTCGCGGAGTCCGCTGCTCAGCAGGTCCGCAACGACGCAGAATCGTTCGCTGCGGAGCGCAAGGCCAAGGCGGAGGACGAGGGCGTCCGGATCGTCGAGAAGGCCAAGAGCGACGCCTCCCAGCTGCGCGGCGAGGCTCAGAAGGACGCCCAGTCGAAGCGCGAGGAGGCCGACGCCCTCTTCGAGGAGACCCGCGCCAAGGCCGCGCAGGCCGCCGCCGACTTCGAGACGAACCTCGCCAAGCGCCGCGAGCAGTCCGAGCGCGACCTGGCGTCCCGTCAGCAGAAGGCGGAGAAGCGTCTCGCGGAGATCGAGCACCGCGCGGAGCAGCTCCGGCTGGAGGCCGAGAAGCTGCGCACGGACGCCGAGCGCCGCGCCCGGCAGACGGTGGAGACGGCTCAGCGCCAGGCCGAGGACATCGTGGCCGACGCGAACGCCAAGGCCGACCGCATCCGTTCGGAGTCCGAGCGCGAGCTGGCCGCCCTCACCAACCGTCGCGACAGCATCAACGCGCAGCTGACGAACGTGCGCGAGATGCTCGCCACGCTCACCGGCGCCGCGGTGGCCGCCGCGAGCTCCCCGGTCGAGGACGAGCCCATCTCCCGTGGGGTTCCGGCTCAGCAGTCCCGGTAGTCACGCGGTAGTTCGTGCGGCTGAGGCCCGCATTCCCTTCGGGGGTGCGGGCCTCAGCCGTGCCCGGTCACCAGCGGCAGGAACACGTCGTCCACGATCTCCTCCAGCGTCGAATCCGTCACCAGCCGGTCGCTCAGGACGATCTCGTGGCGCAGGAGGTCCGTGGGCAGGGTCACGATCCGCTCGGGAAGCCCGGCCGTGGGCACCTCGCCCCGCTCGGCTGCCCGCTCCAGCAGCGTCGTCATCACACCGTGCATGATCTCGACGGCTTCCGGTTTCCGGTCGCCCGCCTCGGCCATCAGACCGTGGATGACGTCCGGGCCGACCTCGCGCTGCCGCTCTGACATCAGCCGCAGCAGGGCCAGGACGTCCTCGCGCAGCGAACCCGTGTCCGGGACCCGGTCCGCGATGGATCCGCTGTGGTGGCGCATGGCGGCGATGACGAGGTCCGCGCGGTTGCGCCAGCGGCGGTAGAGGACCTGTTTCCCGGTACGGGCCCGGGCGGCGACGCCCTCCATGGTGAGCCTGGTGTATCCGACCGCCGTCAGCTCGGCCCAGGCGGCGTCCAGGATGTCGGCCTCCAGGGCGGCACCTCGCCGCCGTGTGCCCTCCTCGGTCATCCGCACACCTCCGTTAAGAGACCTTGCGTCTCCAATCCCGGTCAGCCTGTCGTCCTCTTTAGAGACGCATCGTCTCTTAAGATCCGGGAGAGATCCGCATGCCCAAGGAACGCCTCGGCCCCGCCGTCCGCAAACTCGCCGGCATCCTCGTCCTCGGCGCCCTCGCCCCGCTCCTCGACAGCACGATCGTCTCCATAGCCCTGCACTCCCTGGGCCACGACCTGAACGCCTCCACGACGAGCCTGCAATAGGTGAGCACGGCGTATCTCCTGGCCCTCGCCACGGTCGTCCCGGTCTCCGGCTGGGCCGTGGAGCGCTTCGACTCCCGCCGCGTCTGGCTCGGCGCACTCACCCTCTTCCTCACCGGATCCGTCCTCTGCGGACTCGCCTGGAACATCGGCTCGCTGATCGCCTTCCGGGTCCTCCAGGGCATCGGCGGCGGCCTGCTGCTGCCGGTCCTGCAGACCCTGGTCATGCGGGCCGCCGGAGGCCGCAGTCTCGGCCGCCTGATGGCCGCGATCACCCTGCCCGTCATGGTCGTGCCGATCCTCGGCCCGGTCCTCGGCGGCCTGATCGTCGGCCGTCTCAGCTGGCGCTGGATCTTCTACGTCAACCTGCCCGTCTGCCTCCTCGCTCTCGCCCTCGCCTGGCGCGGCATCCCGAAGGACACCCCCCGCCTCGGCCTCGCCACCCTGGTCTACGGCCTGTCCGAGACCGGCGTCGCCCGCGCGAGCGCGATCCCGGTGGGCGCCGTACTGATCGCCCTGTTCGCCCGGCACGCGCTGCGCATCCGTGACCCCCTCGTCGACCTCCGGCTGTTCCAGGACCGCGCCTTCGCCCTCTCCTCGCTGCTGGCGTTCCTCAACGGGCTCACCCTCTTCGGCGGGATGTTCCTGCTCCCCGTCTACTACCAACAGGTGCGCGGCGAGGGCGTGATCGCGGCCGGGCTGCTGCTGGCGCCGCAGGGTCTGGGCAGCCTGCTGGCCCGGGTCACCGGACCGCTCACCGACCGGCTCGGGCCGCGCCCGGTCGTCGTGGCGGGCATGCTGCTGTGCGCGCTGGGCACCCTCCCCTTCCTCTTCCCGCACCCCGGCGCCGCGCTGCTCGCCGTCGCCCTGGTCGTACGCGGGCTGGGGGTGAGCGCGGCCAACATGGCCGTCATGGTGGGCGCCTACCAGGGGCTCGACCGGGCCCGCAGCCCGCACGCCGGCACCAGCATCCGGATCGTGCAGCAGGTGGGCGGCGGCGTCGGCACCGCCGTACTGGCGACGGTCCTCGCCCACGGGCACGGCGGCACGGCGTTCCCGCACGCGTTCGCCTGGGCGACCGCGTTCACCGTTGTTGCCTGCGGCGTCGGACTCTGTTTGCCCGTTCGGGTGGCATCCGCCGAACTGCCGTCTTAGCGTGGCCGCATGATCGAGCTCTCGGGGCTGACCAAGCGGTACGGCGACAAGGTGGCGGTGAACAACCTCACCTTCGCCGTCCGGCCCGGAATCGTCACGGGCTTCCTCGGCCCGAACGGCGCCGGCAAGTCGACGACGATGCGCATGATGCTCGGGCTCGACCGGCCGACCGCCGGTGACGTGCGCATCGACGGGCAGCACTACGACCAGCTCAAGGACCCGCTGAAGTACATCGGCGCCCTCCTCGACGCCAAGGCCATGCACGGCGGGCGCAGTGCCTTCAACCATCTGCTGTGCCTGGCGCAGAGCAACGGGATCCCGAACAGCCGGGTGCACGAGGTGCTCGACACCGTCGGGCTCACCTCCGTCGCGAAGAAGAAGGCCAAGGGGTTCTCGCTGGGCATGGGCCAGCGGCTCGGCATCGCGGGCGCGCTGCTCGGCGATCCGCGGATCCTGATGTTCGACGAGCCGGTCAACGGGCTCGACCCCGAGGGCATCCACTGGATCCGCAACCTGATGAAGTCCCTTGCCGCGCAGGGCCGTACGGTCTTCGTCTCCTCGCACCTGATGAGCGAGATGGCGCTGACGGCCGATCACCTCGTCGTCATCGGCCAGGGCCGCCTCCTCGCGGACACCTCCATGGCCGACTTCATCCAGCAGAACTCGCGGTCCTACGTCCGGATCCGCACCCCGCACCGCGAGCGGCTGCTCGACGTGCTGCACCAGGCCGGGGTCACCGTCGTGGAATCCGGCAACGGGACCCTTGAGGTGGACGGCGGCAAGTCCGAGCAGATCGGTGAGCTGGCCGCGCAGCACCAGCTCGTGCTGCACGAGCTGAGTCCCCAACAGGCCTCCCTGGAGGAGGCGTTCATGCAGTTGACCGCGGAGTCGGTGGAGTACCACGCGCACTCCGACGCACCTCTGGTGGCACCCCCCGTCGCACCTGCCGAGCAGCGGCAGGGCTGGGGCGACGGCTGGAAGAAGGACTGACATGGCGGCGACCCAGGTCATCCGGTCGGAGTGGACGAAGATCCGTTCCGTGGCGTCGACGGTGTGGACACTGTCCCTCGCCCTGGTGGTGACGATCGGGCTCGGCATGCTGATCTCGGCGCTGTCGAAGAGCCAGTTCGACGACATGAGCGCCAAGGACAAGCTGTCCTTCGACCCGACGTTCATCAGCTTCGCCGGGATGAGTCTCGGGCAGCTCGCGATGATCGTGTTCGGGGTGCTCGTCGTGTCGAACGAGTACAGCACCGGCATGATCCGCACGTCCCTCGCGGCGGTCCCGCAGCGCGGCACCTTCCTGTTCGGCAAGATCGCGGTGGCCACCGGGCTCTGTCTCGTCGTCGGCCTGGTGACCAGCTTCGTCACGTTCTTCCTCGGCCAGGCGATGCTCGGCTCCCACAAGGCGGAGATCGGCGACTCCGGCGTGCTGCGCGCGGTGATCGGCGGCGGCCTCTACATGACCCTGATCGCGATGTTCTCCATGGGGGTCGCCTCGATGCTGCGCTCGCCGATGCTGTCCCTGGGCATCCTGATGCCGTTCTTCTTCCTGATCTCCAACATCCTCGGCAACGTCTCCGCGACCAAGAAGATCGGCCAGTACCTCCCCGACCAGGCCGGCAGCAAGATCATGCAGGTGGTCACCCCGGTCGACGACTCCGCACCGTACGGCCCCTGGGGCGGCTTCGGAATCATGGCCCTGTGGGTGGCCGCGGCACTGATCGGCGCGTACGTCCTGCTGAAGCGGCGGGACGCGTAGCCGGGGGCACAGCTACGGCCGCGGCTTTACTTTCTCTTGAGCGGAACCGTCAGCGCCCCGATATCCTCCTAACCCTTACGGGGGCGTGCGCCCTGCTGTCCTGATCCTTTCGATGGGTGCGGAGCATGATCGAGGCTGTCGGCCTGACCAAGCGCTACGGCGACAAGACCGCCGTGTACAACCTTTCCTTCCAGGTGCGGCCCGGTGCCGTCACCGGCTTCCTCGGGCCCAACGGCTCGGGCAAGTCGACGACGATGCGCATGATCCTCGGCCTGGACAACCCCACGTCGGGACAGGTGACGATCGGCGGCTTCCCCTACCGCAAGCTGCCCAACGCCCCCCGTCAGGTCGGTGCCCTGCTCGACGCCAAGGCCGTGCACGGCGGCCGGAGCGCCCGCAGCCATCTGCTGAGCCTCGCCCAGCTGTCGGGCATCCCGGCCCGGCGGGTGGACGAGGTGCTGGGGGTCGTGGGACTCCAGGACGTGGCGAGAAAGCGCTCAAAGGGGTTCTCACTCGGCATGGGCCAGCGGCTCGGCATCGCCGCCGCGCTGCTCGGCGACCCGCAGGTGCTGCTCTTCGACGAGCCGGTCAACGGCCTCGACCCCGAGGGCATCCTGTGGGTGCGGAACCTGATGAAGGCGCTCGCGGCGGAGGGCCGTACCGTCTTCGTCTCCTCGCACCTGATGAGCGAGATGGCGCTGACGGCGGACCATCTGATCGTGATCGGGCGCGGCCAGCTGCTCTCGGACATGAGCGTGCGGGACTTCATCTCGGCCAACTCCGCCGACTTCGCGCGCGTACGCACCCCGGACACCGAGCCGCAGCTCCGCGAGAAGCTGACCTCCGCGCTGACCGAGGCGGGCGGACATGTGCTCCCCGAGCAGGACGGCGGGCTGCGCGTCACGGGACTGCCGCTGCCGCGCATCAGCGACATCGCGCACGACACGGACGTACGGCTGTGGGAGCTGTCCCCACATCAGGCCTCGCTGGAGGAGGCGTACATGCGGATGACGCAGGGGGCCGTCGACTACCGCTCGACGATCGACCAGAAGGCCGGTCTGATGCAGCCGCTGCCGCCGGGCGCGCAGCCGCCGATGCCGGTGCCCGGGCAGGGCCAGCCGGGCTGGTACGCGCCGCCGTCACCGGCGCAGGGCGGGCAGCCGTTCGCGATGGGGCAGCCGCCGGCGAATCCTTACGGCACTCCGAACCCGTACGGGGGCCCTGCGGGAGCCGGAGGGATCGCAGCGGGGCCGTACGGGGCTCCGGCGCCCATGACGCCGCAGACGCCACCACAGCAGCCGCAGGGCCCGGCGCAAGCCGCTCCGCAGGCTCAGGGCGGCCCGCAGGCCCCGGCTCCGGGTGTGCCGGCGGTTCAGGCGCCGGCCGCCGCGCCCGCTCCGGACGCGGCTGCGATCCCGGCCACGCCCGCGCCCGCAGCCGCGTCCGCGCAGCCCTCCCCCTCCCCCTCCCCCTCCCCCGACCTGACCAAGCCCGAGGACGCCCGATGAGTACGCCCCAGCTTCCGATGCCGCAGGCAGCCGCGCCCGAGTGGCAGGCGGCGGCCGGTCCTTCGTACGGTGGGTACACCTCGCCGATCCCCGTGGTGCGGACGCATCTCGGGCATGCGCTGGCCTCCGAGTGGACGAAGATCAAGTCGGTGCGTTCGACGATCTGGACGCTCGGGGTGTTCGTGGTCCTGGTGCTCGGCATCGGGCTGCTCGCCGCCGTCGTGGTCAGCAACTCCTCGTCCGAGATGAACGGCGAGAACCCGCTCTCCCTGGGCTTCTTCGGACTGCTGCTCGGCCTCATGTGCATCATCACGCTCGGCGTGCTGACCACGGCCTCCGAGTACGGCACCGGCATGATCCGCACGACGATGACGGCGTGCCCGAGCCGGGCCCGCGTGCTCGCGGCGAAGTCGATCGTGTTCTTCGCGGTCGCGTTCGTGGTGACGCTGGTGACCACGTCGTTCATCGCCTTCGTGGACGCCTCGCTGCTGAAGGACAACGGCGCCAAGGACCCGTCCGCCGGCGAGTGGCTGAAGGGGACCCTCGGGGTCTCCCTCTACGTCGCGCTGCTCGGGCTGCTCTCGCTGATCGTCGGCTCGATCATCCGGCACTCGGCGGGCGCGATCACCATCATGATCGGCGCCGTGCTCGCCCCGCTGGTCGTCGCCCTGTTCATGTTCTCGCAGTCCCTGGAGAACGTACGGCAGGCACTGTTCGAGTACTCGATCCCGAACCAGCTGAGCGTCTTCTACTCCAACTCCCTCAGCGAGTCCGGCCCTTCGGGCTGGGACCCGCTCTGGATCATCGTGGGCGTGACGGCCGTCGCGTTCGCGGGCGCCGTCGCGCTGCTGGAGAAGCGGGACGTGTGAGCAGGAACACCTACTAGAACTTCGGCGCGTTCCTGGACCGCTGCACCCGTGTGGTGCGGCGGTCCTTCGCGTTCCAGCACGCCTTGTGCCAGTGGCGGCGGTCGTCCACGCCCGCGTGCTCCGGCCAGGCCACCACATGCGGGACACCGGAGGGAATCTGCTGGTCGCAGCCGGGGCAACGGTACGTCTTCCCCTCGGCGCTGGCCCCGGCGACATGGCGCACGCTCCACTCCTCGCCCTGCCAGTGCTCCGTGGACTGCCAGCCGCCGTAGCGGCCGGAGCGGTCGTCGTCGGCGCTGGGGCCGGAGGAACCGGACTCCTTGGGTCGGTTGCGACGCGGGGACACAGAACACCTCACGGGGCTATACAGGAGGCATGGGCTGTGTCCAGCCTACGTGCCCCGCACAGGGGTACGCGAAGGGCATCAACCCACACAAGTCCCCCTCCGGGCCGCACATTCTGCAGACAATCCGCAAATCTCTCCGCGAGGCCGTGTCCTAGGCACGTGTCGGACGGTTATGCCCGGTGGGGGAGCTCCGTGTCGGAGCCGAGGAAGCAGGAAGAACCATGCGCGTCGGAAGTTTTGTTTTGGCGGCCCAGTTCCCGGGGCAGGGCCAGGGGGAGGCCCTGCACCGCGCGGTCCGCTCGGTGGAGGTCGCCGAGGAAGCCGGTCTCGACACGGCCTGGCTGGCCGAGCACCACTTCGTGCCCTACGGCACCTGCCCGTCCGCGGTCACCCTGGCCGCGTTACTGCTGGGCCGCACCAGGCGCATCCGCGTCGGCACCGCGGTCAGTGTGCTGCCCACCGTCCATCCGGTCGCCCTGGGCGAGCAGGCCGCGCTGCTGCATGTGACGAGCGGGGGGCGCTTCTCGCTGGGCGTGGGGCGCGGCGGACCATGGGTCGACCTGGAGGTGTTCGGCGCGGGCCTCGCGGCGTACGAACGGGGGTTCCCGGAATCACTGGATCTGCTGATGAGCTGGCTGCGGGAACCGTCGGTCGCCGGCACCGGTGACCGCTACGCGTTCCGTGAAGTCCCCGTCGTACCAAGGCCGTCGGAGGCGCTGTCGGACGCGCCGGGCCCCGAGGTCGTCGTCGCCTGCACCTCGCCCGCGAGCGTGCGGCTGGCGGCCGAGCGGGGCCTGCCGATGCTGCTCGGCATGCATGTCGGGGACGAGGAGAAGGCCGAGATGGTCACCCTGTGGCGGCAGTTGGCGCGGGCGGCCGGGCGATCGGCGGAGGAGATCCACGGCGCGGCCCATGTGTCGGCCGGCGTCTGCCAGATCGCCGACAGGCGGGCGGATGCCGTGGAGGCCTTGGTGAAGGCGATGCCGGGCTGGCTGAAGCAGGGACTGGACGCCCATGTGACGGTGGACGACCGCGAGCGCCGGATGCGCGACCCGCTGGCGTACACGGAACTCCTCTGCGGGCTGCACCCGGTGGGCACCCCCCGGCTGTGCGTCGACCGGCTCGCGGCGACCTCGGAGCGGACCGGCATCTCCCGCTTCGCGCTGCTCGTCGAGGGCTCCGGGGACCTGGCGTCGACCGAGGAGAACGTACGGCGGCTGGGTGCCGAGGTGCTCCCGCACCTCGGCTGAGCAACGTGCGGGGAGCTTGCCGCCCCAGTACAGAAAGCACCTCCCGCGTACGGAGCGGCAAGCAATGCGCATCGCCTCGTCAGCAGTCCCTGAACTCCGGGGACTGGTTCAGCAGTTGGCTGCGCACCGAGGTGAAGCGAGCCAGCGTCTCGTCGACCGAGCCGTCCAACGGGAACACCGCAACCCGGTGGCAGTTCTGGAAGGCCAGCCGCACACCGAAGTGCCGCTGCAGCGCGCCGCGTATCGCGTCACTCGCGAGCGCACGCAGCAACTGACCGCGTGCCTGCTCGTCCGGCGGCGGCGTCTGGTTGTCGGCGAACGCACCGCCGTCGACCTTCAGCTGAGCCACCAGGG
>Ga0307511_10002528_pt1 | contig 19097 bp, 16 predicted proteins | sample 13_EM_MG_FD_200266 | JGI IMG/M metagenome (GOLD analysis project Ga0307511, IMG submission 200266) | Populus trichocarpa ectomycorrhiza microbial communities from riparian zone in the Pacific Northwest, United States - 13_EM | ecosystem: Host-associated > Plants > Roots > Unclassified | place... | reverse complement strand
CTTTATCTTTACCAGGAATTCAGGTTCCCTGTTTCCATTTCTCTTCATATGCTTCAATTACTTCTAGTATATGATCATAGCTATTTCTTCTATGTAAAACTACTTCAACCATTTCTGTAATGTTAGAATCGGAGAGCCGACATATGGCGTCTTCTCACCTGTTGAATAGATCCTCTATAAAAAAAGAGATTACCTTCTAGTAATTTTGTGATATTTTCCTTCTTCTCTTTCTTAGACCAGTGACTGATATCATAAATATTACTAATTCTGGCATGGCATTTAGCTACCAGGTGAGCAAGAGTTCTCATGTCTATACTCTTTAGATGTATTGCATCAGAAATCTGTTGCAGTTGGTAGTAATTCTGCTAAATTACATAGATATCTACCTTATGGACTTTCTGGAGGGATTCGTTTTTGCCTTGAGTTCGCTCCAATACGTACTGAATTAACAAGAGTATCACACCTTCTATCTGCAGCAGCTTTTGGTATAAGGTGAACCTTTCTTCGATTTAATGCTCAATATTAGGTATTCCTTAAAATTTATCCCATATGGCCAAAAATGACCTACTGCTTTACCCAATTCCTAGTACCGAAACACTTTTTCTCATGCTATTCCCATTGTCCCTTTAGGTTCTATTTCTGTCTTTTGGTGTCGGAAATTAGTATATGTCCTGTTTGTGCAATAACATGTTCAATACATGCTGTATAATGCTAATCATTATAATGGTTATTAATCTTGTTGAATGAGATCTCATTCCTTAATGCTGGTCCAGTTGGTACCAACCTTGGAAGGGCAGCACGAGGTTGTAGTTTTTGCAAGGCAATATGTTTGCAGGTTGCACTACCTGCCTGTGGTGCACAGTTGCTGCTGGATGACTTTGGTGCCATTTGAAATCAGTATAAACATTTTGGAACTTATCCTATGCAAGATGTCTACCTTGCTGTATTTATTTCTCAATTCCCATCAATATCAACTAACTTAAAAAAAAAAAAAACTGCTCTAATCCATACTCCCTTACAATCTAGTACTCCTTCCAATAAATTACCTGCAACTCATACATTGACTCAAGCTCCCTTTCCTACCCATGCCATCTTAAGTCCCACCCTTTCCACCCAATCTCCTACTACCTCTTATCTCTCTCTAAGCTACCCTATCTCTATTTAACTCTTGTACCATGGCTTCCTGCACTTCCCTAATACTGGCCTCTCCTGTAGCCTTCCCTTTACTTATTTCCTTAAACAATTCTTCTGGTCTCTGTAACCGTTTCTCTGTTTGAAGGTGTTTTCTAGCGAATGCTGTATTTCGAATTTGTTCTCTATCCAAGATATTACCCAGAATCTATGCTAATGCTACTCTGGCCAATTCTGTTATCACTTTCACATTGTCCTCAAAAAGCTCTTTTCCAAAGGTAGTGAATCTACTTTCCCAGACAACATGTGTCTTAAAAACTACACAAAGGGTATTCCTGGCCGATTCTATTCCCAAGACTATATAAGCCGTCATCCATGCTTCGACTCAAGCAATACAAGTATTGCATCCCAGATTTTTCAGCTACCCAACAATTGTTCTTCCTTAGTTAATCTTTTTAGTAGGAGAAGACATTTTTATACAATTTGTATACTAATGTAAGCTCACCATATAAGAAGTTATTAGTGGGGCAGAACTACAAACCTTGGAAATATCTGTATTATGCATATATAGAATAAATGCTACTTATCAGTCATTCTGAGTTAGATGATCTACATTCACTTATTAGTATATGCTAGCACACTGAAAATGATTTAATAACAAACCTGTGTATTCTTTATTGTAGTGTTAGTAGTTTGGTATAGGAATTCTTGTATTGCTATTCTTAATTGGGGTTCTGGCAGATATATCATTGTTTCTCTCATTCGGGAGTTATTATTTGCTTGCATTGGGAATGTCAAAATTCTAAGGCCTGCCAAAACTAAATTTAGTAGTTTTCCCACATTCGAAGTGGAGTTGACAAGGTATGGAATGTTTTAATTACATCTATATAAAAATAGAGTAAAGTAGAGTGAAGTCTATATGTGCTTAAATCTTTGGTCTAGTAACTGGATTTCCATATTTCCAAGAACTACCCAGTGTGGTAAGTTCTGGTACTGTGATAGTATAGGTGGCACGACCTGTTGGGACTATAAATAAGAACCTCATTGGTCTCTAGGTTCAAAACCCTTGGACCAAAAGTGTTGGATCCACTTCACTCACATATATTATCCTAAGAAATATTCTACACTATAGAAGACATAGGAAACAATATGAACAGTAACAAGACATGAAGTCAGTTTTGTCCAAAACTATATACTTCCCCTAAAGCTCATTGTAATCACTTATCTTAAGCACCGCCGGGCAATAACTTTGGACGTCTAGAAATTCACAACTCTGGCAAGGGTCAGCTATCTGACTGAAGTGATTTGAAAACCTCCAAAAATAATATGTGGGTTGTAGTTGACATTTGTATAGCTAATTGTATTATTTCCCTATATGGATCTTAAAGTGGCTGATTTGATAAGGAACCTTATAACTTCTATAACAAGTCAGAAGCTGACTTCATGTAGAATGCAATTATACATGTTATTGTAACAAACCACTGAACCGCTTACTTAACTCCTACTGAAAAGCTAGTTTAGTGTTCGGACAATAACTATTCTAGTGGCTGCCAGCCGCTGTGTATGATAAATCAGACACCGGGAGTCCGACTGCCCACTGAATGAAGAATATTGACACCTCTTTCTTGTCAAGATGCAACTTGAACCAAACTGAACTAGTACTAGCACTTATCTTGCATATGGTCCCACTTAAGGTATTGGACTATTTAAAATATTGTATCCAAGTATTCCTAGAATATCACAAGTTAGTAAATACCTTTGACTGTGTCTGGAATTATTTACTACTTCACTCTGCCTTCTCTGGTTCAACAAAAGTAAAGCAAGTGGTTTCACAATGTTTAACAAAAGAGAAGCGGAACTTTCCCAAATTTATTTTGAAACTATTGCTACCACTTTGGATTGGAATACCAGTCAACCACGTCCAACTGGTGGTCATCTACAAGAGTTCCATAAAGCAATTCACTCTATATGTAGCATTACTGACTTCTATCTTATAACTCAGTATTCCAGCTATATGAAAAAAAGAGTTAATTACTTATAACAATACTTGCGGGAGTTTCACGGGACTCAAGATATGTTCTTACACTTTCATCGAGGGAAGAATATATTGAATGAGTAATCACTAGTATCAGTTGTAGACCTCACCATGCTAGCAAAGTTAAAAATAGGTCAGAAAAACTGTTTGGAATATCAGGAGGAGGTAAATAAGGTACTATGAGAAGGAGCATACTACAATTTCCTGAAGATATATCTAATCCATTAATAAGCTGCGCATATACCAAACTTTACTGCACTCAGTTAATATTCTATGAATAACATTCAATCTATATATAAGGTATTCAAAGATGCCTGCCATCAGAGTATTAAAGTCCATGCAATATTGCAAATTATCACCACCTATACAAAGGATCACATTTTCATTGTAAAGAATTTTAGGATTAATGCTTCAAGTGGTATCAGGTAAACTGAACATACGACACGAAGCATCGGAAGCAGCCACGAAGAGGGCCAGTTGTACTTAAGAATGTAGTACGAAATTAATTTAGGAATGGTACTAAATCTCAAAGATCTGAAGGGTACAGCCGGCATGTTTGATTTGAAGTTGGCTACCAGGGTTTTGTTGACAACTAGACCAGGCACAGATTGCGATGCAGTAAGGTTGGAGGATTAGGATATTTGAGCACATTGTACTGTGCAAGTTCTAGTTCTTAAATTAGGTGAGTGGGGATTAGTGGTACATATGGCAAGATATTTGGTAGAAAAGAAGTGCTAAGGGCAATAAAGAAAAGATTGGTTTTGGGTCAAAAGATATGCTGCGTCAGGTAGGGCACAGCTAGAGTTATTGCCTGCATGGATACCTATAATATTAAATGCTCTCTTTAACCTACCAAGCAAAGTGGGGGATGTATATCAACTAACCCACATGACTTTCCCTAAACTGTGAGAGAGAGGACAGTCTGAGATGTAGATATGATTATAGGCGGCGGGCTGCCAACTGTCTCCAATGGGGACCTAGTTGTCCTAATTGTCAAACTTAAGGTGATTTCGTATTTGATACTCTCGGAGTCAGAAGAGAGCTGGTTAGTGAACAACAGGATCGATCTAGAAACATGGGATACCATATATGATTAAAAAATAGACTATTATTTTGGATTTATATTGAATTTTTGCTAAGCCTACACCGTCCACAAGGGAAACGTATTGAAATGAATAACATTGCATGTTAGGCTTTAAAATAAAGATTTCTATATATAGTTTGTAACATATTTTGGGAATAACTCAGTGTTCTTTGCGTTGTAGCACAAGTGGATATATTTCATCTAGAAATTACTGGACTGCATAGCTTAGTGGGAAACCTGACATGTGGGTATTTATTATACATATTTATTAATGGATATTGTTACTACATAACCTAGGTTTTTCAATGTGCCTGCGTGTGATCAATGAAAAACTGGACTAGTCTAGAAATTGCCTAAGGGGATGAAATACATGGGCCTTATTATAGCTACTCTGATAAGGTTAAAAATTACTTGTTCAACTGCTTCTAGAACAAATGCTAGACAGGAATGTGGAAGCTGGATATTTAATGTCGGATTATATCCTGAGAACTTGGCATATATATGAGGCCCTGTTGGTAATAGCTGTAGTAAGCATCCTAAAACAATCTAGCAAATAGAGATACAAGTAGAGTAATTTCAGCTCCCACGATACAATAACAAAGGATTAGTATCAACTATTGTAGTAACGAATTAGACTTTGGAATATAAATGGTAGATATTTGCTATAAGAATTTATATTCAAGACTAGGCAGGTCTATGAGGACCTATTAGTCTGGTTGAGGTTAAATTGGTTGCAGCTGGAATAAAAGCTCGGACTGGCCAAGGGCCACTTGGCTATATTCTAATCTGGATACTTGGCATAAATTGTAAAGTGCTTCTAGAAAATAGTGCAATATGGAAGCCAGTTGTTTCTCGTTGGATTACATGTTCAGAACTAAGCATGTAAAGAAGACTCTATCAGGCATTGCTATAGTAAACATCGTATCCAGCAACCTCAGAAGCAAGTAGCATAGTTCTATCTTCACCAATAGTAAAACCAAACATCAGTGAGACATATCGCAAGATAGAATCAGGTTGTTGAATATCATAGGCAAATGTTTCTATTTAGATTTTAAGTGGATTTTATGTTCAGAAGGGCCCCATCAGTGACAGAAGGAGTAATCGTCATATAAGATTGAGCAAGTCTAGAAACAAGTGGAGTAGTTCCAGCACTTATGAAGTGGCAACTAAAGATGTGGTAGATCCTAACCAATGTATAAACTGATTATGGAATATAGAAGGGAGATATTTGTCATTAGATTTAGGGATCAGGACTAGGCATATCTGAGGTATTAAAAGCGAGCTGTAAAAAAAGTAAATACATAGGAAATATTAATAATAGGTAAGCAATAGTATAAATAAAGTTAAAACTCAGATGTAAGAGCAGACTTGATTAGAGTAAAGCTATATGAGACTTATAACACTGCTTGAGTCTAATTATAATAATTATGTAAACAAGTAGCCTTCTATAGAAGCCTTGATCTGAAAACTGGTTATCAGACCTAAAGGAGACTGCCTAACAGGGGAAAGTAAACTTGGCGTTAGTAGTTGCCTATCTGGGAAGTGGGTTCTCAGTTGGGGATACTGCAGTCTGACATACATAGATAAGGTAGACTATGTTGCAACGCAATACATACAGCCTGTCCTCCCACACCTGTATTTATGATCATGGAGAAGTGCTTTCTGGAATGGCTAGAAAGCAGGTTTTTCAGATTTCAGAAGGCTTGGCGGCTAGTATAAGTACTAAGCGGTTAAGCCCTTCTAGAGGAGGATTCTCAAATCCGATCACTTCAGACAGAGTTCAGACAAGGCTTAGATAGCCTAAATACAGAGAGATTACACCTGTTAATTCTCTTCCCGGTTGAGAAATCTGTATGCTCTTAAAGACCCTCTGAGTCTTCGACTTAGTGGAACCAATAACAGATATACACTATCATTCAGGTGATAGTATAGACTCTGTTAAATGGCCTACGGTACTTCTATTGGCATCACCCATTACATTTTTTTTAACACACAAAATAATCTAACTGATAAAACTACTACCATGGACTGATTACACATTGGTATCTTTATAATACCTTTTCAGGTATAACCAATATTCGGATGTTAACATGATCAACAAATTACATCATATTCAACTAAAGCTAGCAACAAAAATCCAGTACAAAGACAGGGATACTCTCAACTTACAGTCAACAGAAGACATTAATCAAGATAAGGCAGAGCTCTAATGGGCTGTAGTATACACTATGAAATAATTCCACCCTTATTCCATCACCTTACCTTACCAATATCGACACCACCTCTTGTGTTCCTGACAACTACAATCCCTATTCATCTTCTTATATCAGAGAGCATAAGACATTACGGCAACATACGTCTCAGGAATGATTGCAGGATACAAATATGCATCACCAGCCCAAGCCTAACTATCATTCTTCTCACCGTTAGATTAGACATACGAAAGTACAGCAAGAGCTACATAGCTAGTTCCTGTTCCATCCAACACCAGAATCTACATCTATCCTCCTTCCCAACTGAACCACTTTCAGTTGGCATCAGCTCAAATTCTGAGGAGTTCATGCTATCCAATTCTTCCCTATAAGAGGACCAACTCACGGACTTCTTGCCCCCACCATCACTATCTACAAAACCTTCCATTAGAAGGCCATCTTACCCGTCGTTATAACTACTCAAACCTCAGGAGTGCCTACCATCGTAGTAGCGTAAGAAAACAATGAACCCGCATTCATACTCTCCTCAGTTCCACTATCCTGCCTGCATATCAAACAGGCAGGCGAGCCACAGTTATTCGAAGTCGATCGGAAATCACAAACGTCCAGAGCGACGTACCTGTCCACACAATATACGGACAAGGGGGGGAAATAACTCCTAATATCCGCACACATAACCAACATTATAAGTTCCAAGACGGACAAGTTGTACAACTATAACAATCGAGAAAATTAGCTATGATTGCTGAAGATATCAAGAATTTAATCTCCCACCTAGCATGAAAGAAAAGCGACACTCTTGAACCAGAAACGGTTGAGGAATTAGTCAAACCACCTCCACTCACCATCTACACTATCGACGTCCTAAAACTAGATGAAGACTCTCCCCTCACCACATGGGTATTTGAGTCACTATCTCTAAGAGAAGTAAACTGAAAGAAAGTGCATCTACAAATACATGATATCCTTGCCTTCACACAAACGCTTGGATACCTTCACTGCTTTCATCCAAAAGATATCCACCTGCTTCTAATAGCAACAACCAACCACTTCCTACATAATACGTCTAGTCCATTTGAAAGTAAGGACTTGGAACTTACTACAGTGCTGAACGAGTGACGCAAACGCCCAAAGATTACTCTGTTGACAGCACCCTACTGGGTCCTGAAGGAATGGGATGATATTTGGTCCTTTATACGATGTGGTCAGCATCTCGTCCTGCATATCATAGCAGAGCAGTTGGAGGACCCACCTATACCCAGTCGACCGAAAGGACAAGACAAAAGGGACCCTCCTGAGATACCAACCCGATAACGTTCCCTACCAGAAGTGAGCATAGGATCTCAACCTGGAATCATACTAGAAGATGACATCATGGAACATATCTCAGATCCTGCCAATGGAAACAATATAGAAGACGATAAGGACCTAACCCCTCCCCTAGGATACGGCACAACAGCAGGTGGATGAGATGATGACGGATACGATAGTAGCTCTCGCAGTGGTAGCTCTAGCAGCAGATCATCAGTCCACAGTCAAAGAAGAGTATGCAAACCAAAGAAGATCAAGAACATCCAGAAACGGACATATGATATTTCAATGCCAGAACAACAGCAATGGGAAACGAAGATAGGAATCCAGACACCTGAAACTTCTTCAAAAATGTCTGAACGGATAAAGAGTAGCAAGATTGATGCTCCAGAAAATCTCAACAGTGTAGATTTGAAATGGTGAGACTCACAGTATCTTGACACTTGGGTCAATCCAAAAAGGAGATGGTTAAGTATGAAAAGTATAAGATTGCTATGGAAGGAAGCATTGGAATTTATTGGATTCAAACTGCAAGGCAATGCACTTACTACTTATAACCACCACCTCATCTAGGAAAAGGACAAGGCGTCCTTTTTCAGCTACATGCTAGTACTACGGGAATTCCTGAATCCTTCCACTAGCAAGGAGCTAGAATGGAAGGCCGCCTTACCCCACAAGGATGGACAACACATGTTTATCAAAACTTTTGCCAACTGGCTGGAAGAACTTCAGATTAAACTTATCTACAAGGACAGAAACGAATGTCTCTTGGAAGAAGTCAAAAGCACGAAATTCCTGAACTAGCTGCCGGATTACATGGAAACCAACCTGGTTCCCCAAATACTTGATTCATGGATATTCAACCACGTCGTTAAGAATGCGAAATTATACGAGGCTGCACGAAAACATGGGCGTATCTTAACTACCCCCAAACCTACACAACAGCCAACTACTCCATCCTTTCACAACTTTGGTCACAACCACCATAGGAATTGGAAGACAGACCACAAGAAAACAAGTTCTAATACTAGAAGTACACCTGCCACGAAAACACCAAGCACCAAAGATCCTGATTGGGATGTGGTTAACAAGACGTTGACATCACAAGACAAGATGAAGTTGATCAGGGATTGGAAGTGTCTATGATAGCGTGCCCCTGATCACACCTTCAAGGAATGTTAGAAGTGAATATCCAAACAACCCATGTACTCCGCCGCACAAGTTCTATCTCTGCAACACAACAACAAACCAATTATAGGGAAGAATAATTACCAGGGCAAAACCAAGGGAAAACCCTAGTCTACCGAAGAGTTAGACTATAGTAGGGTTCAGGTCAAGGTTAATAGACACCTTGAATTAACCCTTGTGCATTTACTGACCACAGGTGGAGACCTCATAAACGCACAATTTGTGCACCTATATGGCCTACCCACTTATGGTATCTACAAAAAGTCACTTAACACCACGGACCAGGAATCAAAGGGTGTGACAGAAAAAACATGTGATGTCCAAATGGATTATGGATGATATAAGGAAACAGGTACGCCCTATGTAGCGCATCTCCAAGACTGGGATATAATCCTAGGCAAGCTAGTACCTACAGCTCTAAACCCGTTAATTCCAGCAGGACTAAAGCCTGTCACTATCCAACCCGAAGGGATGGCACAGTTTGCACTCAAGGAATGGAGAAAAGTAGGGCTTCCTACAGGGCAAGTCACTGCTGTCACACTCACCATAGAAGATGAAGTATCAGACAATCTTCTATGACTTTTTGAATTCACGGTCTCAGCTATGAGTCTCGGAGAAAGTCAGGAATTCAACTCCTATATTGAATTCACACAGTTCTTTCTGACAACTGCACCCAATAAGTTGCCACCTCTCCGAACTATCAACCACCATATCTGCCTAAAACTTGGCTCTATATGGTTACCAAAATAGTGACCCTCACCCTCTAAATCTTTTGCAGAGCTGACGAGATAGCTCACTGAGGAAGAAGTCTCAAGCTGGATTCATCATGCAGAATATGATACCAATGTGCTAGTTCTGTTCATACAAGCCAAAAGAGATGATCACACCAAAACTTGGCGCATTGTAGACACCAGGGATCGGAATAAAGCTTTTGACTCTAACCATACACCCCTACCAAGAATTAAGGAACTCATGGAGCTAGTTGCTGATCGGAAGTATTGGAGCAAGATTGACCTAGTAGATGTGTACAACAATATCTGAATCAAATAAGACGCGGAAGAACACGACACCTTTCTCACACACATGGGATATTACTGCACTCCTATTATACAATAAGGGGACCGAAATGCTCCTGCTATCATGGTACGAGCTATATACGAAATCTTTAAGGACATAGTCTTTAAGTAGCTTGTCATCTACATTGACGATATTATTTTTCTTTTCAGATACCTACTATGAATATGTGGCTACATTACGCAATGTTCTAAAATAGATCCTAGACAAGAAACTTTGGTTGAAGGGTGGCAAGTACCAGTTCTGCAACAAACCTCTAGATATTTTCGTACACATATTAACCCCGGATGGGTTACATATGGACCCTAAGAAAGACAAGAAGGTATTGGACTTCAAGGTTCCCCATAACAACAGGGAATTACAAGCTATAGTCGAGGTTGTCAAATTCTTAAGCAAGTTTTGTCCGTAATTGGCCTCCTGGTCGAGCACACTATAAGAACTGCGAGGCGAAAACGCCCTCTAGAGATGTACAGAGAGAATCAGTACCTAGAATATGGAGGCTAGATACTTATTGTTGGACTATATGTTCAGAGCTAGCCATATCTACAAGAGCCTATGGACTATAGCTGGTGTAAATATCATAGAATATAGGGCAATACCAGAAATAAGTTGAATAGTTCTAGCTCCGACGATATAGCAAGAAATTAGTAGTATTCATTACAATACAGAATCAGCCTTTCCGTTATATAAGGCGAATGTTTCTTGTCAGATTTTATTTTTAGAACTACGAATGTCTTTAGGGCCCTTTTAGTCAAAGCAGGTGTAAATTTTGTGAATCATCAAGCAAGCCTAGAAACAAGTAGAGTAGTTCTAGAATCCGTAACGCAGTAACAAATTAGGGAGATCTATTGCAATATAGAACCTAACCCTAAAATATAGAAGGTGAATGCTTGTTGTTGGAATACAAGTCCTTGAAATATTGTGCTTTGCAAGAATGCTTAATCAGGACCACTTGATGCTATCTATTGCATTATCAGGAAGGTCCTAGGTTGATTGGCCATGAATATGTAAAAGAATAAATAGCAGTCAGTCCCCTTCCACACTTGAATCATTATATTTAAATACCAATCCCACAACAAGAAACCAATCCTACACTTAGACTTTAATTCCACAGAATTCTAGCCGAGGAAAGATATCAATCATTACATGCCACCTAAATACTGGGAATTTGATGAACATTATATAGAGAACAATCCTAACTGCCGTAAATGCCATCAACAACTTTTGTAATTTATGGAGCCTGCTGTACACAAACCTAGTTAGAAGAAGAAGAAAGAATTCTTCTCATTGTGGAAGTTGGAGAATAGCGGTAAAGGTGAAAATAAAGGGCAAGGAGAGGTGGGGGAAGAAGAAGGCAAGTAAGGAGTAGGACGCATTTGTAATGGAATTCTTCAGACTTAGCGACTTCCTGTGCTTCGGAACTGCCACTCTATAGCAGAGTCTCCTAACAGAGTATACTAAGCCTTTCTATGGAGCATTAAATGACTTTGTGCTTGCTTGTTTTAAAAAGGTATGAGAGTCAACGAACAAGAGAAGAAGGGCAGTAGTACAGGAGTATATAGGAGAACAGGCATAGGAAACCGACGCACAAGATCTGCTAAAAGCTAGGATCAAAAGAGTAAGATTGGAAACTAGTAGGTCAGTGGTAATATTTATATTAGACTTCAGAGTTTAAATTAACCACTCTGAGGGAAAATAGAGTAGGGATGTAGATCATTTTAAATGCTGGGGGCAATGTAAGAGACATTGCTGAATGATCTTGATTTGCAGGTATTCTCTCTTCTCCTAAATGGTTAGAAGGTGCTAAAAACAATTAGCATACTGAAAGATGCCGGAGATATAGAGGATGTGCACCTAATCCCTACTACAGCAATGTACATACTATCTGACAATGAAATGGATGCGTTACTACCCCTCACTGAGGTAAAACTGATCAAGATACTAGTCATCTTATGTTAAAAGAGTGGGACAATAGCAAATACCACCCCAACAGCAGGAAGCAAGTTACAAAAATACTACTTTGTTCCCAAGTGTTTTGACAGTCCAGAATACTATCTGGACCAATTAGAAGACACAGACTAGGAGGCAGGTAGGAGAGCAGGAGAAAAAAAGTGATACCTTATAAGAATCATAAATTTGGGGAGATGCTATAGGACATTTGGTATCGGATTGTTCGCTTAGAGAAACAGTTTGCACCCTTGGAGCAAAAGCATAAGGCCATATTCTGGGTGGCAATTCATGGAGCTGACTTAAGGGGAAACATCCGTATACTATGTTATTTAGTTGATAATAACAAGTCAGGTAAGGATGTCAATCAGTTCTGAATAGGGTTAACTATATACCTTATAAATGACGTAGCAAGGAGAGCACCTAGAAGTCCGATGCTAGATGAGATATAATAGGATGCCTTAATGCAAGTGAAGTGGAAGAGAGGTAACTTTATAGGACCGGGTGAGGATTTGATACTGCTACAGAACGTAGGATCAGGGTTTCGTATTTAGGGTGGTAGGGAAACTAAAAAGTTATGTAGCAGGCTATATGGGAGGAGTGAGCAGAGTAATGGAAAATCTTTTGGCAATATGTTGTTAGTGAGGGTATTACGCATGTGTAGAATAAGGGGGCAAGTATTTAGGGTTTGTAGAAGAAATAGAAATGAAGTGGGGTATAGAGAATGAATAAGTGGTATGAGGACTAGAGTGGTGAAATTAAAGAGATGATTTAATAGCCCAACACAAAGTGTCGGATTTGAGGTACCATATGTAGCAAAGTAGATGTGAAGGAGACGAACCTCCTAATTATGCAAAGCTGGCATCAGAAAGTACTACTAGAGTAGGAATATGCATCTTATTTGAATGCAGATATTTTTTCACTTATGTAGGTTAGAAAATGAATAATTAATCAAATATAAAATATTTGTGTACTATCATATATTAATATACATTTCCAAATAACTATTAAGTATATCTCTATCTAAATACTTATTTTTAAAGTATTAGACTATAACATTTATGAGCATATTTTCTTCTAAGCTTTTAAAATATAATTTCCAAATGCTACAAGTACCAATAAGTATATGATGTCTCCTTTTATAACTTTTCAAATAGCCATCTCTGGTATTCTTGTATAACTAATTATAATTACTATTTAGCAGAAGTGGTGAATAAGTATTAGATTATACTATATTATATTTTTTTAGCATTTTTTTTATATCTTTTTTTACTTACTTAATACTAGTATTTTGTATAAGTTTATAGACTATAAGGAGTCCTTTGAACAGAAGGGAATTCTAAGTAAGATAGGTAAAACTTTCCCCTGATTTCAAAAAAATACAAGTACTTGGTTTATTATAGAACGCTACCAGAAAAACTTAGAGAAGATATTAATAGGCTAGAAACTCATAGCTTTTAAGCAAGGTCTTAATATCAAGTAGAGGTAGTCTTTATATAAGGTTATGTAATATAACAGCACCTAGTATACTCCTCCTAATATGTGGAGCATTAATTCAAGCTCATAGGTGGTCCTTGCTCTATAAGTCAACTGAAATAATACTAAGGGAGAAAGTTATAGTGTTTCAGTAGGCCTGTTCCAATTTTAAGAAAAAAGAGAATTCCAGAAAAGCTGCACTAGTTCAAACCACTCTTCTCCTTTCTGAAACCACATCTCCTCAACTAGCTCTCTCCTGTATTGTTAATTTTTCTTTTTTTCACATACTTATTTATCACATTCAATCCCTACGTGGGACCATGATAAGCGCCCCTGGAACCCGTTAGGTTTCAAGGGGCGCCAAGTTAATCTCGCCCGCCCACGCGTGCTGAAATTCAAATCTAAGAACCCCCGCCGGTCTGACCCTTCCGCTGAAGAACACAATAGAACGATCGCCGTCCTGTCTGCCTAACCTAATGAAATTACCGCTGAGACCTTTTTGAAAACGATAACAACGATAAAACCTTTGACAATTCTGAATATAAAATATCGAAGCAGGCCTCGATCGTGTCCCAGTGAAGGTCGTCAGCTTCATCTTTTCTCCAATTCGGCTCGTCCCATTCCTCCCATATCCTGCGCGTGCCTAGGAGGCCTTTCCATTGCCTCTGGAACCTCGGGCAAGTGAAAGTGATGTGGTGTTCCCTTTGTACCGGGTGTCCGCATCTATACGCAGTGGAGGCCGACTTGCCTAGTAGATGGACCCATTCCTTCTGCTAGCCTTGATCCATCCTCATTTATGTGAATCCCGCTAGGGCGTGTCTGTGCAACTCCGTTCTCCTCCTTCCCAACCCCGGATTCTGTCTCCACGACGCGCGTATTGCTTTCGGCCGCTGTCTCATCCCCCCCTCAGTTCCCGCTTCCTGTGATAGGGAAATCTCCCCCAGGATGGTGGCGAACGCCGCCAGTTTGTTAGCTTCCTCATTAACGACGATGCCTATGTGGCTGCGAATCCAGGATATGGCTATATCCCCACAGGCCCTCTTGGTCAGCCCTTTCTTGATCCCGAGCTCCATCCCTGAGCGTGGCGGGGCCCCTCTACTAATGTTGAGGACGCCTTGGAGTGTCGCCTGGCAGTTGGTGAGAATGAGGATCATGCTTCCTTCCCCACGGCACGCCAACCCTATCGCTGCCCTTTCCGCATCCGATTCGGTCGCCGTTGTGCCTTCGTATCGTAACTCTTTCACCCCTCCGCAAACCATGGCAACTGCTGCTCCGGATGACCTCCCTGACCCGCCTGTATACATCACCCTGTACCCATGGTCCTGTAGCCCTCCTATAGCCCCTTTCCAGTAAGCCTTTACTTTAGACCTTTTATTCTTGGGATCTACAATGGGTAAGTAGAAGATTGCCACCAGTGTCAGGGAGTCTCTGTCTCCGCATGGCCCGGACTCCGGGGATGGGATGGGAGAGATGTAAACTGAGTTCGAGATGGAGCTTTCGGTCTTAGTATCGAGGCCTCCTGTGCCATCATGCCACCTCGTGTGTCCTGGTGAAGCGGGTTATTCTACAAGGCTTCTGATGACCGTGTCTCTGGTGCGCAACGACCTTGCTGCCAATACCGCTGACATGTCGTCCAGTTTGACTTGCAAAGGTTCTACCCCCGCTATATTCCCTAGCTTCTCCTTGCTGCTGCCGTGATAACCCCCTGTTATCGTTCTTTGAGCATGGTATTCAACCCTCTCCATCTCGCTTAGATTACTCTTAGTGTAGAGACCGTTGAAGAGTTCGGCTCACCAGGGAAAAATGTGTCATATTGCCCCCTTGTATAGGCTTCGGAGGGCCCTTGGGTTCATTCCTCCGTTCGCATTCCCTAGTCTTAGCATGGCGTTTAGGAGCCTCTTGGCCTTTGTGGCCGGGAGTCGATGTGCAGTGGGAAGTTGACCTTGGAATTGAGGTTGATGCCCAACCTGCCTGTTGAATTTTTGGGGTCCTCCCTGAAGCCTACGCTGCTTTCCTTTAACGTATCCCATGACAGTTTGTTGATTTTTGCCTCTTCGTCCAAAATTGCGTTGACCCGCCTGATGGTTTCCTCGTGTTACTTGGTGCTCACCCCTCGAGTTACTATCAGAGGGTTGAGATTGTCTACGTAGCTTACCATATTGATGACTATTTCTAGACGTGTACGCGGCCTGGGTTATATGAGCCTCGTGGATCTGCGACGTTCTGGGAGGGCGTAGCTGTTGAATCGCTCGTCCGCCCTTTTCAACGTCCTTGCTATATAGCTGAGCCACAACACGGGTGAGAGGGGGCTGCCCTGTGAAGTGCCGTCCTACATGGAGGCCTGTCATCCCGGTTCCCTAACCCGGCTTATTTTGAAAGTTCTCGCCATCAGGATGTCCTTGCTGTAGCGTGCCTCCCTGGATAGCCCTGCCTAGTGTAACGTTTCAAGAACAACCTCCCTTCTAAGGTGGTTGAAAGCTGATACGATGCCCTTGCCTAGGAGGTTGGCTTGGTTGCCTTCGCCCCTCTCCTTCATTGCTGTCGACACCGTGATCATCATGGCGTTGATGGCAGAGCGACCTGGTCTTGATGAATACTGTATGTTGTGGAATAGGCTTGTTGGACTTTGAACTCGATCTGCGACCACCTGGTCGCTGATCTTGGCTATTGTGTTGGCTAGTATTATTGGTCACCACCCTTTGATCTTGGACCTGCCCTTGTTGGGCTTGGAGATCATCGTCATAATGAGGTCGTGGGTTTCCTGTTGTGCCGGTACAGCACCTTCTGCTACCCTAGGTATGTCGTGGAAAGCCCTTCCCAGCTCCGTATCCTGAATGAGTTTCATGAGTCTGTAGGGGATTTGGTCCGGCCCTGGTGGGCTGTTGATCTTGGCCTTCCTCAGGGCCGCTTCTACCCGTGCCACTTGTTCCTCGTCTGCTTCCCGGAATGGCATTGGGCTTCTCACTATTCCCGCCTGCTCCTGAGGTTCTTCCTATCAGATGAGATTATGACTTTCAAAAGCTACTCACTAGTTCCTCCTGTGACCCGATCAATATGCCGTGCTCATTCGTGATTTCACCCATAGCCTCCCCTGATCCGAAGGGGTCCTTAGCAATTCGCACTACTTCCCATGGCTCCCTGTTGCCCAACTGTGTTAGGAACTTGTTCCTGCACTCCCGTTTCTTCCGTTTGATTAGTTTCTTCAGGATTCTGGATTCGTCGGTGTAGCTTGTGGGAGGGGCTCGTTTCATTGCTTGTAGCTCTCGTGGCCCCATCACTTCTTGCTTCTATTGTTTTCACTCTGCTAAACTTCTGGCTTAGTTCCACGATTTGCTTATAGGCATTGCCTTGGCAGACTGGATTGAAGGGCACTTTATTCTCTATATTGTCCCTCCATTTGTCCCAATCTGGAGTGATGTATGTGCCCTTGCGAGACGTAAAAATACCCATGATGATGTCATGATCCGAACCTAAGCTTGTATGGTGGTGGCTGGACTCCGTGAATCTTGTTAACTGATTTGAGAAAATCAGGTCAAGGGTGGACTCCTTGTCCACCCTTCTCCATGTAGGTTTCGGCATAGGTTGCGCCAGGTTACGTGCCGTGGCCCAATTCACTACCTCTTCTCTAGGATTGTCGTGCGTTGCCCCCTAAGAGGTGGCATGGGCGTGGAAGTCGCCTAAAATTGCCCCTCGGCCGTGTCTTGTGACGTATGTGAGGTCTTCCCTGATGTCTTCAATCGAGGATTTGCCATTCAGATAGACCCCTACCATTTTTGTCAAGGCGATGGATACCGTCGCTACATTATGCGATCGGTTCATGGTTCCCTTTGCCCTGTGGATCTATCTCGTTCACAAAAGCGAGTACCTTCGTGTTTTTGGTAATGTTTGTGACCCTTCTCCATGCTGGGTGTGCGGGGTGTCCTGGCTCCATGATGTGTATGAAAGGTTCCACGATGAACACAATATCATGTTGCTGTATGTCGTTGAGCGCCGCTGTGAGACCGCACCACGTTGATAAATGCAGCCCGTATGCTACCTCTGGTTCTTTGTTGTAATGTCTTTGTGGCGTGGTTGCTTGTACTGGGCCTCCTTCTGCTCAACTCCTATTGTTGCCTGCCTCTGCCGCCCTAGGTAGGGAAGGTGGGTTGGCTCTATCGTGCGTCCCTGGTGTTGATGATTGAAAAACTGACCTAGAAATGCTGCTCTCTCTTTCTGCCTGCCTACTATCTGCTCGACTCCTCCCCCCATTACGCCTCTTGTTACCCTCCCTCTGTTCTTCTTCATGCTCCCCCTTTACACCCATAAGTTCGGTTCAGGTGTCCACACATGGGTTCGGGAATTTCCCTCCTAATGTCGTTCCTTTTTGGGTAGCATTCGGACCCCTCAAGGTTCCCCTTTCTTGCAGTATGTGCAATATGTCCATCTCCTTACTGGTTCCGGCGAAACCGAAGCCCTGGGCCCACTGCCCGTACATCCTGGCTCGTCCATGTAGTATGCTTTGTCGTCGACTCTCCTGTATACAAAAATACGGGCCATGGTCTCAGGGATCGGGATTAGGAATTCGGCGTCCAACCTTCTGAGTGATTCAGTGTGGACCGAGAATCTGAGTGTTGTGGGTGTGTTTTCGTAGCCTTCTATATTGCGGAGCTGTGTCAACCGCTTGGTGGGTCTCGAACTCGGTAGCAGTCCTAATTTCCTGCATATCTCCGCCGCTATCTCTTGTGCCTTGACCCCGGTCTTAAGGGACAATTTAGGGACTACTAGCTCGGTGATGTCCCTGCTGAGGCTCGCTCGGGGCTCGACGTTGGCTGTGTTGCCTGGGCCTATTTCCTTCTGTAAGTTTGTTATCGTGTTAATTAGATCCTCCCCTAGCAAGCCTTCTGTGGTCTACCATGAGGGAGGCTTCTGAAGGGTATGAGGCTATCATAGTGATCTTCCCAACGTGTATGCCTTTATCGAATTCAGCTTCGCGGGCCTTCTCGTTTAACGCTTTCGCCAGGTCCGCTTTCCACTCCTCTGTCCTTCTGGAAGAAGAGGGGAGACTGTTGATCAGTACCTACAGCAGGAACATTAGGAGAGAACACGCGTACTTTATAGACACCGTCTTCACGCAACCAAGCAATCCGTGCGAGTATACATTCGCCGACCTTCCCATGGCTATCTAGTCCAGCCCATCCGATCCCTCGATGCAAAGCCTAGAGCCTGTCTCCTCCATCCCCACAACCTCATACAGCCACCAAAAACAGCGCGAACGCGATTCCCTCCTCCAGACCTTCCCCCCCGTGCAGCAGACAACGCCATAAGAAAGCCACGACAATGTAGCACCTTTCCCCCCACTCACATCTCCATCTCTCCACCTTCCAGACCTCTCCCCCCGAGGTTGAATCCCCAAAACCCGACGATATCCTGCGCGACTGCTGGCCCTGAGGGTATCAACTGAAGCTGCCAGCTCAGCACTATCACGGCATTTCCCCCTAACCAAAGGTCCCGACACCGCCGCACCATTTCCCCCCGAATCACATTTCCAGCAGCTATCGCCTTCCAATAAGCCTCAGACTCACCAACCAACCACAGGTCGGTTTATTCCCACACAGACCGTTTGCCAACCAGACTGCATCCACATCGTCCCCTCCCGAAT